>Ga0157379_10003385_pt1 | contig 13490 bp, 22 predicted proteins | sample S25metaG_FD_121802 | JGI IMG/M metagenome (GOLD analysis project Ga0157379, IMG submission 121802) | Switchgrass rhizosphere microbial communities from Kellogg Biological Station, Michigan, USA - S2-5 metaG | ecosystem: Host-associated > Plants > Roots > Rhizosphere > Soil | place: USA... | reverse complement strand
TGTGGATCCAGCGGCTGACCAACCCTGTTTCTAATCTTGGATTGATTTACCATCTTCGTCACTGTGGGTGGTGGCGTTCACTTGCTTTGAATACTGGAAGTCGGCCATGACTGTTGCTTCCGTTCTATGCTTTGCGCTATCTGGGCTTGTCTGTGGTCTCTGCTCTTGAAGATTTGCTTTTCTTTGCTCTTGCTTGCTCCCAGCTTTCCTACTACTTCGAACGACTTTCTTTGTTGCCACTACAATCAAAATGCACCAATCATCATCATCTCCCAACGTACAAAGGACAATCCAGTACGCATCCCTGGCTTTACGGTAGTCCTAATCCCATGCGTCGATCACGAGTTGTCTCTAATTTCCATCACACAATGCCATGCCAGCAATAACAAACAAAGGACACACCAACGGAGCCTGGATTATCTACACTTTCCATGCGGAAAACTCCGTGTCTTTTGTCTTTTGCTAGTCTTGGTATCGCTCTTTGTTCTGAATAGTCTCGTTTCGAATAACATTTAAGCTGGTGCTTTCTTTCTTTATGGGAATTCGTACTACAACTTACATCTATCTGACTCGTATCGAACTACTTTCTTGACGTTAACTAACGAACATTCTTACATCATGTTTTCCTTCACGACGTTTACGAACATGTCAAACGCTCTCAGGAGCAAGATGGAGAGGTCGGTGGAGAGGTCGGCTGAGGAGAATAGGGCCAACGCATCTAGGACGCTTAATAAACGGATGGTATGGTTTATCGTTATACTTTTGATTGCTTCACTTGACTTCCTTTGTTTGCATTTTCAGCATGTCATTGAGAACCCGGCTAGGAATCGTGAAACAGTCCAGTCTAACCCTCCCACACGGACAGTTTCGAACCAGGTTCCTCGTACCCGCAGTGAACCTCTACGTCCTCTGTCTGTGGTATTCGAAGGCGCCGCTAAGACTACTGCCCTTGCAACCCCGACTCGAATCGACCCCACTCTCAAAACACCCCCTCGACCCAGTCATGATCACGACTCGGACAAAGCATCTCCTCAAGTCCTCTCCATCGACGAGAACACGCCTCCAAGAGTTAGGCATCACACCTCCGACCATGCCCTTACTAGTAATCACGCCGCCTCCCAGTCCCTCAGGCGGCGGCAATCCAATAGAGCCTTGCGAACGGGGCTCTCCCCTACCCAGGACTATACGTATAGTTGGGCGCATACAGTTTATGAAAAACGCTCGGGGGCTATGGCTGAGGAGCGCGGGGAAAGATACACCCGATCGGTGCAGGGGACGAGGGATGAGTGGTCTCATATTGTTCCGAACGTTTATAGCCCCGTCAGTACTACGTTTGAGGATAATAGGATTCCGCAGTGGCGAAATTCAGGTGAAGCACCTCGGGCGTTGGGATTGGGATCCTCGCATACCAGAATAGAGTACATCGAGTCCTCGCACTCTATGGAATCGGTCTCCTCTCCTTCTAGAGTACCGGTCTCCTCACAGTCAACAGCCCTCCCTACAAATTCGCTTTCTCGGCCTCGAGCTCGTCGTTCAGCACTCTCAAGCCAGGCAAGACCGGAAACGTTTTATTTGCCCGGACATGCACCGCTTCCCAGAATTCCAGTTGAGCCTGCCCCCTTTATCCCGCAAACTGTACGTTTATTTATCTGTTATTTGGGATTGAGATGAGCAGCTAATGGATTTTAAAGCTCCTTTCCGAATTGGGTCTTGAGGTGGAAGATGTATCTCCTTCTCCTGTTCAAACCCCCATGACGACTCTTCAGTCTTATCCTCAGAATGCTTCGCTTCCTTCGAAGATCTCTGTTGAGAAAAGCGTTGATGGACATCTTATGAACTCGGAAAAGACCAACGATGACACTTACTTGGATCTCGGAATTCCTCCGCAGAATGGACAATCTGTGAAGAAATTTTCGGCTGTTTCGCCTGCTTTCGATGAGGAATACGATGCAACGGTAGAGGACAGTGAGGGAGAATCTTCTGTGTACTACTCTGATGATGCTAGTGCGGCTCCGGATAAGGATAAGGAAGAGGAGGTCCCTCAAGACAATTCTGATATCTCCAGGCAGCTTTGGGAATTCCATCTGACCTGTGGTCGCGACTCCCAGGCGACCAGTGTCAGTAATACCGAGTCTCAAGATCCCGTCGCTGCCAACATGGCCCAGGAGGATATTCAAACCGAGGAAATCGCTCGTTACCCTTATAAGGCCAGCGAAAAGAGCCCTGTTCAGGAGTTGCCACAACCCCATTCTAATGTCGGCTTCCCTCGTCCGGTTCGCAAACGGGTGCCGAAGGATTCACTTACTACCTTATCTTCCGATTCTGTCTATTCGCAGAGTGGGGACGGAATAACCGAGGTCTTTACGATAAAGCGACAGCCAGTCCAAGTCCCCTTCCCTTCAAAGGATGGCAAGGATGGTGTGCAAGAAATAGCGGAAGGTTCGTCTGCTCCATTACGAAGTGCACGCTCAGTGAGAAGGACCATCAAAAACTCAATTTTGGGGAAAATGGCGACAACAATTGTGCGGAAAATCTCGCGGGTTTCGATATCTGGGAGTAACCGTTCGCGCTGTGTCAAAAATACTGAGGAATGACGTCTGGGACATCATTTATGGTAGGACTATGAAGCTGGGAACTTTTTTGGATGGAATTAGTGAAGGAACTTCCTCTCTTTCTTTAGTCTCTCTTTTTGGTTATCTGCAAGTGCTTTTCGGTATCGTCTTCTTTCACTTAATTTCCCTCGGACTCCCCGCTTCCGTTTCTTTATTTTACGTTTTATGCTGACACTTTTAGGTCGTTTAGGTAGTTAGGTAGTTAGTTGTAATACACTGATTTGGCTTTAAAATTGTGAGCGGTGGAATTTAGGTTTGAAGGAATTTGCCCATATTAGGAAGGACCCCAGTGGTGGCGCGTCACAGCCAGCCTCAACTTCAGCACTCCGAATTGTAATTTGCAAGATGGATTGGTATCTCATTTCGCTTTTCCCATATATAATTCGTGAAACTGATGCATAATCATAATAGCTTGGAGGTGAATCTGCACCAGCTCATTCTGAGCGACCTCGCACGCAATGTTGGGCAGTCCAAAGACAATTCAACTGGGAGTGCCATAGTCGAAGACACCGTCGACCTCCTATCATCCAAAGTTGAAACAAGGGGTATATGTGAGGAAGAAGAAGTAGCATCTGGAGAACAAGCTCGTGTATTTATGGTATGTTTCATACTTTTTCGCTGTACGACTGTGAAGCTCATCAAAGCCGAACAGTCTACATCACGCATTTCTTGCAATATTGGCTTTGCGGAACTTGCACCTAATATTCCTGAAAGCCATGTTACTTCTGCTGTGTCGGGTTTAATTGAGATTTTGAAGGATGTGCCGTATATTGATTTCGATAGGACCCTCTCATGGAATGGTGAGTTGGCATGCCCTATGCCCCTTGGAATATTCTAATGCGATATTTATATTGTATTTTAGATTGGGCTTGGTCTGACCAACTCACATTCACGACTGTTTCGTCCTTGCTTCGTTTAGCAGTGTCACACCAAGAGCATAGGCCAACGATCATGGAGGCCATCTTTGGCTTTGCATCGAACACGGTAAAACAATTGAACGAAGCAGAAGGTACTCTGTTTATCATGTACTTGATGATTTAGCTAACATTGGAACGTGACAGCTACATCCGTTATTACGCAGTTTGCCCCGTCTTTTCACGGCTTTTACCGCGCAATTATAGCCACGTCCTTCCCTTGGGCCTTGAAAGAATGGGATCAACTCTCCATTAGTGTCAATGCGCTTTTCAAACCCTCAATTGTGGAGCGTCTTAATAACCTCTTACTTGAATCTACGCGACAGACAACCGAGGATCAAGATCTGGAGGCTTTCGTTCAGACATTACTCGCTCGGTATGTCTCCAGCGGAAGGCCTCTTACTGGATACTTTGCCGTATGCTGTGTCATTGAGATTCACGGAACGGTTTTAGCGCAAACACTCTGTCCTCCAGAGAATGTCGACTCGTCTGCTCCTTTGGAGGAAGCTGCGGCAGCGAATGCAGTTTGGGCATCTCTCGTTACTGTACCGGCTCAGGGTTACGATATCGAGGACGAAACAGTCAAGGCTAATCTCAGCGATACTGTTACTTCGGCTTTGAGATGTTATTCGGATCTTCTTTTCCAGATCGAAGAGCTTGAAGGAGATCCGTCCATTGATACTTACGCATGGGAAACTATGGCGGAGAGTCTTGTGGGTTTCGTTTCCTGACCATTTTTTCATCGCCCCTAACAGACAACTATCTCTAGAAACTGGCATCTGTTTGCTCAATCGCACTGCAAAATTTGGACCAGACACTCTTTTCAAGACTTAAGGCATTGCTAAGTGATGCTTCACCAATATTGGATGCCCTTGTTCAAGAGGCTGCCCTGGAGTCTATGACTGTCCTTGTCCATAAGTAAGCTAAGATTAAGTCGGAAGCGAATCATTTGAATTAACAATATTCCAGTTTCCCGGCAATTGCTACTGATATGGCATACCATTTGCGAAGATTTATTACTGCACCACTACCCATATTTGAAGCGGAATACCAGACAGCAGCTAATGGACCCCCGCCACTAATTGCTGCAGCAAAGTGTCTTGCTCTCTGCATTAAAGTCAGTATCAAACATTTCAGTGATGAATACCAGCTTATTCCGCGTTTAGTATGCTCCTGGAGATGACATGGTTCTCTCAAATATGTACTCCCTTCTCAATTATATTGCAGCTACCAGTCAGGATATGGGTGATGGTGCTTTGGCAAAGTCCATTGGGACTTCGCCTTACATACACGGCACTGAACATGCCACCTATCACTCTGTCGAAACAGGCTTACGTGGTTACACAGATGAAGAGAAACAACTCATAGGAACTAGCACCATCTCTGTTGTTACTCGTCTTGCCCTTGAATTCCAAGTAGAAGAAGTACGTTTCTTTCTATTTCGCTTGTCTACTTTGCTGATCGAGTTTAGGTGACTCGTTTGACCATCTCAATGCTTCTGCAACGAATGAGGATAGCAGAGCCTTCTGTAGAAGCTGCTATCGCCTACAATCTTGTGGATCTAGCTCTTGCTGCCCCTCAGAACGCTTTCTTGGATATTGCCCGATCGTTTTCCACTATGAGTCGGAATGCGGATCCTGAGGATGCTAGGTTCGAAAGTAACCTGGTTAGACGTTTTATTCTGTTTCATAAAACAATATTAACCACTTTCCAGATTTTAACTGCGCAGACCCGTTTGGCCAGAGAACTCCGGCAGCGGCCAGATCTGAGAGATTCTTATCTGCAGGAATTGCTTCTTCTGTTTTCAGACAAGGGTGTCGGTATCCAGGTCATTGCAACCTCCCACCAACATCGAAAGGTGAATATTATGGCATTTGAAGTCTTTATTTTCTAACTTCCATTGACTTCATAGACGGATGCATTGATCGAACAACTCTCAACTCTTTTGCTCCCTCTTGCCGCCTTATTGGCTCATGAAGACTTCAAACCTAATGTCCAGCAGACCCCAGAACTGGTTAACCATTTCCGTAACATGTGGTTCTTATGTGTTCTGTTTGGATTCACACATCCCACAAGCACAGTCACTACTCGTCCTACACTCAAAGATGCACTCACTCAAATTGCCATCAAGACCCCTCCAATTGTCAGGGAGGAAGAGAATGAATATCTAACGAGCGCCCTTGAATATAACAATGTCATTCGACACGATTATGCACAGAATATCATCGGTCAACACAAAGAAACGCTCACAAAGTACACTCCTTTACGTGCTAGTGAAATCAAATATCTTCATCATTCGCACCTCATCTTCCTCTTGACGATGCATGACTTGGAACTCCTACGTTCAACTGCAGGCTTTTCGTCTTCCTTGGTAACTTATTTCAGCAATGGAAGTTTAAACAAGCACGCCTCTGTGAGTGGGTGCATGGATTCTGTTGCGGAAAAGGTGAGGAAAAGCGATGTGCCTTTTTTCTACCACGTTAAAATCTTGCACAGGTCATGCGTGATTGTCAGAATGATATCAGCAGGAAGATTATGGACCACAATGTTCCTCGGGCGTTAACATCAGAATTGCGGACTCTCCTCGTCTACAGCTGTCATCGAATCAGCAAGACCAGGGAGATCGCATCGAGATATCTGAACAGACTTATCACGACTTTCCCGTCGTTGATGTGCAGCACCAAACTGTCCACTGCCGTTCTGGAAGTGTTAACCTTACTTCGGCGAGCATGCGAGGGGGAATATACCGATGAAGTACATCCAATGTACTTGTTTATCTCAATTCTAACCTTCCTTCATTCTCTAGTTCAATCCTGTTTATAATTTTTATTCCGAGAGAGCCGGCATAACCCTCGAGCTCACCGATTCATATTCAACTCGGAATGAAATCCTCAGTCAATTGTACAGAAATGCAAACAACTGGTTCCAGATTGCTTTGGCTCGAGCACCTGTCGAAATACAGGCCATTCTGCAGAAATACTTGACGCATTATCAAATGGCCAACCTTCGCGATACTGCTGAACTTGGTGCATCTGTCGCCCTTCACTTTGGAGTATCCCTGACATCGGCCCATGGAGCTCAAGGTCTGTGTATTAATTGTTGTGACTGCCAATGGATCTAACAGTTCCTGAAGCTCCCGTCCCTGGCACTCTCGGGTGGAAACCAGATAGAGCTAAGGCTCTCATTGGGCAAGTTGCGTGCAAGGAGCATTTCTCTGGAGAATCTGAAGGATTCCGTTTCCTAGCTTTAGGTATGCCGCTTATTGGTTTTCCTAATGAACTCACTTAGCTTCGATATAGCTTCAACTGGATTCGAGAAGTTGCCTCCTGCAGAAACACCTGCGTCCATTCGTGCTGCGCTCAAGAAGGCCATGGTGGACGCCATTCGGGATATTCAAAATAAAACAAGCCCTTTGACTGTACCGGAATTAAAGCGACTCCTTTTCCGATGCTCAGCAGTGCTGGCAACTACTCCTGAGGTAAGGGATTTCTCAAGGTCGACTATATACTCTAACAAATTGTTAGCGGGACGACGACTTGTTGCGCTATCTCATCGCACTTCCCTACGAAATTTTCACGCCAGCAACCATTGCTGTTGGAATAGAAGCTTGGACTTGGCTCGTAGGAGAGAGACCCGACTTCGAAATGAGTTTGATGTTGGAGTTCAATACAGCTTGGATGGATGCCATCAAGAGTAGGAGGGGCATGTTCTCCGATAGCTTGAAGTATGTTTTTCTTTCTTTTATTTCTCATCCTGTCACATATCTGATCATTTATGATCATAGTTGCGAGAATCCATTCTATAATCCGGTACTTTATTCTCCTACCAACAAGGCTGAGATCGATAGGGCCGTTGCATCGGCTCGTCGGTTACTGACACCGCACACTTTATTGTTGCATATGCTCATGAGTCGTTTCCAAGCCATCAGGTATTATAAACCAACGCTTGTTCTCTGGATTCTTCGGCTAGTTCTACGTTCCGCTCAATTCCATAAATATATGAGGTATGTACTTGCTTCCCTACATGACAGACGCAGCTCCTGAGAGTACCTCGAGTACACATCCTCTTGCCAGAGAAGATCGATTCACATTCCTTATATTTGGATTTGAGATTCTTCGTTCCACACGAATGGATGGAAAGTGTGAATCTCGCCTCCGGCGTGCTCTTTATCTGACAGCGTTTTCTTGGTTTGCGTCTCCTCCTCAGTAAGATCATTCCTCTGTACTTTCTATTTTTCTTATTCGTTTTAGATGGTCATTCGGGACTGACCGTGTCCAACTGGATACTGAGATTCGTCTACTGAACGAATTCCTTGGTCTTGTGCAGAGCGATTCGGTAAGGAATGCGAGCTTTTTATCTGCTCTGGAAGAGAACTGTCCCGCAGGTTGGTGTTCATATTCGTCTTTTGATAGTCCCAAAGTTTACCATCTTGTTGCAGAGGCCATGCCAGACTTTAAAAACTCTAATTTATTGCTTCGCCTGCTTGTCGAAAATGAGTTGTCTCGTTTATGCGTCTGGAAAAACCCTTGCAATGACCCTCATCGCGGGATTGATCACGCCAGCTTCACAGAAAAGAGTCTAACGGATGTAAGTTCTTCTGGTTATCGAGCTACACTGAAGTTTCTGAAGTTTTATATCTGGATAGCAATCATGGAGACTACTCATTCGAACGGCTTGGAAGATTGACCCTGCTATTGCCATACGTCTCACGGACAGGTTCAAGCAGCCCGTCGTCGCGAATGAAGTCGGAAAATGGGTACGATCTAACACTCGCTCGGTGGCAGGCATCCCCAATGCCCTCAAGTTCCTACTCGATAACCCAGTTGATTCCAACATTCGACGTGATTTGAAGGTTAGTTTTTAATTCACGGACTTGACAATGATTAGTCTGACGAAAATAATAGCATTTGTTCATATGGGCACCTGTTACACCCATTGATGCCGTCAGCTACTTCGAACCGAGATATCATAGTGACCCCCTTGTTCTACAATACGCCCACCGGGTCCTCGAGCAACACCCTGTTGATTTAACTTTCTTCTTCGTGCCTCAGGTTGTGCAAGCTTTGCGTAGCGATGCATTGGGTGAGGCTTAATTCTAGTGACCATCTTCACATAGTTATTTGACTTCGAATTTCAGGATATGTTGAGCAATTCATATTGGAGACCACGAAGATTTCCCAATTATTCTGCCATCAAATTATTTGGAACATGAAGGCTAACTGTTACAAGGATGATATGGCTGAAGTGGTAGGTTATCTACGTATCTTCATAGAGGCGTTGGGATTTGACTTTTATCTATACAGGAGGATCCTATGAAGCCCACTCTTGAACAAGTCATTTCTCTTACTGTAGAGTCTCTTTCTGGTGAAGCCAAGGAGTTCTACAGTCGAGAATTCCATTTCTTCAACGAAGTCACATCAATCTCTGGAAAACTCAAGCCTTACATTCGGAAGACCAAAATCGAGAAGAAGGCCAAGATCGACGAAGAAATGGCTAAAATAGAGGTTGACGTCGGTGTCTATCTTCCAAGTAACCCTGATGGTATCGTCGTCGACATCGATAAGAAGTCAGGCAGGCCACTTCAGAGTCATGCCAAGGTACGTCGACCTCCTAACAGTAGAGAGTTGGCTTGTAATAGTTATCCTTAGGCTCCTTTTATGGCCACATTCAAAGTACGCAAGAAGTGTCTCATTGTTGACTCCGATCCAAACTCGGTCCTGGAGGGAGTAATATCGGGTCATGAAACCGAGATAGATGTCTGGCAACAAGCAATCTTCAAGGTTGGAGACGACTGCAGACAGGATGTTCTTGCACTTCAGGTCATTGCCATGTTCAAAAACGTCTTCACCACCATCGGCTTGAACCTTTATCTCTATCCTTATCGTGTAACGGCCACTGGCGCTGGAGTGAGTTCCTTCCTACAAACCCTCTGCCTAAAACTAATCTTCGCAGTGTGGAATAATTGATGTGGTTCCTAATGCGACATCGAGAGATGAGATGGGGAGAGCGAAGATTAATGATCTTACTGCCTTCTTTATGACGAAATACGGATCGCCTGATACGATTCAGTTCCAAAAAGCACGATTAAACTTCATCCAGTCCATGGCTGCATACTCCGTGGCTTGTTATATCCTCCAGGTGAATAAATTACATCAATCCTTGTAGAATTCAGCACTTAACTTTTGCAACAGATCAAGGATCGTCATAATGGGAACATCATGATCGACGGTGAAGGGCACATCGTCCATATTGGTAAAGCCTGAGTCTCAACCTTCGGAATTATTTGCTGAAAACCTCAATATAGATTTCGGCTTCTTGTTTGATATAGATAAGTCTCATTCATTTTATTCTTATCCAGTCCTTTGAACTAACATTTTATCTGATATCCACGTCCTGGTGTAAGCTCTTCCACTGAGGATCCTGTTGCCTTTAGTAAACAACTTTTCTAGGGCATCAAATTCGAACCAAATTCGTTCAAACTCAGTCATGAAATGGTTACACTCATGGGCGGAAGATATTCGCAAGGGTATACACTCTTTACCAACCTCACGGTGAAAGCATTCCTAGCTATTCGCCCCTATGCCGAACAACTTATCAGGACGGTGCACTTGATGCTCGGAACTGGTCTACCTAGTTTCAAAGGTGAACCGACAATTCAACGCCTTCGGGATAGATTCGTTCTTCACATGAATGAACGAGAGGCTGCAGACCACATGGTGAGAGTTATCAAGAACGCCCATGAGAATAAACGGAGCACGGCCTATGATGAATTCCAAAGGGTGAGCATATCTTTTTGTTCAATTATACCTTACTAATTCATTTTATTTAGTTACAAAATGGTAAGTCCATCCTTGAGTCGACTGGAATATTAGTCCGATGAAGTTCCACTAGGCATCCCGCACGCATAGTTAGATCCGGAAATGAGTATTTCATCATTGAGCGCTTAGATAGTTTGTATGTAATCACTTAGTATCCACTCAAACAATCTGCAGTTGCCTTAACTTCCTCCTGTACTATCTTTTCTCTCTTTGTGCCTTGTGGCACGTTGGTGGCCGGTAGTCTCGAACTGTCAGCGACCCTTTGATCGAACTCGAAAGGCGCGTTTTTCTCAGAGGTAGTGTCCTGACCTTCGGTTCACGCGTCCAAGTCGCGTTACGATGTCTGCTGCTTCAAGCAGTAGCTCAAGTCCTCAAGGTTCAGCTTCTTACTCAAGACGTCAAGTCTTCGAGACTTCCCTCTCTGGAGCTCAGCCACGGCCTTACATTCCGCTATTACGTTCTGATCCCTCACCCTGGCGTTCAGTACCTCGAAGTTTAGAGGAATATCGCGCAAGGGAAGGTGCACATAATCGAGAAGCCCGTTTACATGCATTATGGAAGCTGCTGCCTTCGCAAAGACGAGATGTTCCTCGGGTTGATGAGACGACCCCTGGATCTTCACGGATGGACATGGAGTTTGCGAACCATTTGTGGGCTATGTATCAAGAAGAATTGGTGGATAACTGTTCGTCTGGAAATACATCAGGCATTAGCTTCAAGGATTTTATGGCATATGCGGATAGAAAGGAAGCAGGTGAATCCCTTTTCGTCTACACCATTGATCTGGAGCTAATGGAGCTCTATTTTCCAACAGAACTCTGGCATATTTTCCATGACGAGCTGGATTTGGATAATAACGGACACCTAGATGCCGAAGAGCTGGCTGAAGCACTGGGGAAAGCAGGTGCGCATTTTGTGTATATAACGCCTCTTGCAATGAATTTATACTCATTCAAATTAGGGATCAACCTAAATTCAAGCACTTTGAGCGAATTTATGACTTTCTTGACTTCTTCACCACATTCCCATGCTATTAGCTTTCCGGAATTCCGAGATTTCCTTCTACTTCTTCCCCGACCAGCTTCTACAAAAGAAATATTTAGGCATGTTTGTTACTATAAATATTGTGCAGGAGAGAAGTGCTCACACCCCAATTCTAGATATTACGAAGTTCGAAAGTCTCTCGGAGATGATGGACGAGGCGCTGCTCGAGTTAACATGGAAGGCATGATATCATTCCCACGTTAAAATCGTGGAGTGTCTCACGAATATTCTCTGTACATCAGGAGACGTCACTTTGAGCGCGGAAGATCTCCCCCCTCAGAGTCGAAAATTGGCCGGATTACACCTACACGGGAAGGATAGTGAACCCATTCTGACACTAGATAATGAACCAGGAGTCCTAGACGAGGAAGCTTACGATTACGACTACGATTTGGAAGAAGAAGATCATGCTTGGGCTTTCGGACCGACAGCTCGATATCTTCTCGCTGGAGGGATAGCCGGAGCAGGTATTTTTCTTTTTCTAAACCATACCTTGCATCGGTTGACTTTCCTGCTAGTTTCTAGAACAGCCACAGCGCCATTCGATCGACTAAAGATATTTCTAATAACCCGACCGCCAGATCTAGGTGGCCTCACTGGCGGATCGACGTTAACGCCAACTCATGGCGCGAAGGCAATTCTTAGTGCAGTCGCGCGTTTATATGCAGAGGGAGGTATACGAGCATTTTGGGTCGGTGAGTGTGCTCTTCAATGGTGTAGTATCCAAACTAAAACTCTACTCAAAGGCAATGGTCTTAACCTAGTGAAGATATTCCCGGTATGTATTAATTGGTATTTGCCAGACCCTTCTGATTAAAAAGTGACCTTAGGAATCGGCTGTCAAATTCATGACATATGAACAAACTGTTAGTTGGCGAGCTTCCGAGCTCATACTTTTATTGACCAGTTAATCAGAAAAGATTATTTGCCAAACACTGGGATCAGGTAGATGACCCTCGAAACATCAGTGGATCTTCTCGATTTATCTCAGGAGGGATGGGTGGTATATCTAGTCAACTCTGTGCGTCGAATATCTGAACCATACGTATGTCTTTGACTGACACTTTGCTCTTTCACAGTCATTTATCCAATAGAAACATTGAAGACCCAGGTCAGTAGAGTCAGGCATTCTATTCATCAAAGAATTAATGGACATACACAGATGATGAGCTCGACAGGCGATAAGACACGTTCGGTTTCTGTATCGCTCAAGCGAGTATGGGCATTAGGGGGATTTCGAGCATTTTATAGAGGTCTACTGGTAGGCCTACACACCTGATTATCTTTGATGTGACGCTCTTTAACTGCTCGTGCAGATTGGCGTGATTGGTTAGCTCACCTCCCTTCGGATCTAAACCTCTTCCCTCACCTCTTTCTAGGTGTATTCCCATATTCCGCCATTGATATGTCTACTTTCGAGGCATTGAAGCTTGCTTACCTGCGATCGACTGGGAAGGAGGAACCTGGTGTGCTAGCATTACTGGCGTTCGGGAGTGTGTCAGGCAGTATTGGAGCCAGTACGGTGTATCCTTTGAATCTTGTTCGGACGCGATTACAGGCATCTGGAAGTTCGGGACATCCGCAACGCTATACTGGCGTCATGGATGTGGCTCGAAAAACGTATGCGGCAGACGGATGGAGAGGTTTCTATCGGGGTTTGTTCCCAACACTTGCGAAGGTAATTCTCCTTATTCCCTTATGGCTTATTGACCGAACATGGCTTCAGGTGATTCCCAGTGTATCGATTAGCTATGTGGTTTACGAGAGTGCAAAACGAAAGCTTGGTGTTTAGATTATCTTCATTCCCTCCTATGCCCAAATCATATTTTCCCGTCTCCCTCTCTGTAATACCTGCTTTATTTTCCAGTCGTACCGCGTTGTCCCACTAGCGCTTTGGATAGATTTATGCATACTTATAACATTATAATCGATTAATAGAACATTACAAGTACAATCCTTCTGACTCTTCGTCGTTCGAAGCTCCTCCTGTCTGCGGCGAACTTGGCGGAATTGGAGCACCACCACTCTGCGCACCATTTCCATCGGTCGAAGGATTTGTTGGGGTTTGAAGGTCATAGTGTGGATTATCGTGACTTACGAGG
>Ga0157379_10003381_pt1 | contig 13504 bp, 13 predicted proteins | sample S25metaG_FD_121802 | JGI IMG/M metagenome (GOLD analysis project Ga0157379, IMG submission 121802) | Switchgrass rhizosphere microbial communities from Kellogg Biological Station, Michigan, USA - S2-5 metaG | ecosystem: Host-associated > Plants > Roots > Rhizosphere > Soil | place: USA... | reverse complement strand
TTGGTTCTTTGCTGCAGGCGCAGCAGCGGGAGTAACGGCAGGGTTTACTGTTGGTGGTGCAGATTCAGCCGCCTTTGCCAACCCGAACTTCGCTGCACGAGCCTCAATTTTAGCTTGTTCCTATTAGAACGGAATCAGGTCTCATTCTAGTATCAGCAAGGTAAACACGAACCTCGGCAGAAAGGGCTGCTTTGACATTCTTCGCGACTTTAGCACCGCCATTTGCTGCAGCTTTGGCAGGCTTCGGCGCAGGCTTCGCCGTGGGCTCTACGAAAGGAATGCCGAACCGAGCAGCACGCTTTCGACGTTTCTCGAGCTCATCATCCTCAGCAGCTGTGGTTGTGGTTGTAGTTGCAGTGGTGGCAATAGGTTCAGCCCTCTCGATAGGGTTTGCGGCTGCGGGTGGCTTGACGGCAGCGGGCTTCTGCTTGAAATAAGTAAGAACTCTTTGCTTCTATTATACAATGCTTACAGTGGAGGGAGGTTTTGTTGCCTCTGTTTTAGCGGCCGGTTTCGCTGCTGAGGTGGATGAACCGACTTCAGCAGGTTTCCAGTCGAACCTATATGTCTATTTTAGCTTTCTAGGCGATAGAATATAAGTAACACAACAAACTCTTCTGGTGGCGCAAGCTATGGAGATTGTCAATAAATGGAATACGCGGGGATTGCTATGGACGAACCAAATCATCGTCCGGGTTAGAAGCTTCGGACTCTTTAGGCTTAGCTACAGAATTTTGGTTATTATATGCCTCAACGGCTGCTGGAGTCGCAAGAATCTTGGCGACAAGGTCTGCCTTGTTGGATTTGGCAGGAATGGGAACGGAGGCCTTTTGGAGTATTTCGCGGAGGTCGGCGACTTTCAATGCTTTTCTGCGACGTATGAACGTTAAATGATATGAATTTGTGTAAAATACGCGGTCCTGTACTCACAACTTGGACTCCATGGTTTGGGTGGAGGGATGTTGTCTGAGTTCGAATCGCGTCGGAGTTGTTATTTTGCGCACCAAAGCCACGCTTTGCCTGGATCCTCCATGCAAAAAAATCGCAAATAGTCGTGACACACGCTTTGGGTACCTGGATCTCGTCAAAGAGAAAGTACGGCGAAAATGATGAATAAACACTTTGCACCAATACGAACGCGTCACGTCACGTGAGCTAAACGCCCGGACTTGAAGATTCTCGAACTAACGCCAGTGTTCCGAGACGCGTCTGGCAGCGACGAGAGCTGTTACATCCCCCAGAACATCCATAAAAGGCTTCCGCTGATCTGCGACACTGCCCGCCTCCGTCATACTGCGTATTTTGTCTGGGTCCGTCGCCGGAAGCAATGACCACCTGGCTTCACTATCCTGCTTCTCATCCTTGGATGCCAACTCTCAAACGAAAACACGCCGATGAGGACTCTCCCTCAGACTCGCCCACTCAAGCATTGCCCCAGTCACCACGCCGTTTAGCTCATCAGCCTAAACGACGGCGGTATGATTTATCTCGCAATCTGTCACGTCTCTCTCTCGTTGAGCCAAGAGTTCAGTCACAGCCTGTCATCCAGGAGCCTCAGAACGACGAGGAAACTACGCCTAGTTTTGGGGAAAACATTCAGGTCCTCGATATCTCCGCATGGAATACTCAGAGTCAGCCATACGGGGATACCCCGACCATGGATATGGACGTGCCAATCTACGACGGCGGCCGACCAGTTATCGAAGAACCTACTGAAAAGTCTCCTCCAACCCGCGAGGTCCATATGCACGGATCTTCATCATATGAACCAGAGAAAGATCGTAAGTCTCTTCACCATCATTCCAGCGTTCTAATACCAACCATCTCGTCGCATACAGGGATTATCATTACGGATCTTGACAGTTCGGAGGACGAATCAGACGCAAACGAAAGCTCCGCTGATAACTCTGGCTTCACCGTATCACCCGCATTCCTCTCCCATATACAAACCTCTAAACCTCCTCTCCTAAAGCCGGTCGTTCCGTCCATGGATTCCGACGCTGAATCCAAAGCTCTGGTTCTCTTCAGGCCATCCCCATGGACGTCGGAAAATACCCAGCAATTAGACAATTACTATTCCCAACGTGATAACGAAAAACAGGGGACTGAAATGGATCTCTCAACAACGCCACAAGCAGAAGAAGACAGTGACGCAATGGAGATCGAATAATATAGACAGTATTTTATCTGTATCAATATTTGGTGATCAAAGTTATATGTACAAATTAGCTCTAGCATCGAATCAGCACCCAGCGTGTACTGTATCAAATCCGTGCCTGTGCGCATGTCCTGAGAAGGCGGTGCTCGTCATAACTCACACGGAATTTAAAAGAAACCGATTACAACTCAAAGTTTAACTAGTACACATGGCTTTTAATTCCAAATAAGTCCCATCGAAGGGGTATACAATGTCATCATGACAGGAACAATAAGGAAAGCTACGGAAAACAGTATACAGAAAAACAAACACAGACCAAGAGCAAAGGAGCCACGAGCTATGAATAACTCAGAAAGAGTGAATGAAAGGAACGGCCCGGTAAATATTGATAAAACAGCGAAGCGACGAACCCGAAAAGGATATGATAAAAAACGACGCTCACTATTGGAGCGCGTTGCCAGCGGCACCAGGTCCGGCACTCATGTCCATATACTGTACATTTGTCGCCTGGCTTTGAGCAGGAAAAGTCTCTTGTGTAGGTGTCGTCGTGCTGGCAGTATTGTTCTGTTCGTCATATTCAGCAGAAGAAATGATATCATTCCCATTGGAACTTACAAGAACTTCATCGATGGGCGCGAAATTCGTCTGCGACGATTCGACATTTGATGTCGACGATGCCACGGCTGCTGCTGCCGCCGACTCGGACGCCTTAAGTGCCTTCCTTTCCTCTGCTGAAGGATTAGGGTTCTGGAAATTCGAGGTATCTGCATTCTCGGCAGCAGCCTTTTGTTGGGCAGCAATTTCCTCTGCGGTAAGGAAACGTCCCCCAGGTCCACGAGGACGTCGCATGGCATGTTTGTGTCGAGATTCATGTAAATAAGGCTATAATGATATCAAAGCGGGATTTAACTTAGAGATAAGCCAATTGTGAAAGAGAGCTCATACCTTTCTTTGTTTGGATAATCGGTGTAATTCCTCCAAACGAGCGCGCGCCACTCGTCTTTTAAGAATACGATTGTACTGTTTTGCGTTTACATATAGAGGCTCTTCATCCATAGGAGCGTCTGGTGCATGGTTGGGCCGTCCATCTCGGTCGTGAGAGTCTGAAATCGCGCTTTCCCCGTCCATCCCATGTCCATTTGCGTATTCCTGCTCCTCGTCTTCTGCTGAGGTATGAGATGGTCCTGGGGTATTGTCTCGAGGATCATGGGGTAACTGGGGTACCCCATAGGGCCGGCGCTGCTGAAATGGAGCGTGAGGGTTATGCAGTTGCGTCGTCTCAGGTAGGTAACGGTGGTGCTGAGGAAAGGGGATGTGCGGACGTGGGTAAGAAGGCTGGTGCTCTTCGAGATGAATTTGGGATGTCGGGGGCGCTCCGGGCTGGTTTCGACGTGTCACGGTGCTGGACGACGGGGGGTGCTGAGCTGGATGAACGAGAAGCGGGTCAGTGACGTGTGGTGGGATGAATTTTGCAACAAAAAGAGAGCAAGAAAGGACATACAAGTGAGCATAAAATCCGCATGACTGCCTAGTGGGTGGTATTGCCGCGATAATGACGGGGACCACAATTGGTTTCGATCGAGAGTGTTGTCCATGAAGTGTCTGTGGATCACACGGCGGAGTCTAACGTTTCAAGCCACGTGACTACCTGCACCTCTAAAGAAATTCGAATAATCATTAAATCCAATATACAACAAAATAATAATACACGAAGGGAGAAAATTAACCAAGCTAAACTGCCTTCTCTGTTTTTATAAACCGTGCCGTCGCTGCAATCCTAAACCCATTCGGGTACACCGCATGCTAGGAATTACTTGACCTCGTGGACTCACAATTAAAGCGCATTGAACCTACCTGATAGAATTCTTGGAGCTCGGCTCCTTCCATCACCACCATGTCGCCATGTCGGAGGAGCAGCTTCAAGAAAATGGGCGGGGATTTACGATCGGCTTCAGGTTCCGCCGCTTTCCACCTGGAAGGAACTGGACGAAAGGCCATTATTGCTGAGGCTCCCAGACTCAACCCGGCCACAATTGGCCCAAGGTCTCTCTCTCCATCACTGTGGACTGAAACAACGGTTCGTTTCAATGAAAAGATCCTCGTGATTATACACCTACATTCCATCTTCTGTTCCGCCATATATGCTACCGAAAGAATCTCGTTAAACCCGGGATCCTGCCCCAAGGCCAAAGTAGCCCGTCTCCGAATATACTGCATAGCAGACTTGACCGAGTCGTATGTATCCAGCGGAACTGAGAAGACGGATTAGAGTACCGTTAAGCAACCAAGAAGATACCACCCACCTGTATTTTCTGTTCCCCCAACGTACTGCATGAATTAGGATATGCATTGTTCGTAGGATGTTCATTAACTTACTGCATATCTTTCACCAGCTAAAGGATTGTCAGTCCCGAATTATTTAAAAACTATTCCTACTTACAATTTTGTGAAAAATAATGCGACAGCATCCTTCCCTTGACTATATGTATGTCGTAAATATACAGGTAAGTACTAAAGTGATGGTATTAACCTACGTTTATGCTGTAGGGAATAACGTGTCAAAGAAAAGTCGATACAAGAAGACCAGAGTGACTTACAGTCCTCATTCCATATCTCCTGAAGAAATCATGCTGTTGTGCATCTATTTGATACTGATACCAAATTTGGTCCGCCATTCTGACTTTCATATGATCCACACGTAAGAAATGGATAATACCCCTAATAGACGTAAGTTTCAAAATAGAACAAAGAGCAAAACATCCTACTTGTCTCCAGGAAGCACGAATTTTTGATACTTGATTTGTTCATTACCGTCAAGGAGGATGCTGGGCTCGGGCATAATCACTTCGGGGCTTAAACTATCTATAACTTTGCCGTCCGCCTTGTTAATACCAGGTGTGCCATGTATGAATGTCTTCACGCTGTGTTCCTTCTATGGTCATGTTAGTTACCTTCTTCGCGATTCATCTTATTCACGTACGTGACAGGAGCCGCATACCCATCTTGTCCAATATTCCCTGAATTATCATAATAATAATCTCCTCGGAATCAGACATCGTCGTACTTACCGACATGTCAGCCGACCACATCTGTCACACCAAAAGCCTCTCCAAAAAGGTCTACTCGTTCCATCCTGGGACGCCTCTTGGCCATCCGTAATCTTCTGCTGGACATAAGGAGGCGGGCAGATATTAAGATCGCTAGCCTTGATATAATTGGGAAGCGATTGGATGGCTAGGAAAGCTGGTTCATATCCTATGTCCTTGGGGGGTGGATAAAACGCAGGAATGCTCTGTCGATAAAACAGCTTGCATCCGGAGTTCGTGCACATCCAGCCAGAGGTGTAGATGTTGGCACTCAGTTTATCGCAGGCTTCGCACTTTCTGTAGGCGTGGATCGGTGGAATCGGCGAAGGAACTTGAGTCCTTGGATCTGGAATTTCAGATCTACGAAACGTTATGAAAGGAATGAAACTGCAAAAAAGAATACCCCTTACTTTGGAATCCACCAGGGTATTCCTTGAGCCTCGATCCATTGGAATAGGAATTTCCAGCGGACAAAGTAGCCTTCAGAGCTGGCACTTGATTGTTCGGGCTCCTCTGATTAGAAGGTTAGTATCTTAATAATCAGTTTAGGCAATGTCAACGAACCCCAAGCATGTGCAATCACATAAAACCCAAGTACCACGTAGCTGCATCCAGGTGGCATGGCGTACGGAAGTAGATTATACCCATCACCAGCGATTAATGCGATGGGCATTTTGCTCTCCCAGGTTCTTAGAAGGGCCTTGCACGAGGGGCTTTCAGATGATTGGTTCTCCACCAGAACTGTCTCCCCTGTTTCTCTGTCTGTCGCTGAATGACCGCCACTAAATGCGCTGCAAGTCAGCAAACTAAAAGATAAGAACGAGACGACATACCCATGAGAGATGATAACTTTCCCATTATCGTGCCAAAGATCATGCCTTACGGGAATGTAAATAAATATCAATGTAGAACATGAACAAATACTCGCTTTGCTCCATGACCATCCAACAAATAACCTCGAGCCCACTTGTTATGGGAATACACTCCGCCCTGGTACGCTTTGAAAAATGGCAGACTCTCGCATAATTCTTGTCGAGACTGAACAGAATATTAGATGTATTTCTGCATAAGATAAAAGAAAATCTAACCTGTGCCCAAACTAGTGGCCGAACCGGGAATGGCTTCTTCTCTTGCTCGATTGATTGAACAGGGAGTTTTAAGAAATCTAGAAAGATTTTAGGTGTTGGCTGAGGTGGAGGAAGTTTACTGGCATTTGCATTTGCATCGGGAGTATATTTCCAGTGATGGGTATCATGCTTATTGGGAGCTCTGGCAGCACTTGGTGGAACAGGCGGGTCGATAGGGATCTTGCATGGCGGTTGAACGATGATAGTTTCCATCGTCGTGGTGTGGGAAGGAGAGCGTCGCAGGTTGTCATTAGATGGGGTATTGAGAGTTTGTACTCTATGAAGAGGTACCTCTGGAGACGAAGCTCTCGAGTTCCTATCCGCTTCATCCTGTGGTGCAGCGTGCAAAAGTTGTTCCTGCAACGGGTGCTGTTGCTGCTCCTTAAAACTAGCATTCCGTCCTCTCTTCCTGGGAACCTCGATAGCAGGGAGCCGTTTAGATGGAGAGGGTTGTTGATCCCTCTCTATACCACCATAGCTTCTGTCAGTACGGACAATCGTCGATTTCATATGTAGGTCTGCCGAAGTTTTAGGCGAAAAGACTAGTATCGCAGGAAGTGGCTTAGGGTGTAAAGGGGGCTGCTGCTGGTCTCTATACCCATCCCTTGTGCCAGGCCCGACGCTGTTCGCTGGTCCCATCATCACATCTGAGGAAGAACTTGTGACTGGGGGTAGGGTATACGACAAGGCAGGTACATTTACATCGACGCTCATCGCATCTGGCGATGCCAATGACCCTTCGATATGAGACGCTTTGGCCTCCTCTTGTACATGAATTGTGGAAGAGTCTTCCAAGCCTAAACGACGCCGCTTCAGAGGTGGTTCCGTATGGTCATCCGCAACTTCATTGATGCATTCTTCAGGAAGAGTGAGCCCCTTCTTCTTCTTTGCGGATGGCTTAGTGGACAACGCTCGTTTTTTGCCAGAGCCCTTCAAATGCGCCTTGGATCGCTGGGTTTTCTCTTTTGTAGAAGAAGTCCTCGTCCTCGACAAAGATGATGGCAAAAATGCCATTGAGTTAGATCGCAGCCGGCGAGTCATCGTAGGGCTTTGTGAAAGACGAGCTTCCTCGGTTATACTCTCGCCCTGCCGACCACGCTTTTTAGCAGGCGTTGACTTTGCAGATTTCTTACTTGACGAAGGAGAAACCGTAATGCTCGTCTGGTTTTCTGTAACCTCAGTTTCGGTATCGCATGTAACCAGCTGTTGTTGGGAGCTACTGGTGGCATCCTCCGCCGCGGCATTTTTGCGGGGCCGACCTACAAAATAAGGTTATATAGCGTTCAGCAGGCCAAAACGTAGATGAACAAACCCGGTTTCGGATGTGGCTGAATGTTGGAACGACTCTTCTTCCTGCTCTTCGGTTCTATTTTCTTTCCTACGACTCTCGCGGGTGTAGGAGCGACATCCTCGAGGTCAGAATCCTCTTCGGGATCAGAACCTAATTTGTACTGTCTGCTGGTTAGCTGAGAGCCCTTCTCTACTGCTTTTCGCTTTGGACGGTGTGCCATAAATGTTTCTGTGCAAATCGTCAAAGATGCATTTCAATAACTCGAGAAACAGCTGACGCACCTCGAGTGGGCAATGATGCCTTCTTTCTTTTGCCAACAGAGCGACCTCTTTTCTTTGACTTGGATCGGTGGACATCAGGATCAGTTTCGTCCGAGCCCGAGAGCGGGCTATCGACTGGACCATCCCTGCCACCCAAGTCGCTCAACTCAGAAAGCGGACTTGCTGGGTCCAGTCCGAAGCCTGGGATTCGAACGGTCCCTTCACCCAGGGCCATTTCAGTATTGTGTCCTCCGCTGTTCGAGTTGTTGCTCACTGGGAGCGTCTCGGCAGAGGGTATATGAGAACCCTCCACTGTAAGGATCGAACCTCCTCGCTGTCTACGCCGAGCTATGGGCGGTACTTCTTCAATGGCATCGCTTGTTTTCAAAGGAACCAATGAGTGCCTCTTTCGATATTCATTTAGAATAGTAAGAGCTCCGTCAATGTCATCGTTGAGCAATGGCAGAGCTATTTTGAAGAATATTTCTCGTCTTTCTCCTTTGCCCACTTCACGATAAGATGGTAAATCTCTGCCTTGCATGGCATGTTTATACCACAATTCTTCCACCCATTTATGCTAGTTTTCTCAAATATAAGACTATCGAGGACAATTTAGTGAAGAAATTTGTTGAGAACTTACACTCGCCCTGTTTCCGCTCCTCAACTTTCTGGAACAGGCATCGCACCATGCTCTGGTATTCGAATGGGGTGTCTGGACAATTCCTACAAGGTTCGCTTCTCGTAAAAACTCTTTAACGTCTACCCAAGATGCAGGAGGAGGAGCATCCATGGACAAGGTTAAAGAAAAAGATCAGAAAATAGCGGGTGGGCACGTCCAGCGACCTCCCGTTTCAGCCGAAACTTTATGAATTTATATAAACATCGCGTGACAAACAATTCTCCTCGTGGTATGCAGGAGTCTATTTTATTTACTATGCAGCACCCTATTTGCTTGTAACGGCATGTTGTAACGCCTCATACACGTCGGCCTCAATCCTGGCTTCAGCCTTGTCCTCTTCTGAGCCACTGCTGGCGAGGACTCTCTGAGCCTCGGCAAGATTGGCACGGATAGCCTATAATTGAAAATAGATTAGTCTTCTGCGAAGAGAAAAGAGGCAAAACAGACCGTGACATACCTCCTGCGAGAAAGTATCTAACTCAGCACCCTCCACAGCATTGATGGTCAATTGGTTGCCGGGATGGACGGTAGCAAAACCGCCGGAAACTATGTAATAAGTTGGATCAATACGGAGGGTTTTGGATACAAAGACATTTGTGCATACCAAACCACTTCTTGGACGTGTTTCCAGACTCAATGACCTCAACGATTCCAGGTCGGAGCTCTTCGACTGAGGGAACATGATTTGCCAAGATACCCATGTCTCCAGCTGATCCGGCGATATTCACTTGAACAACGTCGGTAGAGCTGTACAGTGTCTGGGAGGATACGGAACGCGGTCAACACAAGCGGGATGACGAGGCAAAGTTCTTTACCTGATGAGGGAGCACAAACGACAACTTAATTTTATCGCTGGCTTCCGCATAACCTCTCCGGCCCAAAGGAACTCTAGCTGCACGCCGGGCAGCGATGTTGAGGAGTCGCAACGAAGACATGGTCTAAAGAAATCAGAATGCTAGCGCCCACAATTGTCCACAGATTACCTCCTAACCATGACCTCGACAGTATGCACTCAATGCAAACAACCCTTGGCTCTAGATGCTTCATTAGTCGACCTAGCTCCCTCGTCTTATGATATGATTACAAGTTCTCTCCCCCGCGCTCATGATCATCGAGAACCCAGTGAAAGTGAGAAACTCGCGCAATTACCAGCCCCCAGTTCTGTCAAGGCCGCCTGGCATGATTCCGTCCGGTCTCAGAGCTCTCTCTCATCTCGCGCACAGGAAAAGCAACGCGCCACTGGAGTAGGGGTGCCCATTCCAGGAGAATCCTTTGTCTTCCTAAACGATAGCGTAGTGCACAACATTCCAACTCTCCCGCCCAACCCTATACACCCAAGGCAACAGAAGTTATCTGCTGCTGCTAGGAATAGACCGTCTTCTCCTGCAGGATCTTCCAGCAAGCGTGATTCTACACCCCAACCACAGCCTCCTCCAGCCCCTCTTGCACCACCAAGTCTTTCCCCATTATCTCACCACCTGGAATCCACCAGCCGGTTATTTAGGCTATTATCAAGTCGGACGGAATTAGATCATCCTCTATGTGCGGAATGTACACATATCGTGATATCTACGCTCAGTAGGCAACTTGAAGAAACGAAGAAAGAACGAGACGGATATATTGCGTTCGAGAAGGAGATTCGAAAGGAGAAGGAAAGGGAGAAACGGTCGGCCAGTCCGGAAGCTATCGAGAGACGGATACACAAACTTCAAGAAGAGGAAAGTACTGCTATTGATGAACTTAGGGCAGCCGAAGCGGAGAGGGAGACTCTCGAAGAGGAACTTCTAGCTTTGGAACGCGAAGAAAGGGAACTTGCGGAAGAGGAAGCCGAGTACGTCTCTCCACTCTCAAAATGAACCCTATTGACATAGGTTAACTCAGGTTTTGGCGAACATATAACGATAATCTTCTGACACATAGTCAGCAAACGTCACAACTACGTTCTCTGAAGGCTGCCTACGCGGCTGACTCTCAGACTCTCGAGAAGCTAAAGCTCACCAATGTCTATTACGACGCGTTCTGTATCGGGAATGTCGGCGTATTCGGTACAATCAACGGCCTCCGGCTTGGAAGAGTTAGCGGTGTCGCTGTAAGCCTTCGCAGTTGGTGTACTGTTCAGATTGACTCACATTTCCTAGGTTGAATGGACGGAAATCAACGCAGCCTGGGGTCAATGTACTTTACTGTTGTATACTCTGGCACGGAAGCTCGAATTTACCTTCGAAAAGTCAGCATCCTTCCGCATCTAATTCTGGACCGTCTATTGATGCCCCTTTAGCTATCGCCCAATACCTATGGGATCATTCTCTCGTATAGAGAAAATATCAGGAACAGACAAGGTAGCTTATGAGCTTTACGGCTCCGGTGATTTACACCTAGGACGTATCTTGCATAACCGTCGATTTGACCATGGCATGGTTGGATATCTCGACTGTCTACGCCAACTTATCGAATATGTCCAAACCCAATACCCAAATGCCGACTTCCCGCATCCGTGAGTCGAGGACACATCTCTTACTTTATGATACTGACTCGCACCTGCCGCTATAGGATTGTCAAAGATAAGATCGGCGACATCTCCATCAAGCTCCAATTCAATCAAGAAGAAAGTTGGACAAGGGCCTTACGACACGTTCTTCTCGCATTAAAACTTCTTCTCAAGCTAGTCACAAACTCATAGTGAAGGCAAATGTATGACAACTTGGAACCCATCATACCCTGCTTCCTGTTAAATATTCTATAAGAACAACGTGCGTGCGTATCACAAAATCCGTCCTTCAATCCCTATCTAATGCAAGAAACGTAGATTGTCACAGCCAATGACATGTCTTCTCCTTCCCTCAACCTTACAGGCCATTCACCCGTTCAATAGTGTTCTCAGGAAGTAGCTCTGGGACTTTACGAATACCCCGCTCGCTGAAAAGAGTTGTCAGCAGATTGATCCATTACTACATTTAAGTGATATCGGCTCACATTTCATCAATGACCTTCATTAAATCATAATTGATCTCATCACTGACCACCGAGTCAAACTTATACTTCGGATGAGAACGGACGAAGTTGCGAATCCATGTTGCTGTGGTAATGAGTGACCCTGTTATTAAGAACGTATTCGTTAAAATTCGTAACGATACAGGATGATGCGAGAATTACCATCAGCCCTATGCTTAACCAAATTTAAATACTTCTGCATGTGCTCTCTAATCGAGGGCTCGACATCCAACGTATCCAAGTACGCATCGACAACGCCCATTAGCCCAGGGAAGCTATCAGGCTGCGCAAATGTAATCAGCAATCGTTGCCTTAAAACAAGGGAAGAAGGATATTCCTACCTTGCCATTGATGATCTCATTAATAGACATCTCTTCATACTCTTCTTCTACGGGTGGTCTCTCAAGAACAGCAGGGGCCTCAACATCAGGGAAACAATTCCTCAAGATGGTGTCTCGGGGTGACCCCGTCCCTGAACGTGGGGTGGATGTTCCGGATGATTGGGTGCCGTTACAGGGAGGAGTGGTAGTAGAGTCTGCGCATGGAGTCTTCGTTTCGGAGGATGCAGGTTTTGTCTTTGAACATGGACATGGAAGCTTTGGGGCTGATCCGACCAGGGGAGATTCTGGCGCGAAATTGACATCATTGGATCCGTTGACACCGTTAGGAGGTGTATGAGGAGCAGGTCCATCAATAGGCGTTGCGCTTCGCCCTGGCACGAATATCTCTTTCCGAAAGAAGAATTTCTGTTGATTTATTGCGTCTCGTAGCTGAGCGCGGTTCATATTGACGTCGACCTGAAAGTGCATTTATTAATACCATACACCATACGGCGTCATATCCTTACTCACCTTTGATATTGGAATGTAAAAATTCAACCCCAATGCCAAGATGGCTCTCGAAAGAAGGACAATAAAGATAGAAAATGCCGCGTTCTCAAAATCTGTGATCTGAACTTCCATACTCCGGAACTCGACGCGCCATCCGATGCTTGAATTCGGTGGGGGTGGTTTGAAACGGAGAGTTTGCCAGTTCGTGGATTGGAGGTTCTGTTAGGAAGTTATTCGCGAGAAAAAAGAGTCTAGAACGGGATGACGAACCTCAAAGTGATCTGAGCTGACGGAGTCATCCTGGTCAACCATTTCACTGAAAACGACAATGGGGTCGCGAATAAATAAATGTGCAATATGTTTTGCGAGCAAGTCGTCGATACCTTTACCAACAAAGAAAAGGTCAAATAAAAATAAAAATCACACTGATATAGATTTATCTTACCATGGTTGCGAAGTCTTTCATAAATGGGTTCATCATAGGCAAAAGGATTGTCATTATACTCTGGACGATTTCGCCAGGTCTGAGAGATATAACTATCCACGCTGTCGTAGCGGGATTTTGTAATCTGGAATTTATTCTCCTTGAGGGGCTGTAGCTTATGAGATATTTTCAGGGAAATAATGATGAGAAACGGAAAATACCTTGAGACCTCTCTCTTCCTCAGTGCGATCATCTACGCTTCCGGCAATAACATTCCACCGACAATCGACGTCAGCGAGGTAACCACGCCACGCTGGGCTGGCAGCTGTAAGAGCAAGCTAGAAAAAAGTTACATATGAGCAAGTCAAAGCTCATTCAATGATGTTATGTTTCGTACCATAATTGGTCCCACTGGGACCAAAGCGTCATACACCCGTCTCGCTTCCGTGACATTACATGCCTGAAATGTGAGTTGCAAACAGCAACATCCCATTCCAAAGCCCATAGCATCCATATAAATATGATCAGGTAACGCAGCACCATCTTTCGCCTCTAAAGTGGAGTTAGAGTGATTTCAAGAACGGGGAAGCCCACGAACCATGGTCCTCAGGGTAGATATCCCGGTCCCATGGAATAGTTGGGTCAATAAAGGGTCTCG
>Ga0157379_10003377_pt1 | contig 13510 bp, 14 predicted proteins | sample S25metaG_FD_121802 | JGI IMG/M metagenome (GOLD analysis project Ga0157379, IMG submission 121802) | Switchgrass rhizosphere microbial communities from Kellogg Biological Station, Michigan, USA - S2-5 metaG | ecosystem: Host-associated > Plants > Roots > Rhizosphere > Soil | place: USA... | reverse complement strand
GTCAGTTAATAGATTAATTTAAATTAATTATGATGACCATATTCAACTAAATACGTTGTAGAACACACCTTTGCAGCAGCTTCCAGCCCCCTACCGGGTGGATACGTATTTAACAAAATCCCTAATTATTATTATTATCGTATTGAGCGCTATCGAAATTCAGCCAAGTAAGGATTGAAGCTAACATGAAACAAAGAATTTACAGAGGATTTTAATCGGCATAGAGCTCTGTTGTCTCAGATTCTCTTACGAGGCGGGGCATAATCTTTCCTCCCCCATTTCGCGCACCGCTGGTAGCTTAGAGTGTGTCATACCCGCTGGAGCGAGGTGGTGTATTATTATTACCGAGACTTTCATTTCAGTAGCGTCAAGGAGGAGGAGGCGTAGAGCATGAACGTGCAATAAAATAAAAGTGATGATAAAATGCTCGGCCTGTTCAATGATCCAAGGAATCTAGAGCGTTGGGTTGGAATACCAGGCCTGACAGCGCATCAACATGGAACATCAGTGGGGTCTTTCGAAGAAATATGAAAGGGGACGCAGTATTAGCTACGAGAGAGTTGATTTAAAAGTAGGAACCGAAAGGGCGAGAAAGCTATACCCTTATTCGATAAGGAAGGGCGCAATTAAATTTACTGTAGAGGACCGGAGAGCTGACAGAATAAATAACAATACGAATAATACTTTCGTAGTCCAGTATATTTATATTACTTCTTGGCAATAGTAATACTATTGCTGTTATTATTTTATTATTCTCGAAATTTCAAAGCAAGACGGAGCGCGACACAGTGGGAGGAACCCTCCTCGATTGTCTGGTTGATGGATTTACATTTACATTCCATTATTATTATTATTATTATTCATTAATTTGTGCCATTTTAGCTCCCCTAGGAGCCAAAAAAGCCTTTTCAAACCGAGGGTGTCTCCCTGGCAGGGACACTGCCGCTTCTATCCTTTTCATTACTACTATTACTTTCTTCCTTCTTTGCGCTTCCTAGAGCCATTTTGAAAACTTCAATCTGGCTGTCGATGTGCTTGCACAACTTTTCGTGAGATAGCTTTATCTCATTGAGGCCGTCAACGTAGTGCTGCTTGCAAGCTGGTTCAATTCTAGCATCTTGCATTAAGAGGTCGAAGAGGGGTCCGAGGGCGCTGAGGGTATTATAATATCGCCTCTGTGGTTTGTTTGTTTGATTGGTTGGTTGATTTCATTGATGTGAATTTTTGGTTGTAAAAGGAAACAAATTAAAAATCAATAATCATAATAAAACAAAAGAGAAAGGAGGGACAAACCAAAATTGCCGCCTCCATGCACTGAAATCCATTCTTATCAGCGGACAGGAGCGGGGTGGTCTGTTTCACAAAGTTGCTAAGCGTAGCCTTCCATTCGGACTGTTTCACGCAGGCCATTAGGGCGGGATTGGATGATTCAGCTAAAAGAGCCCTGAAGTCCCGGTACACGGAGTCGATCTCCTCGGCCATTTGGCCCGAGAAGAGGGCGTCGCAAGAGGCTGGGAGGGCGGCCACATTGAGGGCTAGCCTTGGAGCAGCGCCCTCCAATCCTTCGGTAACTCTGGCATCTCCCGCTGCAATGTCTCGTACGGCCGAAGATGTGGGAATGGGAGTTCCTGAACGCACCAGAACCCTTTTTTTCTTTTCTTCGTCCATCTGCTGGATTTGGGCACCGTACGAATCGAGGAATATTTTGTACGGGAGTTCAGTGGGGGGATCCATAACGGGAGAGCTTTCGTTACGCTCTCTGAACGTTTCGCGGACGCGAAAGATGTGGTTTAGTAGTGGCGTCGTCCATTCCTCACCAGAGTGGCCGTCCAGGTATGCATCAGGAACGCTAAGTAGGTCATTGGCCATCTGAAGGTGGAGAGTAGATAGACCGTCCCAGCCGGAGACAGGAATGTAGGGTACTGTATGTTTTCAAAGTCAATGTCAAAAGGTAAGGGGCGAAATGATTCCATTTCGACAACGCACTATTGAGATACAGAGCAAAGAGACCGTTCGCGAGAGGCGATTCCTTGGGGACGATTTGACCAGCGCGAACATATTCATCGTGCTTCTCGCTGCAATGTTTCTGGGGGATAAGGAAAATGTAAGAAGACAAAAAAAAACATTTCGACACGAAATGAGAGCCCAGCCTGAGATACATACGTAGCGGCTTATATGGGAAACAATCGCATCTCGCCAAAAACCCACTTCTTTGTTTTTAGTGAGTTCCCCGAGGCAAATAACGCAGCTACCACTCGAACAAGTGTGTGCTATCACCCAGCGTTCATAACTCTGGAGCCAATCCGCCGCCGTTGGAAGCATACCCTGGAGTAGGGGCCATTCTACTCTGAAAATTGCTTGCTTAACTGCAGGAATGGGCTTGGCTAGAGCCGTTACAGCGTTGTCCGGAGTTGTTACTGTAATAATTTTATCCAAGTGAATGAACTTGGCCAGCGGACCTAGGCTGTGGTCATAATCCCACCCGTCCATAGTGACATCCTCCTCCTCCTGGGTGACCAAACTAGGTGCGCTCTCTAGGTCCATAGACTTGGGGCCCGAGTAGGAGGCAATGCTGGCCTCACTTTGTAGCATAGGCCTGTCACCCTGGTCTACCTCTGTCGCCATAATGGGTGCCCCCGCGATGGCCTTGTCTATACTCTGCTGCGCCTGGTTGCTGCCTGGGAAAACTTTAAACCCGACAGAATCTGCAGCCTTGGCGGTGTGTAAAGCACCATCATGGTCCACGTCCATAGCGTCGTGTTCCATTTTATCATCCGCTGGGGTGTTCCCGCCCGCATCTCCTGAGCCACAGTTCTCATTCCGCTGTTCACCATTATTATCATTATTATTATTTCCATCATTTCCAGGCGAATTGTTGTTGTCGTTGTCATTATTATTGTTATTATTATTATCGTCGTGGGGTGCAGTGTGGCTGCCATCATCCACCTTGCCGCTTTCACCTTCATCACTACGCACTTGGTCTTCTTCTTTGTTGCTTTCCTCGTCTTCAGTTGCATCGTCTTCCTCCTCCGCTTCATCTTCCACTTTCGCAAGCGCCCTGCGGACGGCGGGTGCAAGATTCAGCACAGCACCGTCGAGAACAGCATAGTCAACATCTATGAAAGGGTGAGGTGAGCGAAAGGCATTCTCTTCATCCATTTGACCGCACAGATAACTCACCGCATATGTAACCAGAGCATTGCACTTCAGGTATATGGCACCGGAATCCGGCAGGGACTGTGTGGCGTGCATGTTTTGTCCCAAAGAGGCCCGTCGCGACAGTGTCCCAACCATCGAAAGGCATCCAAAAGAAGCCATCATCAGGCCCAGTGGTGTTATCTACAATGTGGTAGCAATGATCAGCAACGGAGCGCCAGTCTTCGCCGTTGGTACGCTTCAACAAAGGCTTGGCATAGACCGACGCAAGGCCTGCCATATTTGACTTCTTGTGATGTTTCCGGTACCAATCGCGGTCAACCTGGTCATGTGTATCCAAGATCCTATCCTTGGGAGCCAGAACGGATAGGCGGTGAACGAATTCTGCTAATACCGGACACTCCCAGGAAGGCGACATTGTCTCGTTGACATGGGCTTCCACAACGGCAGCGAAGAATAGCTCCAGAAGGCCACGCCGGTAACCAAGCTGGTGTAAGAAGTAGACCCGTTGCTTGACGGAAAGCTGGGCGCCTTGGTGCAGAGATAGACACATGTTATGGATGGAGGTAGTAAGAACAACGACGACTGGGAGATAAAAGGCTGGAACATGGTAATGAAGTTCAGGTCCCAATGGTTCGACGAAGATGTGACCTTTAGTTTGTTTGGGCTGTTTTTTTGTAGACCGTTTCCAATGTTGAACTGCCAAAACACACATCGATGGCCCGCCGTCGGTCCCATAGGAAAGTGGGTGATCCTTTGGGTGAAACATGATTCGGTAATTGCGTCCCACTCGGAGCAACTCCGGAAAAAGACTGACTCGTCTCGCCAAATTCCAAAGAAGAGCATCTGTAAACCGACGCCCCTTGAACATGTCGAATACTGACGAAAACATAAATCCATCGGGTAACTGCTTGAGTTCGCGCTCACTGGGGGTGATGAGGGTATCAAAAGCTTGAGGGACGGGGGAACGTCTGGATGAGACCAACGTCTTGCGTTGGACCCAGAGGCCTGGTTAGAAATAAAACAAACAATGTTATTTATTATTATTATTATTATTATTCAGTAACAACCACATCATGGCGAAGAAAGAAAAAAAAAAAGGGACTTACTGCGAGGATGTGGATATTTGACTTTGTCACCGCTCGGCGCAACGAGCGTGAACGCTTTGCAGAGCGTAGGGGACTGGTTTTCGGATTTGCGCATCAACTTTTCGCGTAACTGCTGTCGAGGGGTACTCCCTTGGGAGAGTCTTTTGGTGCGCGCCATTGCTCCTGAAAGAAACAATATATAAATAATACTGGTCGGCAAATGAAAGCACTGAGTGAGCTGCGGTAGCAAATAGGAAGCGGTATGTGGACATGCCGCTCACTCCCTCTCTGGGTTATTCCAGAGAGGTCGGATGGCAGTTGGCCTTTGAGCGGCATTAAGCGGACGGAAGTGACGACTTACAACTATAACAAGCAGAAATATAAAATGGTTAAAATCCTGAAGAAAGCGTGGGATATAGCAGGTTTTTTAGCACAAGAGCCAGTGTACTAGTGGCGCGTAAGAAAGGTGTTTGGGAAATTCAAACTCCGTTCCACACCTGTGGGCGCTCAGCCACGTCCATTCCACCTAATGCCAGGATTCCGAGCCGCAGCAAAACGGAAGGCGGTGGATGAAGAGCAAGGCGTTCGATTTTGTAAGTTATATTATCCACTGTCGTTTCCTCCTGAGGAGTTGACCAGCTACGACAGCGACGAAGGACGGCAGCCGAGGTAAGCTTCGGTTTGATTTGAACACCCATGTCAACCTGACAAAAACGACGCCGCGATAAATAACAATAAATAATAATGATCATGACAACAATGACAACAATAACCACAACAATGGCAACAATGGCGACCCTTCCTCCTGTGTTTCAGGCAACAAGTCTTTGCGACTGTCCAACAACCCGGGCTATGCAACACGTTCAATGGATGCGACCCTGCTCGTGGACGACTCAGGACTGCCTCGAGACGGAACCACCGAAGGCGATGTCGAGAGAAAGCAGGCCCCAGTAGATAGACGAGATTTCCAAGAGGAAGAGGTGCGTTAAGGCCTAGATAAATAATAATAGTGCTCTCTTTTTTCTTTTCGTCTTTGTCTGATCATCTGGTCGCTGACATGGAACCAACCAGTTGGAGGTCTGCTCTGCGTGCACCGACATTGGTGTCTGCGTAACCTGTGGTGGCTGTGGGGCACGGATATGCCACGACACGTTTCACAAGGGTAATAATGGGGGAGAGGCGATGAGGATTGGCGGCTGTCTGCCTGAGCGGGCTATGGAGGATTGGAAGATTGATAAAGCAGGATGGTACTGCAGCACCTGCTGCATCAAAAGGAAGAAACCCTGGCCAGTAAGTGCTTCACACCTGCTGGAAAGCCGAATTTTTGACCCACTGAATGTCTTCCTTAAGTACCATGACCCGATTCGTACTACCAAAATCCCCAAACCTTGGTTCAGCCATGTCAATAGACCTTTCGTGCTCGTCATCTTCACGTTAGAGGCAACAAAACATGATAAGACTATCAACCCGATCGTAGACATGATGAAACGACACATGATGTCTTTTCACACCAATTCAGGCGAAGATCTGGTATTAGCTACGCTTGCATGGGATATGTCGTCGTACTGACCACACACAGATTACCGTGAGGGAGTTTGTTATGAACGGCACTGTTCCCCACTCAAGCTTTTGGTCAAATATCCGGACGTGGCTCCATGAGCGCAAAGACCGCCCTCCCCCTTTCTTGCTGGCGTTCGTGGAGACTCACTCCAGCTGGTTGGATGGGCATCTGGTGCTTAGGCCTCATAAGAAGAGCAGGAAGGCTGTTGCAATGGACACGAAAAGGGTAAGCGGGCTCTCCTATGGCAAGAGCCCATTTTCGGCTGATATATTTGGGCGTGGTCTAGTGGGCGGACACTTTTATCAATGCTGAGGTGGCGAACCTATTCCCAGAGAAGCAGAAGGTACTATACCTTAGTGTTTGCGGTGGAACGATGTCCTTGCAAGGCGCGCGTGGTGGACTTGTCGATTGGATGAAGCAGTGAGTAGTCCCTGTCTCCCATCTATCCTTCTTTCCTTTTCACCAACACTTCCGCGAGGTCGAAATGGGGTTATGTTATTGGACATGGAGCTGAATCCCTCGTTCCCTTCCATATTACCCCGTCGATCCTACAGCTGGCCTTTAACCTTGCCGTCTACCAAATGCCAGTGAGGGAGGCCATCCAGGACGCTTGGAGTGGGTCTTTGAAAGTGGCCGCGCATACGAATGTCGTTCTACTGGAGCGCAGATCCTCTCCGGCGGGCCCCGTGGTGGATGAGTGGGAGTACAACCTAGGGTTGATCTCCGACCGGCCGTGGGGTATTCCCAACCCTACCTGCACTATTTGTGGTGGTTTCTCCACCCCCAAGGTCCTCACGAAGAAATCAAAGGCCAATCCAGTCGAAACGGTTCAATTTGAGTGCAAGTCAGTTGGCTGCGGCGCACGAACGAGGAGGCTGACCCGGCCGCCCAAGTCCACACCTTCTTCTGGGAAGTACTCGCAAAACTTTTATTGGGTCGATGGAATGTGGAGATGGAGCATGGATCCCGAGTTTACTTTCTTTCCACGTAGTCAGGTCAGCAAGGTGGGGCCTGCCCATCGCCAGAACAGCAACAGCGACAGCGACAGCAAAAACAATAGCATCAGCATCATTAACGACCATGACCACGACGATGGCCACAGCAACGTCAACGTCAACGACAAAGACAACCACCCCAACGCCCCAAACGCCCCAAATGCCCCCAACGCCAACGCCAGAGCTGAGGCCGGATCTACTGGAGGTGTGTTGGACGCGGTAAAGCCTCGTCTACAAGCCTTGGAAGCCTTGGTTCTGGAAAAGGAGATAGAGAACAGGTATATCCGCCGTATATATCTGGGGGGTGCTGCCGTTGAGCTCCAGCCAGCCACTGAAAAGGAGAGGGAAGCAGCAAAGGTTGCTGTTGCGATTGAGATGGCGATAAAACTTGCCCATGGTAAATGAATGATGCTAGTGGTGGAAATGATGGTCAAATGTATACCAATGAAATGAATGAATGAATGAATGATCAGTAAAAATAATGATAATGATAATGATAATGAATGATAATGAATGAATGATAAGGTCGCTTTGAAAAATTTATACACTCATGTGAGTAAGAATGTTAAGTGAACACTGGAGTAGCTGATGCTCTACAGCAGTTGCTGAAACCGCTTCTCCAAATCTCGCCAAGTGTCAACCGGTGAAAAACACAACAAAGCGTATTGTTATTATCATTGCGACTAGCATCTGTTCGCAAACGATCCAAGCCACCGCTTCCGCAGGGCGTTTTAATCAACGCTGTTGAACCAAATATGGTGAAATGAAAAGGTGCAGGTTCACGGAACTCACTGTTCAAATAAACGTCGCACTCACAAATAAAGGAATCAATTTCCATTTTGCCTCGGTGAGCTCGTGAGGCAAACGGATGGCGTACACACATCAAATGTCAGCTACTTATACTGCTTGAATGAAATCAAAGAGAAATGAAACAAATGAATAGAAATTTATACCGGAAATGAACTCTCCCGTGCAGTGAAACTGCGCGCGGCTGTGCTCGGAGTCGCAGACATCGCGCACGCTCGCAATTCTCACTCTGATATTCCAACACTCATAACATCAATTTCTGGGGCACTCATAACCATAATAATAAGAACACATTTTAACATGATTCAAGACGCCCTGCGGAAGAGGTGGTTTGGAATGTTTGCGAGCAGCTGCTAGTCGCAAGAATAATAATATGCTTTTTCTGTTTTTCATTGTTTGCCAATTATCAGTTGGCGAGATTTGGCACAGCCATTTCAGCAACTGCTGTAGAGGGTCAGCTACTCCGGTGCTCACTTAACATTCCTGCCTACACGACTGTATAAAATTTCTGAACTCGCTAGGGGAGATACAGTTTTCTTTATCCCCTCAGCGTCTACCGCTCATGGAAATCTCGTTATTATTATTATTATTATTATTATTATTACTATTATTTCACCGTCTGAAACCTAGTATTATTATTCGATCACACTTTATACTGCCGGTCAACAACTCCATGGGGTTAGTAATGGCATGCGTCCGGTGAACGAACCTTCAAGAGAGGAGGCCCAAAATGACGATCGTGCGCAAGGGCCAGGTCTATGGCGCCGAGGGGTGGAAGATGCATACAATAAACAGGTAATAAAACGAATACGATAGTGGAGCTTAGGGATTGCTGTGCTGTAGAAGAGGGTGACTGGCGGAGGCGACCTTGCTTCTTCACAGCCTCAGTAGGAGCACTCTACGCGTCCCAAACCCCTAAGCCTCGCCAGCAGTGTAGGAAGCGGCATCTACAAATGATGCACATTATTATTTGGCAGCATTGCTGGCAATATGAAAAATAGTAAGCGCCTAATGGCGCCACCAATATTATTATCTATTATTATTACTCCCGCTTACATCCGCCACACCAATGCTGTGACATGCCTCGCTTATAAATCAAATACAGAGGTTCCGTTTTCTGAATGTATGTGCTCGAGTTTCATCAAAAATAGCGTGCCCGTCTTCTGAACGTCCCTAGCGTGCCTGTCTTCTTCAACGTCCACAGCGTGCTGAGTTTCTTTTTAAATAACATGCCAACCTCTCGATATCCTCATAGTCCCCCCTAACTCTTTTTCGTTCTCCTCTTTCACCATGGCGCGCCATCGCCGTCGCAGTCGCCGCGCCGACAACATTGCCAACGATGGCCACGGTGCGAACTCATCTGATTATCAGACTCAAGATGAATCCGACCATACTCGATACCGATCCTCCAAAGAAAGGCTGGACCAGGTTGGGAAGAAAGTGATGGGACAGGTACGCTTGGCTGAAGTTCCCCCGTTCTAAAAGTCACCTTCCTTTACCCAGGTGAACAGAGCGGGCAAGGACATTCATGCCTTCCTGATAGCGTGGTCGGGGCCAGATGGACCACTGATTGCCTTACCATCCGACGTGTCCGTCAAGAAGGCTCTCATTGGCCTGAACCTCATGGATGGAAGCGATTTGGGCAGGGCCATACAAGCATCCCATAGGTATGTTCGTTTCTTCTGGTCGGTCTCGCTGCGCGGTTTTATTCACGGTTGATAGGTACCTGGAGGCAGAGAAATACGCTAGGTCTCTGAAGCCGGTGATAAGGTCGTTCTCTGGTGCTCTTCTGTTACACATTCACTGCACTGACGCCACGCAGCTCTCTTGCAACACCGTCCGTTGGTGTACAGCCCACTCCCGTCTTATCGCATAGGGAGGACAATGGCCGGGACATCCGGCCATCGCCCAGTAACGACGAGGGCAACCAAACTGACAACTCCACACCTGGCTTCGTAACCCATGTTCCTGAGGGTTCGGAGGACAGTGCATCCACATATTCAACTGAGGCCGAAAACCGTGAAGCACACTCGCCCCACTCTTCCAGGCCACATGTCAATCGCGAAATCCTTACTCGGTCTCAAGCCCGCAAACGACTCAAGCGATTACGAGGGCGCGAAGTCAGTGCGGGCTCCTCTTCCCCCACCAAACGCACGACTAGATACAAGAGGGAAGTTACCCCCCAAATGTCAACGACGGATGGCTCCGAACACGAGAGTGATGTAGGGTCGGAGGCAGACGAACCTGACGAGCTGGACGAGGTGCCCATCCATTGCAAGAATCCCCCCACTGTCCTCTTAAACCTCAATAAAATTGAGGCCGTTTTGTCCCACCCACCCAACGAATCAAACACGAGGCGACCCGAACTAGACATTGAAAAGAAAGTGGACGAATTAGTTCAGGAGCACTTCTACAAGTCGTTCAGGGACCCGTACAGCCAATCGGAGGGAAGTCGCGGCGATAGAGTTTACCTCAAAGTTCTGATGTTTGAATTCTTCAGTGAGTTGAGGCAGGTCATTCGTTCATTTTGATTCATCTGCTAAGCATCAGGTTGCAGACCGAGCCCGTGGCATCGATCCTCCTCCCGAACTAATGAAAGCCGATTTCTACGCCAACTCGGTGGAATTTCGACGTTTCAACTATGTCAGTTTGCGGAACGATTTTGAGTTTCTCAGGCACGTTGGGGCGCACAGCTATCGCGTCATCAATGTTAGCAGCGTATTCCAGTTTCAAGAGGTACTAAAGACGTACAAGCCGGATTGGACAAGGTTAATGGAACATGACCGCCGCCAACTGTTCGCTAGCCTTGCACTGCCCCCTAAAGATCGCATGAAGCTCATTTGCAAGCGTCCAGGTATGTTATATTTCCACACCTGGCTTGGTGAGATCTGTAGCTGATCGATTTTACTTGTTAGAAGACGCAGACAAGAATCCTCCCTTCCTCACTCGCCACCCAGACTACGCCATCAACGGGGAACCGATAACGCTCCATGTTCCTGCATTTGAAGGCGTGTTCTGCGACGTTGACGTGGCAAACTGTGGTTGCGACAGACACAGATCTGAGGAGGATTCCAATTGGGTACTTAATAGATATTCTGTGCAGGTCATATGTGACCTCCCTCGCTTCGACATTCCCTCCCGGGAAGCAAGGCGTAATGAACTACTAGGAAACAAGCCATCGTTCAGGCATCCCCTACCTGTGCCTCAGACCATCTCATCATCGAGCAGCGACGGAAGGCTCAAACGTGCTTTAAGCCCTGATGAGAGCGCCGAGAATGACACACCTCTCAAAAAAACGCCGCGTACAGACGCAATCACCAGGCCCACCGCCGGACGCCAGGAAGAATTTCAAACCTTAACTACAGATGCGGGCAAGCCCACTACACCAACCGCGAATGCAGCCCCAATCGACGCCCAGCCCGCCCGGATATCTCCACCACCCACTGTTCCAACCCCAACTTCAACTACAGATGCGGGGAAGCCCACTTCAACAAAAGCGAATGCGGCTCCAATTGAGGCCCAGCTCACTCCGATACCTCCACTAGCCACTGTTCCAACCTCAACCCCGGCCATTTCAGTGGTACCCAGCCTTACCTGGGTTAACCTCGGCGCGAACATCCTCTTGGATATGGTGAATCCCAACTCCAAACCTGATTATGTACTGAGTTATGGCAGCCGTCTCTGCCCAGAGTTGGCGACGGTTAACGAGCTTCTCAATCATCTTGCATCAATCGAGGAGTTCGCCTCTGACCTTAAATATCTTACGGTGGGCAACCCCGACTGGGTAGGAACCTATTTGGGACACCTATACGCCATTGCAAACCATCGAGGGTTGAGCGGACTTAGTGGATTCGATATATTGGCGAAATCGGGAGTACTCCGGAACATAGAACAAATAAGGATGTACCGAGGCGAGGAATGTCAGAGAGTGCTCCAGAAGCTCTGGGAACTATTTAGATTTTTTTCAGACAGTCGGTAAAAAAAAACGTCATATGCTTGTCGGTGTCCAAAATATCATTCTCCGTTTCCAAATATATGCATCATTCACGTTGGTACAGATGAAGAAGTAAAATGAATGAATGAATGGGTGAAATAATAATAATAATGAACAATAATAACGTATATGTGTCCGAGTAGGGAAAACATGAAAATTTGCTCAAGCAAGAAGACAAGAAATCCTCCCTTCCCTACTCGCCACCCAGGCTATGCCATCAACGGAAACCAATGGAAACCAAATGGAAATAAGAGTAATAAGAATAATGTGCCATGTTCTCACATTCCAAGGTGTGTTTTGCGACAGACACAGATCTGAGGAGTCCAATTGGGCGCTTGGGAGATATTATTATTCTGCGGAGGGCATATATGACCTCCCGCGTCGACGGCCCATCGCGGGGAGCTAGGCATAACACCACGCTTCCTCCTATATTATTATCTTAGCACGCGTCTCGTTAAGCAATCAATTCTCCGAAATAAATCTGAATGAATCTTGTCCGACGGAATCTCAGGTGAGGCGGAAGCAACTTTTTTTTTTTAAAGGGAGAGGAATTCTGGCCTCCACACCTTGTTGATAGCGCTTTTAAGTGGCGGCGAAGGATCTTGGAAGCCCATGGCCGCCCAACCAGGCACCTCATGGCTTATCGACCCCTGGGAGTCCACCCCTCAAGACATTGAGATGGTAAGCAGCATCCTACCTCACACATACCGCCGCATGGCTATGCCTATGGGCGCCGAAGACACCGAACATGAAGCATCTTGCAGCCCTTTGTTAGAACTAGCCTTAACTTGAGTGACGATGAAAAGGTCTACCCCAAACTTGCTATAGGTCCATTTGCGACGGAGACTTGGTCATTAAATGACTTGATCTTGCTGGCGATGTTTAAACACATCATTCGGTGAAATCTAAAAAAAAATTCTTACAAACTATGGATTGAAATTTATTTCCATTTTCCTGCATCTTTAGGACATACCACTATTTATTTCGACGCGCCTTCTCAAACGGATGATCTCAGGAAAAGTTACTAGTGGTTCTTCAGTAGCTCATGTTCTCACCGCGATTGATGGGCTCGGGTCCTTCGTTTGATTTATTCTGTGCTATTTTGGAGGTTTTGAAAAAGCAATCTTGCGAGTTGAAGGTGGAGGAGCAGCAGCAACCTTATTATTATTAGCATCATCATTTTCATTATTTATTATGAGGCCCTTCATACCCGATAGCCTTACCGCTCTTTTCCCTAGGGAAACAATCAACCATCATTTGCCAAGATCTGTGGGATGCTAACGGAAATTACAAGGTACACGATAGTCAAGCTGGAGATCCATAGATGCCGATCTTCCAAAAGGCACGAAGGAGAGGCAAACTTTTGAGGACCTTCTACCTAACTTGAACATACGAAAAGTGGGATTATGCCGAACACAGATTTACTCAGAAGTGGAGGTGCCAAAGTAAGCTGACCATAACCAGATAGACAAACACGCCTCATAAACCACCCAGAATTAGATGAGTCAATCAATCAAACCCGCATTACATACCCAAACAGTTTGTACATATCTCTTGCTGAACACCTGGACGAGCTTTCGTTGGTCTTTTATATACGCAAGGGCGTCGTAGCTCTCCTGTTCCACAGGTACTTTGTCCTTGTTGGATTCGATGAGATCATACCCAATTCGAGCAGTCACTGAAAAGGAGAGGGAAGCAGCAAAGGGTGCTGTTGACGTTGAGATGGCGATGAAGCTTGCTCATGGTAATGCTAGCGGTAGAAGTGAATGAATGAATGAATGACTGATGGTGGCGAAATGAATGCAGTGCTGAGTAAAATAATAATAATAATAATATATCTGGTGCTTAGCCTTCATAATAAGAGTAGGAAAGCTGATGCAAATAATAATGATATATATTGTTAAGGGCT
>Ga0157379_10003376_pt1 | contig 13510 bp, 13 predicted proteins | sample S25metaG_FD_121802 | JGI IMG/M metagenome (GOLD analysis project Ga0157379, IMG submission 121802) | Switchgrass rhizosphere microbial communities from Kellogg Biological Station, Michigan, USA - S2-5 metaG | ecosystem: Host-associated > Plants > Roots > Rhizosphere > Soil | place: USA... | reverse complement strand
GTCTTGAGCTTGAGCACCACAGTGCGCCCGATGCGCGCGGTTTTGCGGCTCGCGGCCCAGGTCTTCGCGGCGAGCTCGCGTATCATCGGCTCGATCTCGTCGAGCGTCACATCGTGCGCAAACGTATCCTCGGCGGAAATCGACTGCAGCGGCTGGTCCGGATTCACGGCGCGCTCGTCGATGCCGACGGCGAGTTCGGCCAGGCGCCGACCGTAGCGACCGAAGCGCTGTTCGAGTTCGTGCACGTCGCGCAGCCGCAGGTCCATGCAGGTGCGGATGCCGAGCGCTGCAAGCTTGCCGTCCATCACTTTGCCGACGCCGGGAATGCGCGCGACCGCCAGCGGCGCGAGAAAGCCTTCCACTTCGTGCGGACGAATCACGAACAAACCGTCAGGTTTGCGCCAATCGCTGGCGATCTTGGCCAGGAACTTATTGGGCGCCACACCGGCGGAAGCGATCAGCGATGTTTCATCGGCAATGGCGTGACGGATCGCCTTGGCCACGGCGGTGGCGGAATCAAGTCCGGACTTCGGTGCAGTGACGTCCAGGTACGCCTCATCGAGCGATAGCGGCTCGACCAGATCGGTGTGGCGCTGCAGGATTTCGCGTACCTGCTTGGACACGGCACGGTAACGCGTGAAATCCGGCGGCACAAACACTGCGTCAGGGCATAGGCGCTCCGCGCGCACGGCGGGCATCGCCGAACGTACGCCGAATTTTCGCGCTTCATACGATGCTGCACATACTACCGAGCGCGCGCCGCGCCACGCGACGACGACCGGTCGGCCACGCAACGTCGGGTCGTCACGCTGCTCCACGCTCGCATAGAAGGCGTCCATGTCGATATGTACGATCTTGCGCATGGCGCATGATCGCACCGTTTCCCGTTTGACAAGTGTGCCGGAAGCAGTTGCGCCCTTTGAGCTGCGGGCGTTCGACTACAATCATCGCTACCGTCATGTCCATCCCCCAACAAAATCTGCGCGGCATGCTGTCGATGCTGCTCGCGGTCGCAACGTTCGCGCTGATGGACGCGTGCCTGAAGACCCTGACGCCGCATTACACGCCGATGCAGGTCACGGCCTTGCGCGCCTTGTCGTCGTGGCCGCTCGTCGCGGTGTGGGTGCTGCTCGACGGCGGCCTGGGTCAGTTGTTGCGCGTGCGCTGGTCGCTGCACCTGCTGCGCGGCGTGTTGTCGATCATCATGCTGTCGACGTTCGCATACGCGTTGCGCAGCCTGCCGTTGGCCGAGACCTATTCATTGTTCTTCGTCGCACCGCTGCTGATCACGGCGCTGGCCGCGCTGGTGTTGCACGAGCGCGTGGATTGGCGCGGTTGGACCGCGATCATCGCCGGTTTCGGCGGCACGCTGATCGTGCTGCGTCCGAGCGGAGCGGGCGTGTTCACGCTGGCCGGACTGGCTGTGCTGGCCTCGGCGACCGGCTATGCGATCTCGGCGATCGCCGTGCGCGTGCTCGGCCGCAGTGATTCCACGCAAGCGATGGTGTTCTGGATGCTGACGATGACTGGCGTGTTCGCGCTCGCGTTGGGCTGGCGCGAATGGACACCGATACATCCCGAACATTGGATCGTGCTGATCGCACTCGGCGTGTTCGGCGCGGTCGGTCAATACGCCATTACCGATGCGTTCCGGCGTGCCAATGCGTCGCGCATCGCCCCGCTGGAATACACCGCGCTGGTGTGGGGCATCGTGCTCGACTACGTGATTTGGCACACTTTGCCCGACGCGGTAACGCTGAGCGGAGCGGCGGTGATCATCACGTGCGGCTTGTATCTGATCCGACGCGAGCAAGTGCACGTCGAAGCGGAGCACCCTTAGTGTGCATACACAAGTTCAGCCCTTCAGCGCCGCCTTGAGCTTGTCCGCGGCTTCAGGGAACCACGGTCCGTTTGCTTCGAGCGCGTCGGCGACAACTTTCTCGGCATCGGCGCGGCGATTGAGTGCGATCAACGCTTTCACGCGCAACGTCGCCACCGCCAAACGATTCGCGCCGAACGTCTTTTCCGCCGCCTGTTCGAGATACGGTAGCGCTTGCGCCGCCTTGCCGCGCTTGAGCAGGCTACCGCCGTAGCGGTAGGCGTAGACGTAGTCGTCGGGGTACGCGGCCATCAGCTTGGGCATCAAGGCATCAAGCTCGTCGGTGCGCTCAGCGCGCATCAGGTATACGCGCAGATTGTCGGCGAGGTTGCGATCCTTGGCGTAATTGTCGTGCAGGCGCTTGCGAGCATCGGTGATGCCGCGATCGAGTACCGCGGTTTCGCTGGCCGTATCGCCGATCGCCTTTGCCAGGTCGGCCGCGACGATGACTGCGGTGCGTTGATCGGCGCATTGCGGCGGCTCGACGAACACCTGTTTGTCGAGTAGCGTACCGAGCGCCGGACGCTGCGCGCCGAGCACGGACTTGCGCTCGGCTGCCGGTAGCTTCTCGCTGCATTCGACGAGTTGCTCGAGCACATAGACGCGTTCGCAACCGGCATCGGCAGCGAGGGCGCGTTGCCCAGCAGCCACACATGCCTGCACATCCTCGGCTTTGGCCGCCTTCTGCATCTGCAGTCGCGCGAGCGCAAACGTCGCGCGTGGATTGGCCTGCGCGGCCTTGTGCTGCGCTTCGGACAAACCGGCATACCAGGTCAGGCCCGCTTCGATTTCATTGCGCGCCTCGTAGATGACCAGCACTTGCGCGATCGCGGCCGCGCTGCCCTTGGCCTTGAGCGCATCGAGCGAATCGCCGCCGGCGAGAATGCGATCGAGCGCGGGATAGAACTTCTCGCGCGATTGCTCGGCGGTGATGCGGCCGAGTTCGCTGCCATCGCCTTTCAGCACGACGTAGCTTGGCAGCGCCTTGACCGCGAGCTTTTTCATCCACGCGGCGCCGTCCGGCGAATCGGCGTCGACTTCGATCGCGTGCATGCGCTTGCTTGCCGCTTGCCATTGCGCGCCAGTGAGCACGTGCGATGCCATGAAGTAGCACGAGTAGCACCACTGCGCCTGGAAATCGACGAACAGCGGCACGCGTTCGCGTTGCGCTTGCGCGAGCGCAGCCTCCACCGTCGGCGCGGGTTCGCGCTCGGCGGCGATGGCAAACATGGGCAGCAGCAACAGCGCGCAGATACGACGTTTCATGGCTTTTTCCCGAGTGAAGACTGATTGTAGCCAATCTCGCTATCGGCGTTTTCCTACAAGCCGCAGTTCCGCTGCCCGATAGGGCGTCCCGGCGCAATTGCCGACGATGCCACATCCAAACCGGAGGTGGTCATGCACAAAGTCGAGTTCGAAAATTGCGGTCGCAGCATGCGCTGGTACGAGTGGCTGACGGGCCTGTTTCTGCTCAGTCTGGCGCTCGGCGTGCGCGCGGAATCGATATACAAGTGCGTCGATGCGGAAGGCAAGGCGGCGTATCAGGCCACGAAGTGCCCCGCACAGCAGCATGAGAGTGTCATCGAAATCCCTCCGCCGCCGACATACGCGCCTGCGCCGCGTTATGCGGTGGAGCGTCGCGTAGTTGATGCACCGGCGCGCGCTTCGCATGTCCCGCTGCGCGTGACCTCGCGCGAGATGGCGTATGAATGCCACGTCAGCGACGGGCGCCTCTTCTATCGCCTGGGCAATTGCCCGCATTCGATTCCGGGTGCAATCGATGGCGCGCAGAAGCCGCCTCGCGGCAAGTCCGGAAACTCGCACAGCAGCGGCGGTAGCGCGCAAGTCACGTCCCGGCGCATTCCGCGCGAGGACGCATGTCATGAAATCCATCGCGCCGGCGCGATCGGCCGCAACGGTCACGAGTTCGATGAACATGTATCCACGTACGAGCACAATCTGGGGCATGACCCATGCAAATGACGCACGTAAAATCGGCTATCGTTGCAGTTCGACCCCAATGGACTTCGCTGCATGTCACGCCATTCGATCCTGCTCCCATTATTGATGATGAGCGCCGCCGCGCTCTGCGCTTGCTCGGGCGGCAACTCGCCGGCGCCCTCGTCGCCGCCCGCCAAGCCGGCAACGCCCGCGCCGTCGACGAACGAAGCGCAGGCGGCGAAGGAAGCGGCGCTGTATGAGCAGATGCGTGCCAGCGGCAGCTGGGATGTCGCCCTGACCCTGGGCAACGAAGTCGTCACGAAGTTCGCAGGCACACCGGCCGCCGCCCAGGTGCAACAAACGCTCGCGGAGGTGCGCGCGAAGGGCGAAGCACAGGCGAACCAACAGCGACTGCGCCGCCTGTGGGCATACACGGCAACGCCCGAGGCGGGTGGCACGCAGTACGCCGCGGCGATCACCAGCAAGAATCCACTCAGCGGCAATGCCAAGGTGCGCCTGGTGCTGCGCCAGCATCCGAAGTGGGGCCAGAGCGTCTATCTGCTGCTCGACAGCGCGAAGTTCGACTGCCGCAAAGGCTGCGCCACGCTGCCGGTGAGTTTCGACGGCGCCGCCGCACAACAGATGAAGGCGACGATCCCGCCGACCGGCGAACCGGCGCTGTTCATCGACGACGACAAGGGCTTCATCGCCAAGCTGGAAAAATCGCAGACGGTGGCGATCGGCGCGACGGTCAAGGACCTCGGCGACAAGACGATGGAGTTCGAAGTCGGCGGCTACGATCCATCAAAGTTGCCGCAGAAGCCAAAGAAGTAACCGATCAGCGCTTGCGCACCAGCATCACCCCATCGCCCACTGTCAGTAGGGTCGTGTCGACGCGCGTGTCGCTATGGATCTTGGTGTTGAGCGTGCGGATTGCGTCTGTATCGGTATCGTGATGGTTAGGATCGGCGACGCGGCCGGACCACAGCATGTTGTCGAGCACGATCACGCCACCCGGACGCAGCAGTTCCAAGCAGGCTTCGTAGTACGCGTCGTAGCTGTCCTTGTCGGCATCGATAAAGGCGAAGTCGTAACGGCTGCGGCTATCCCGCAACAGATCGCGCAGCGTATCGAGCGCCGGCGCCAGGCGCAGGTCAATGCGTCCTGCGACGCCGGCTTCGATCCAGTAGCGTCGCGCGATCGCCGTCCACTCGGCGCTGATATCGCAGCAGACAAGCTTGCCGTCCTCCGGCAGTGCGGTCGCAACTGCCAGCGCGCTGTAGCCGGTAAACGTGCCTACTTCAATACAATGTTTGGCGCCGATGGCGCGCACCAGCAAGGCCATGAACGCGGCCTGGTCCGCGCCGATCTGCATGCCGGCCTGCGGCAGCTTTGCGGTTTCCGCGCGCAGCCGCGCGGCGACGGCGCCCTCGCGCGCGTGCGCGAGCACATAGGCTTCGAGGCGGTCGGACATTTCGAGTTGGCGGCGGCTCATCAGTGTGTATCCGGCGAGGAAGGGTGCAAGCGTAGGCACCATTGACCGGTCTACCCAGTGCTTAATGTCATGCCGACCGCCCGGCGCTATGCTTGGCGGCGATCATTAGTCCAGGAGACGACTATGCACAAACTGATTCGGATACTGTTATTGCTGACGCTGAGCGCGGCGCCGTGCGTGCTGTTTGCGGCCGATGCCGGCGACGCGGCAGCGCCACAGGCCGGCCAAGCCGCACCGGATTTCAAACTGCAGGATCAAAAGGGCGACTGGCACACGCTCGCCCAGCATCGCGGCCAATGGGTCGTGCTGTATTTCTATCCGAAGGACTTCACGCCGGGCTGCACGACCGAAGTCTGTACGTTTCGCGACGACGTGCACAAGCTGAACAAGGCCGGAGCGCTCGTGCTCGGCGTGAGCCTGGACGACGTGAAATCACACGCCGATTTTGCCGAGAAGTATCACGTGCCATTCCCGTTGCTGTCGGATCACGACCAGGCCGCGGCTAAGGCATACGGCGTGCTGACGTTCTCGCAGAAGATGAACCTGAGCTACGCCAAGCGCGAGACGTTCCTGATCGATCCGCAAGGCAAGATTGCCAAGCACTATTCCGACGTGGACCCGAAAGCGAATTCGGCGCAAGTGCTCGCCGACCTCGCCGCGTTGAAAAAGAGCGCAAGTTGAACCAAGCAAGAACGCAAGGGCCGTTCGGCCCTTGCGTTCTCTCAAGCACCAGCCCTGTGCGCTGGAGTTTTACGCGGCTTTCTTCTGGATGTCTTTTTCGAAGTCGCGGACCTCACGCTCGGCCTCGTCCTTTTGCCAGCCGTAGCGCTCCTGCAGTTTGCCCACCACATACTGGTGGTTGACGCCGCTGCGGCTCAAGTCGTCGGCGGTCAGTTTGCCGAACTTCGCCTGCAGCGAATTCTTGATTTCGGGCCATTTGCCCTGAATGATGTCCTGGTTCATCGCACTGCTCCGTAAAAGCTAAGGGAGATGCCCGTGCACGGACGTCGCCACCATACACCGGTACGGTAAAATCAAACTTACATCGATGTTAATGTGCGGTTATCAAGTTCGCCGTTATGATGCAATATCCACAAGTATAATTTGTGCCAAATGGGAATCCGGCGCGCGTGTGTCTTGAGCTTTCCGCCGCAGGTCGCGGCGGACTGTCGTGTGCTGATCCTCGGCACGGTGCCGAGCCGGCGCTCGCTCGAGTTGCGGCAGTCCTACGGTCATGCCCAGAACTTCTTCTGGCCGCTGATGGGCGAGCTGTTCGATGCCGGACCGGACCTTGAATACTGCGACCGGATCGCACGCTTGCACGCGCGAGGTATCGGTATTTGGGATGTGCTCAAGCAGTGCGAACGCCCCGGCAGCCTGGACAGCAGCATCGTGCCGGAGAGCGAGGTGCCGAACGCGATTCCGCGGCTGCTGCGCAAGCATGCGACGATCCGAGCGATCGCGCTAAATGGCGGCAAGGCACAGCAGGCGTTCCGTCGCCACGTCTTACCCCAACTCGATGCGCAGCTGCATGGGCGCATCACGCTGCTCGCACTGCCGTCGACGAGCCCGGCCAATGCGTCGATACCGCGTGCGGAGAAACGGCGGCGTTGGCGCGAGTTGCTGTACTGGGCGACGCCATGAGCATCGGCGCGGACGCTATCGCCGCGCTCGCCGACCAGTGCGTCAAATGCGGCCTGTGCCTGCCGCACTGTCCGACCTACAGCGTCGGGCGCACGGAGGCCGAATCGCCGCGCGGACGCATCGCGTTCGCGCAGGCATTGGCGAATGGGCGGATTCCGGCGACGGCGTCGCTGACGATGCATCTGGACCAATGCCTGGCTTGCATGAGCTGCGAAGCGGTTTGCCCGTCGCACGTACGTTACGGCGAGTTGATCGTGGCGACGCGAACCCTGCTGCGCGCGCCTGGTTCACGCCCACGTCGAAGCCGCGCGCTCGGATGGTTGTTGACGCGGCCGCGCCTGCTGCAGGCGGCATTGCGGCTCGCGAATCTTCCCGGTGCGCGGCGCTGCCTGGCCGGAATCGGCCTGAATCGGCTCGCGCACGAACTGCCGCGCCTGCCGCAAGTTGTTTTGCCGCGATCGGCGCGGGCCAATCCACTGCGCGGCCGCGTCGGCCTGTTCCTCGGCTGCGTGGCATCCGCGGTGGATCGCGACGCGCACTCAGCCGCACAGCGCCTGCTCGCCGCGCTCGGCTATGAGGTCGTGCTGCCGCGTGGGCAGGCCTGCTGCGGTGCGCTGGCGCTGCATGAAGGAGACGCCGCGGGTGCCAACAAGCTCGCCGCGCCGACATGCAAAGCCTTCACCGATGTCGGCGTGGATACGGTGCTCGTCAGCGCATCCGGGTGTTTCGGCACGCTGCGCGACGCGTTCGCGGCCACGCCTGTACGCGTGCGCGAGATCCACGAATTTCTCGACAGTGCGACGTCGATCGCCGGGCTAAAATTCCGTCCGCTCGCGCGGCGCGCAGCGCTGCACACGCCGTGTACGCAGCGCAATGTCGCGCGCGCGGATGCGGCAATCCGCCGCCTGTTGTCGGCGATTCCGCAATTGGAAATCGCCGCTTTGCCCGCGCAACCGGGCTGTTGCGGCGCGGCCGGCGACTATTTCCTGCATCATTCGGACATTGCCGACACTCTGCGTGCGGAAGTGCTCGGGCAGGCTCAGGCACAGCAGCCAGATCTACTCGTGACGAGCAACGTAGGCTGCCGCATCTTTCTCGATAACGGCCTGCGCCAACTCGGTGCGAATGTGCTGGTTGTGCATCCGCTTGTGTTGTTGGCACAGCAATTGGAGAATTCATCGATACACCGAACGGAGCTCTGCTGATGGCTATGTTTGCGCGCGAACTCACCCGCTTTGACAAGGTCGTGGTCGAATTCGAACGCGCGCTGTCGACTGCGTTCGGTGCTGCGCCGGAAGCGTCGCGGCCTTCGCCGGCCGTGGGTGTTGCCGAGAGCGACCTCGATGAGGTGCAGCGCCGCCATGCCGCGGGTCTGATGCGCGTCAATCACACCGGCGAGGTTTGTGCGCAGGCGCTGTACTCGGGCCAGGCCGCGGTCGCGCGCGATGCGGCGACGCGCGAACAACTGCTGGCGGCTGCGGCGGAGGAAACCGATCACCTGGCCTGGTGCGGCGAGCGCCTGGATGCATTGCACAGCCGGCCGAGCCTGCTCAATCCGTTGTGGTATGCCGGTAGCTTCGCGATCGGCGCGGCGGCGGCTCTGGTCGACGACCGCGTGAGCCTGGGTTTCGTCGTCGAGACCGAGCGCCAGGTCGAGGCGCATCTGGGCGAGCATTTGCAAAAACTCCCCGAACCCGACGCGCGCAGCCGCGCCGTCGTGGTGCAGATGCAGGTGGACGAAGCGCGTCATGGGCGTCTGGCGCAGGAAGCCGGCGGCATCGATCTGCCGCCGCCGGTGCCGAGCCTCATGCGCCTGGCGTCGGCAGTGATGAAAGCGGTGGCGTACCGGATATAGTGCACGCCGGCCGAAAATGGCTCCTGCATTTTCGGCATTCACGCCATCCCTGGCGACCAAAAATGGCTCCTGCATTTCCGACCCGCAGGGGTGTGGGAAGTGTCCGCAGGTACCGGGAGCACCGGCGGACCGGCCATCCATGGCCATCGGCGAAAATTGCTCCTGCATTTTCGGCATACCGGCCATCCATGGCCATAAAAAAAGCCGGCATTGCGCCGGCTTTTAGCAAGAGCGTCAGCGCTCTACCAGATCTTCACGCGCTGCTCCGCCGCGTGATACATCTTGTCGCCCTCCTTGATGTCGAACGCGGCGTAGAACGGCGGCTGGTTGATCACCACACCTTTCACGCGGTATTCGTTGATCGAATGCGGATCGGACTTGATCTGCTGGATCGCGGCGTTGTCGCGATACTTGGCGCGCCACACCTGCGCGAAACCGCTATAGAACCGTTGGTCGCCGTTGAGGCCATCGATCACCGGCGCGGGTTTGCCGCCGAGCGCTATCTGGTAGGCCTGGTAGGCGATCGCGAGCCCGGAGTTGTCGGCGATGTTCTCGCCGAGCGTCAAGGCACCGTTGATGTGGTAGCCGGCCACTGGTTCGAACGCGTTGTATTCATCGACAAGCGCCTTGGTCTTGGCTGCGAATTTCTCATGATCTTCCTTGCTCCACCAGTCGCGCAGGTTGCCGTCGCCGTCGTACTGCGCGCCCTGGTCGTCGAAGCCGTGCGAAATCTCGTGGCCGATGACGGCGCCGATGCTGCCGTAGTTCACAGCGTCATCGGCACTGGGATCGAAGTACGGCGGCTGCAGGATCGCCGCCGGGAACACGATCTCGTTCAGTTCGGGGTTGTAGTACGCATTGAGCGTCTGTGGCGTCATGCCCCATTCGCCGCGGTCGATCGGCTTGCCGAGCTTGTTCAGGTTGCGCTGGTATTCGAACTGCGTAGCGCGCGTCACATTGCCGGCGAGATCACCCTTGTCGATGGTGATCGTGCTGTAGTCGCGCCAGCTGTCCGGATAGCCGATCTTCGGCGTGAATTTGGCGAGCTTGGCCTGCGCCGCCTGCTTGGTCTCGGGGCCCATCCAGTCGAGCTTGTCGATACCCTGCTTGAACGCGGCGAGCAGGTTCGAGACCAGTTGCTGCGCGCGCGCCTTGCTCTCGGGCGGAAAGTATTTCGCGGTGTACAGTTTGCCCAGCTCCTCGCCGATGCTGGCATTGACCAGGCTCAGGCCGCGTTTCCAACGCGGCTGGTTCTCCGGTACGCCGGTCAGCACGGTGCCATTGAACGCGAAGCTCTCGTCCACGAAGCGCTTGGACAGCAGCGGTGCGAAATCGCTCAGCGTGCGCCAGCGGAAATAGGCCTGCCAGGTCGGCAGCGGCGTGGATGCGACGATCTTGGCGAGCTGCGTCAAATACGTCGGCTGGGCGACAATCACGCTGTCGACCTTGCCCTTGAGGCCGCTCGCATCAACGAACACGTCCCAGTCCAGACCCGGCGCCAACGTCGCAAGCTTGGCGGTTTCCACCTTGTTGTAGGCCTTGATCGGATCGCGTAGCGCCACCTTGTCCCACTGCGCCTTGGCGAGCGCGGTTTCCAGCCCGAGGATGGCATCGGCGTTTTTTGCTGCCTGCGCGTCACCGGCCATCGCCAGCATCTTCTCGACGTGCTTGCGGTATTCGGCGCGCATGCCCTTGAGCTTGGCGTCGTCGTCCTTGAGGTAGTAGTCGCGATCCGGCATGCCCAAGCCGCCCTGTTGCAGGTCGGCCACGTACTTCGTCGCGTCCTTGTTGTCCTGGTGGATTGCGATCAGGATCGGCGTGTTCGCGGCCAAGCCATACGGCGTGACGTTGCCCGAGCTGCGGTCGAGTTCGGCGATCAGCGCGGGAATGTCCTTGCGATCCTTGATGGCTGAGATTCGGGCGAAGCGCTCCGCGAGCGGCTTGACGTCGAGCGCGTCGAGCGCCGCCTCGTCCATGAAGCTCGAATACAGGTCGCCGATCTTGCCCGTATCGGCATTGGTGCCGGTGAGTTTGCCCGCGGCGGCATCGTCGACCAGGCCGTGCAGCTTGTCCTGGATCGAATCGAACACGATCGAGCCGGTGCCGTATCTGGACTTGTCGGCCGGAATTTCCGTTGTTGCGAGCCACTTGCCGTTGACGTGGCGATAGAAGTCGTCCTGTGCGCGCACGCTCGCGTCGATGTACTGCACGTCGATGCCGGATTTGGGTGCCGGCGTGGCTGCTGGGGCAGGCGTCGCGGCGGGAGCAGCGGCCGCCTGTTTCGGCGCTTCCGGTTGCTGCGTGCAGGCAGCGAGCAGAGCGGCGGCGCAAGCGAGGGCGAGGACCTGGGGTTTCATGCGACTCTCCGGGATTCAAAGCAAAAAAGGTGGCGCAACCCTAGCCGCAGCCGGGTGCGGTTGCATGGGCCAAACGGCATGGTCACGCGCGTGACCATGCTCGACAGCCGAATGCGAAAGGCTCGGGTTGCGCGGCCGAACTTGGCGACAGCCAGCGAGGCGCAATCCAGCTCAGGTCAGGTTACGCCCGTGGAACAGTTCCTCGATCTCACGCTTGAGCAGCGATTCGATGCGCTGGCGGTCCTTGAATGACAGATCGTCCGCGTGCGCCTCGAACAGGTAGGTTTCGAGGTCGAACTCCTTCACGTGCATCTTCGTGTGGAAGATGTTTTCCTGATACACGTTGACGTCGAACATCTCGTATTTCTGGCGGATGTGCTTGGCCAGGTATTCCTGGATCGAGTTGATGCGGTGATCGATGTAGTGCTTTTTGCCTTTCACATCGCGCGTGAAGCCGCGCACGCGATAGTCCATCGTCACGATGTCGGATTCGAAGCTGTCGATGAGGTAATTCAACGCCTTCAGCGGCGAGATCACGCCGCAGGTCGCGACGTCGATATCCGCGCGGAACGTGGCGATGCCGTTGTGCGGATGCGTCTCCGGATACGTGTGCACCGTGATGTGGCTCTTGTCCAGATGTGCAACGACGGCGTCGGAGATCATGTCGCGGCCAAGCTTGTCCACCACCGGGTGCTCGGAGATCAGGATTGTCACGCTGGCGCCTTGCGGGTCGTAATCCTGGCGCGCGACATTGAGGATGTTCGCGCCGATGATCTCGGCCACGTCCGTGAGGATCTTGGTCAGGCGGTCCGAGTCATACGTGTCATCGATGTATTCGATGTAGCGATCGCGCTGCTCGGGCGTCACCGCGTAGCAGATGTCGTAGATGTTGAAGCTGAGCGCCTTGGTCAGGTTATTGAAACCCTGCAGCTTTAGGCGGGGGAGAGGTTTCACGGTGGCTCCGCAGGGTCGATTATCGAGGGCGCGAATTATGGAACACTTTTCCCCCAGGGAAAACAAATATGACAGCGGGCTTGGCGGCTGCGGCAACGCCGCGCCATCCTTGCTAATATGCCGGTGCCGCGGGTTGCCCGCGGGCGAAGGGGAAGGGAATGGCCGGCATGGCGGAATTGCGCTACACCTTGCAACGTTCAATCAACCGCGTGCAGGCGCCGGCAGCGCTGGTGCTCGACCGCGCGGCAATGGAGCGCGTGCTGGCGCATTGCCACCGCCGCCGCTATCCGGGCAAGACGGCGATCATCCGCCCCGGCGACTCGGCCAACATCCTGTATTTCATCATCGAAGGCTCGGTCAGCGTCATGACCGAAGACGAGGAAGGCCGCGAGCTGATCCTGGCCTACATCAACGCCGGCGAGTTCATTGGCGAGATGGGCCTGTTCGTGGAAGTGCCGCGGCGCGAAGTCATGGTGCGCACGCGCACCTCGTGCGACCTGGCCGAGATCAGCTACGAGCGGCTGTTCCAGCTGTTTGAAGGTCCGTTGCGCGACGACTGTGGCAAAGTGCTGTTCGCGATCGGCTCGCAACTAGCCAACCGTCTATTGCACACGTCGCGCAAGGTCAGCCGCCTCGCGTTCATGGACGTGACGAACCGCGTCGCCAAGACCCTGATCGACCTGACCGAAGAACCCGACGCGATGTCGCATCCGAAGGGCACGCAGATCCGCATCTCGCGCCAGGAGATCAGTCGCATCGTCGGCTGCTCGCGCGAGATGGTCGGGCGCGTGCTCAAGCAGCTCGAGGAGCAGGGCATGATTTCTGTTGCCGGCAAGACCATCGTGGTGTTCGGAACCCACTGATCCGGCTCAACGGCGACGCTGGCGCACCTTGGGTTCGTAGATCATGTACACGTCCGCGCGTTGATAATGCGATCCGGGCCGCGGCGCCGGATGGTGTACAAAGCCGGCGCTCTCATACAGTTTCAGCGCCGGTCCCAGCTTCGCATTGGATTCCAGGAACAGCGTCTTGCCGCGACGCTTGTGGAATTCCGCGATGGCCCCGTCGAGCAGCAGGCGTCCGGCGCCAATCCCGCGCCAGCCGGTTTCCACTGCCATCTTGGATAGTTCGAACACGCCGGCCTGTTCCTTGAGCAGTGCGCAGGTGCCGATGACTTCGCCGTCGACCAGCGCAAACACGATCGCGCCGCCGGGCTCGAGTACATATTTTTCCGGTTCCGAGAGCATGCGCCGGTCGACATCCTCGATCGCGAAATAGCGTTCCAGCCATTCCGCGTTGATCCGATAGAAATGCTCGCGCCATTCGCGGCGAAACGGTTTCACGACCGGTTGCGCTTTGTGCAGGCGCCCATACTCGGCAAGGAT
>Ga0157379_10003375_pt1 | contig 13514 bp, 10 predicted proteins | sample S25metaG_FD_121802 | JGI IMG/M metagenome (GOLD analysis project Ga0157379, IMG submission 121802) | Switchgrass rhizosphere microbial communities from Kellogg Biological Station, Michigan, USA - S2-5 metaG | ecosystem: Host-associated > Plants > Roots > Rhizosphere > Soil | place: USA... | reverse complement strand
CGCCTATCGATAGCGCTGGGCGGCCTGGGACTCGCGCGCGAAGCTGCCCACGCCACGGGTGGTTCGACCGCGGCGTTCTACTGCAGTAGTCCGCCGCCGATGGGTCCGTGGGCGGACGCCGGCGGCCCCGCCGAATGAGCGAGCCGATCGTCGTCTTCGACGGCGTCTCCAAGCGGTTCGGCTCGTACCCGGCACTCGACCGCGTGTCGCTCGCCGTCCGACGCGGCGAGATGCTCATCGTCGCGGGGCACAATGGCGCCGGCAAGAGCACCCTACTGGCGCTCGCCGTGGGGCTGCTCCGCCCGAGCCGCGGCGACGTGCGGGTCCGTGGCGTCTCCGTACGACGGCATCCGGCGCGCGCGCGGCGGGCCGTCGGGACGATGCTCGCAGCCGCCTTCCACGAGCACCTGAGCGGCCGCGACAATCTGTCTCTCCTGGCGAGCTACTCGGGTGGTGTCCCCGGCACGGACGTCGACGCGATCGTGGCGCTCGTCGGCCTAGTGGACCGCATCGACGATCGCGTCCGGACCTACAGCTACGGAATGCGCGCGCGCCTCGCGCTCGCGCAGGCATTGCTGCCGATGCCGGATGTGCTGCTCCTCGACGAGCCGGAGGAGGGACTCGACTCCGATGCGACGCGTGACCTGCGGAGCACGATCCGGCGCATCAATCGCGAGCGCGGCGTGACGGTCGTGCTCGCGTCGCATCGCCTCGACGGGGAGGATCAGGCCTACGACCGGCTCGCGCTCCTCGAGCGCGGCCGCCTTGCATTCCTCGGCGGCTGGGACGACGTGGACGCGCGTCCGACCATACGCCTCGAGCTCGACGATTGGGAGAAAGCCCGACCGATCCTCGAGCGCGCCGGCGCGTCCATCGTCGCCGAGGGGGTCATTCGCCTCGATGGGAACGACGCGGCGACCGTCGTCGCCGCACTCGTCCATGCGGGGGTTTGCGTTCACGCTGCCGAGCCGTCGCGGCGGACCGCCGCGGAGCTCTGCGCCCGCGCCCGCGGGCTCCACACATGAGCCGCGCGTTCGTTGCCCAGCTCGGCTGGGAACTCCGCAAGCTCTGCAGCCGACCCCGCACATACCTCGCTTTCGCGGCGACGTTCACGTTCGAGCTGGTGCTCTCGCTCCTCTTGCGCGCACCCGCGGTGCGGGAGGTGATGACACGCGAGCTCTGGAAGACGCACCTGCGCGTCGATCAGGTTTTCTCCGGACTGACGAGCGCCGTGCATCTCGCGAGCGAGTCGATGGCGATCATCGGCGCGCTGTTTCTCGGTCTCGTCACGAGCGACGTAGTCTCGAAGGAGATCGAGGACGGCACCTTGCGCACCCTGCTCTGCCGTCCCGTCGGCCGGGGCGCGGTGTTCGTACAGAAGCTCACGGTATGCGCCGCGTACACGATGGCGCTCGCGCTGTTCGTCGGAGCGAGCGCGCTCGTGCTCGGGCTGGCGTTCGAGGGTCGAGGGCCGCTCGTCATCGTCTCGTTCTCGGAGAGCATTCTCACCGCGCTCGACTTCCCGCATGGACTCGCCCGCTACGCCATCGCGATCCCCATGCTGGGAGGAAGCATGCTCACGGTCGCGCTGATGGGCTTCGCGCTCTCGTGTTTCGGGTTGCCACCCGGTGCGGTGATCGTGGTCGGCGGGGCCGTGCTCATCGCGGACCACCTCGTTCGCATCCAGCCCGGGTTCGCCGCGATCAGCCCGTATACGCTCACGACCCGGTTGATGTCGTGGCGGCAGATGTTCAATAGGGAGATCCCGTGGCCCCGTCTGGAACGCAACTACGGCGAGCTCCTCGCGCTCGACGTCGTCCTGATCGTCACGGCGTGGTGGACGTTTCGTCGCCGGGATCTCACGCGATGACGGGCGGCATCGCAAGTTGACAGGCGGGCTGCGCTTTTCTATCGAATCGCATGCCCCGCCATCCCTCGCACGTCCGCACTCTCTCGCTCGCCCTCGCTACCGCGGTGCTGCTCGGAGCCGCAGCCGCTCAGGCGACAGACTTCATGGTGTACAAGGTGTCGCTGAAGGTCGTGGCGCAGATGGTCACCCCCGGGCCCAACTTCGACGTCTTTGTCACCCAGAAACTCGGCAACAACGACGTCATCAACCTCGCGCTCGGGAAGCCGCTCGGAAGCAAGATCGACAAGGGCGTGATCCTCGCCGGCGCCGGTAACTTCGAGCCGCACGGCACGACGAACTCGCCAATCGAGAAGCTGATCGTCTTCGACCCATCGCAGAACGGCGCGGCGCAGGTGGTTGCGACCGTGGCCGTCGCCACGTCCATCACCTACGAGGGCGGTGCAGCCAGTGCGTCGAAAGCACAGGGCGGCGGCTTCGGAACCGCCACGGTCCTCGATACCGTGCTCGGGACGCCGGCCGAGAACGGCTTCCTCTCGACGACGGTGAACGGTGGAGCGCAGGGGTCGGGAGGTCACCTCGGCGTCTCCGGCGGCAACGTCGTCTTCCCCTCGATCTCCGGGGTCGGCAACGCCTGGGGACCGATCAAGTTCAACTTCACCGACAAGAACACCAACGTCATCCACTTCGACGGCGTCATCCTCAAGGCGGAAGGAAAGGTCTCGGGCAAGCCGATCGGGTCGTTCACGCAGTAGGCGCCCCACGTCCCCGGACGGCAACCGCGGGGATGCGAAGTACGGATCGGCCGACATTGCGAGCGATGCGCGCCTGTTGATGGCGGGCAGCCAGCCGGGCTCGGCGCTGGTGTCGGGCACGGTCCGTCAGACTATCCGCGGCCCGCTCGCGGAGCGGCCACTATCCGATACATCATCCACTCAAAGGGTCTTCGATGACGGGACGCAGAGTTGCAACGGCTTCTTCACGTCGAGTGTCTCCTGTCCGAACTGGTTGGTGACGAGCACGCGCCGTATCGTCTCGAACTTTGGCCCGCCGGGCGCCCGTTCGATTCGGTAGCACATGAGGTGGACGGCATGTGTCTCGGCTCCAGGCTCCTCGCCATTCTTGTCGACGGGCGCGCAGAGGGCCGTCGGCTTCGTCACCGCGACGAGCATGCCGCCGAACTGGTCCGCGACCGTTACGCCGAGCTGCGACGGGAATTTCTGTGTGCCTTTCGTGAGCCTGACCTTGTAGCACTGGAAATGGTCGACGGCGGGGGAGACCGGTGGCGGTGGCGGTGGCGGCGACAGGCTCTTCAGCGTGGGCACCAGGATGTGGGTTGGCTTGATGAGGTCGACGTGGATGGTGGGGAACTGATTGGTCACCTGCACGTTCTTCGGGAGCGCCGACTCCACCTCGTTCCGAACGCGGTAGGCCTTGAGGTGGTCGGGGTGTGACGGGGCGGTGGGGTCCTCGTTCTTCTTGTCGGTCGGCGCGCAGAGGGTGAGCGGGCGTTCCACCGTCACGGTCGACAGACCGAATTGATCGCGCAGCGTCACCCCGGAGATAGGCGGGAACTTGGCCGTCTTGCTGCTCCGAGCGACCTTGTAGCAGGTAAAGTGGTCGACCGCGCTGTCGAGGGCCGTCACGATCACGTCGTCGAGAACCAGCTCCGTCCGGTCCATCCCGACTCCTCCCAGGTGCCCCCAATTGACGAACTCGACGGTCACGTCCACGTTCGGATTCAGCGGCACGAACTTGAACGCATAGCGCCGCGAAGGGCCGGCGAGGTGATAGAAGCTGGGAACGGTCAGGTAGACGATCGGATCTCCCGGCAGAACGTTGGTCAGCCTGAGACCGAACACTCCGTCATCGAAGTATTGGCCAGCGGAGGCGGCCTCCCCGGACGTCCAGAAGTTCAGCTGGTATGCCGGCGCGGGGTTGCTCGCGGTCGGGATGACCTGCCAGAGGCGCACGGGAGCACCGTAGGTGGGCGTGAAGGTTGGCGTGCCGGAGAACGTGACTTCGCCGGTGGTCGTGTTGAACTGCGGGGTCAAACTGCTCGTGAAGAAGGAGTTCCCGAAATACAGGGCATAGTCGCCGTCCGGGAGCCAATCGGATCCAAAGAATCGCCAGGGTGGTCCCGAGGGGTAGGAATCGTGGCACCAGCTCGCGTAGTTTTGCGACGCGCCAGCTGAACTCCACCCGTTCGGCAGGGCGAACGGCGTGTCCGTGGTTCCGGTCGCCCAGAAGCCACACGGTGTCCCGAGCTCGAAGGACCCGTTGACGACCAGGTTGCCGACCTGCGACGCCGCCGGCGTCGGATACAGGAGGATGAGTGAGGCATGCGCCGGATGAGCCGCCAGCAGCAGGACTGCGATGCCGACGCCACACCGAAACCATCTGGAAACGACGCCCGGATTCCACATGACGGCATCCTCCTCTTCGCGATGCGCGTTCGAGCAGGGTCGGGTCGAGGGGTGCTAACGCTTCCTGGCTTGACCCTCACGGCGTATCGCCATCGTTTGTCCCCCGTCAAGACAAATCGTCTAGTAGGAAAGATCGAAGGTGGGCCGGCGGAGAATCGAGCTCCGAACCCGCTGACTAAGAGCTCGCTCGCGGACCAGGCCACGGCGGGCTACCGCCCAAGATTCCCGACGAGTCCGAGCCTTGAGCACCGCCGTGGCGCGTCGTAGACCGTCGTGGACTGGTGACCGCGTGGTGACTGACAGCCAGCAAGCGACGCCGGCCCCGGCCTCGCTCGCGGCGGTGATGTTGGTCAGACGTCAGCGTGACGTCGCGCCGGTCGGCGTGCATCCGGGCGGGCCCATACCGCCCGTGCAGTCGCAAGCACAGGGCGGGCATGACTCGCCCGGGGGGCATGCCGGACAGGCGCAAACGCAGCCGCCCCTGTCGCCGTCACCAGTCGGCGCGTGCTGGCAGACGCCGCTCACGCACGGAACGTCGGGGATACACGGGGCACCGATCGCGAACCAGACGCACGCGTTTGCCCCGTCGGCGCGGCAGGTCTCAGCATCGGTATGCGCGGCGCACGCATCGGTCGTACCGCAGTCGCACGGCTGGCAAGGTTCGGCCGGCATGCACGCGGGGCACGCACACGTTGTCGTCGGCGGCCGGGCCGGTGGCGGGATACCACCCCCGTCGCAGCTGCAGCCGCATGGTGGGCAGGACTCGCCGACGAGGCACTCGGGGCAACCGCACACGCAGGTGTTGCCGCACTCGTTGCCGCCACCGTCGCACGTGCAGTTGCAGGGCGGGCACGCATCTCCGGGAGCGCATGGCGGACACGCGCACGTGCAGCTTCCGCCACCGCCCGGCTCGCAGTCGCAGGCGCATGGCGGACAGTCGCCGCCCGCGGGACAGTACGCAGGACACGCGCAGAGACACGCGTCGCCGCCACTTCCCGGCGAGTAACACGTGCCGCCGCCGCAGTCGGTACCGGCGGCGCACGCGGCGAGCTCCGTTCCAAGCGCCGCCCACGCGCACCCCGCAGCCTCGCAGCCGGCGCGATCTGTGTGCGTCGCACACGGGTCGGTCTCGACGCAAATACCCGGCGGGCACGCGACGTTTGCGGGACACGAGGCGATCGCGCTCCAGGCGCAGCCCGACGTCGCGCGGCAGCTCGCGGCGTCCGCGTGGATATGACAGGCGTCGGACGCGGCGTACGCACGCACCGTCGACTCCGTCGTGCCGCCGCCGCTGCTGTGACCGTTGCCGCAGCCGAATGCCAGCGCGCTCGCGAGGTACACCGCCATGCGGACTCCGCGGTCGATGGTCACCTTTCGCAGCACACCGCGCCGATAGCGCGCGCCGGGCAGTCACGCAATGCCGCGCATCGACCTCACGGGACTATCGGTCAATGCCGTCGAGGGTAAGCGCCGAGATTCTGGAGGAGAGGACGAGTGGGCCGGCGCGGAATCGAACCGCGAACCCGCTGATTAAGAGCTCGCTCGAAGACCAGTCCACCACCGGCCACGACGGGCCACCGCCAGGACTTCCAAGGGAAGATGAACTGTGACCACGGCCGTGGTCGGTCGTGGTCCATGGTGGAGTGGTGACCACGTAGTGACCTTCGCATCCGAAACAACGCGGCAGAACTGACGACCTGGAATCATCGGATTCGGATGAGGATCTATCCCGAGAGCACAGCGGAACTACGTCAGTTCCGATCGCATCTTGGCGCTCGCTTCGCCTGTCTTTGGAGGTAGCGCCACAATCGTTGACGCGAGCGTTGGCGCAGGCGTTGGGGTCCAAGGAGCTACTTGGGCTTCAGGGTGACGGCGGAACCGCCCTTTCCCTGCGTGGCCTTGTAGATCGTGGCCGCCACCCCGGTGAAGGTGGTTGAACCGAGCGTGATGTTCACCCGCACGGGCAGGTTGGTGCCGAGTTTGGGGGTGGTGACATCGGCGTAGCCGGCGCGGCCGAGCTCGTCGCGCAGGGTGCCCACGCTGCTGAAACCGAATGCGACCGGTTTGCTCCCGGCGACGGAAATACCCTTGAGGCTGAAAGTGTATTTGTTCTTCAACGGCAGCGGCGGGGCCGGCAGGGTGAAGCCGAAGGGCGTGGTGACGGCGGTGGCGGGTTTGACGGCGACGGGCGGCTTGCCGGTGGGGTCCAACTGGGTCTGCTGGTGCAGGTCGATGATGTCCACGTGGAGATCGAGGTTTGCGGCGCTGATCCCCGTGGGGAGAGCGAGGGAGGCCTTGAGCTTGAGCGAGTCCTTGCCGCGTGCGAGCTGGCCGGTCTTCTTGTTCACGGTGAAGTTGAGCTTCGCCGCGAGGGTCAGGAGCTTGGGGTCGATGTCGAGCGCGGGGACGATCTGGCGGATGCGGTTGTTGTTGGTGTCGGCAATGACGAGGTTGAGGCCATCGAAGAAGATGCGGCCCGGCAGATTCACTTGGGCGGTCGCCGAGAGGTCGCCATCGCCGGTGAATCCAGCGGCGCCATTGCCGCTAATCGTGGTGATGATGCCGCCCGAGACGGCGCGGATGCGGTGGTCGCCGGTATCGGCAATGAGGATGCGTGTGGCGTCGACGGCGACGCCGACGGGAGCGTTGAGGACGGCGGCGGTGGCCGGGCCGCCATCGCCAATGGCTGGGAACGCGAGGTTGCCGCCGCCGGCGACCGTTGAGACGAGGAAACCTGGAGATGCGCCGATTTTGCGAATGAGGTTGTTGCCCGTATCGGCGATGAACAATTCGCCCGCGGCATTCAGCGCCAGGCCGCTCGGCTGGCTGAGGGTGGCGTTGGTGGCGGGGAGTCCGTTGCCGAGCGGGTTACCCACGGTGTCCACGGGGTTGTCTCCGGCGAAGGGCGTGACCGTTCCAGCCAGGCTGACGGTATCGACCTGATCATCGTGCGCGACGAAGAGAAGGCCGGCCGGATTGGCGATGATCGCTACCGGAGCGGAAACGGAGGCGTAGGTGCGGATCAGGCCGGTGGCGAGATCGACGGCGCGGATGCGGTCGTTGCCGTTGTCCGCGATGAAAAGGGTGGTGCCAAAGACGCACACGTCCGTGGGGCCGGCGAGCGAAGCGAGCGCCGCGGGACCACTGTCGCCCAATCCGCTGGAAGTGCCGTCGCCCGCGAAGGTGGTGATCGTTCCGTCGAGGGCGATCTCGCGGACGGCGTTGTTCACTCGGTCCGCGACGTAGAGATTTCCCGCCGCGTCGTAGGTCGCCCCCGCAGGCCCTGACAGGACGCCGCTCTGCTTCGGGCCGCGGTCGCCGATGAAGCCGATCAGGCCAGAGCCGATGATGGTGTCGATGAATCCAGTCATGTGATCGACACGGCGGATGCGCCGGTGGCCGGCGTCGAGGATGGCGATGTTGCCGAGCGCATCGAGCGCGACATCGCGCGGCGCGGAAAGCGAGGCGCCTGTGGCCGGGCCGAGGTCGCCGAGCACGTCCGCCCCGCCGTCGCCGGCGATCGTCACGATGCTCGGGGAGGCGGCGTTGACGTCGGACATGCGAATGCGATTCGCGCCGACGCAGGAGATCACGAGCTCGCCCGCGGAGTCGAACGCGAGCCCGCCCAGGGAGCCGATCTGTGCCGACGTGGCGAGTCCTCCGTCGCCGCTGAAGCCCGTGTTGCCGCCGGTGCCGCTGCCGACGACGGTCGTGACCGTGGCATCGAGCGCAAGCCGGCGGATGCGGCGGTTGCCGCTGTCGGCGATGAGGATCACGCCTGAGCCATCGATCGCCATGCCGGTGGGCGCGTTGAACTTTGCATTCAGAGCTCCACCCAGCACGCCGTCGCCGGTGAAACCCGACGAGCCCGGCGTCCCGGCGATGGTGTTGATCGTCCCCCCGACGGTGAACTTCCGCACGCAGGAATTGCCGCTATCAGCCACGATCACCGCGCCGCTGGCGTCCACCGCGAGACTGCCCAGGTTTCCAAACGTCGCTGCAACGGCGCTGCCGCCGTCTCCCAGCGCCGCTGGAGGGTTGATCCCCACGACCTGTCCAGTGAAGAGACCGGTACCGGCGATCGTGGAGATGAGACCGCTCAGCGCATCGACACGGCGTACGACAAAGTTGCCGCGGTCGGCGATGAGCAAATTGCCCGCGGCATCGAAAACCAGCGCTCCGGGAGCGTTGAGCGACGCGCTGGGAGCGGGGAGACCGTCGCCGCCGTAGGCCTGCGCACCATTTCCCGCGACGAGGGTGACGAGCGCAGTCGTCGGGTCGACCTTGAGGACTTGATTGTGGCCGGAGTCGGAAAAATAGATTTCGCCGAGTGCGGAGATCGCCACTCCCTGCGAATTGCCCAGCGCGAGATTCGCCTCATCCGTCGCGTAACCTTCGAGGCTCCCGCCGCCGGCGACCGTGGTGATGACGTCGGTGGCGCAGGCTTGCTTGGAGCTCGCCGAATAGAGCAAGGCGGCCGCAAGCGCGATCAAGAATGACGACCGAATGCACGTGCGGACTGCTGGTACTAGCGCCGACAGAATCGTTGCGCGCTTCGTCGCTTTCATCCGCTGCTGTGCGCCGACTCGCACGGACATTGGCATGCGAACCTCCCTTTGGTCCTGCTCCCAAGAGCACCGCGCGTACCATTCCCAACTGCACGAGTTCGCACGGATGTGCCGCTGGGCGCCGCCACGGGTGCATCGCTCGGCACGGCAGTGACACGTGCAGGCGCGAAAGCGTTTGGTAGCGAGTGAGATGGATATGCCGTCGCACTCGCATACGCGCCGGTTCGCTGGTCAGCGCCCACGTGGCGCGCGAGGGTGAGGCGTTTCTGTTGGTCGTACCCCGCCGGCCGACGCGGAGCGCGCAACGCAAAAACGGACAAGACACGGGCAATCGGGCCGCGTCAGTACGCGCTTCAGAAAATGGGCCGGCGCGGAATCGAACCGCGAACCCGCTGATTAAGAGCGAGTCCTCCGACCATACTGGCAGCACCTCAGCTCACCAACGCCGCAAGAAATCGGCCGGATCTGGAGGCTCGTAGTACGCCGAGGCCACGCCAGTATGCTCGTCGTCAGCGCTCTATGGCACCAACTTGGCACCGCGCAGGAAACAGCCTGCGGTTGAGATGATATTGGCCCGCCGGGCCGTTCGACACGAACGAAGTCGACCCTGCACGCCAAAATTGACGGAATGCAAGTCATCGGCCTCGCCTGCTCCATGCTCCTCCCTGCTCCAACTACGGCCGCTTGAGCTCGTGTTGACGCCCACGGCCGCCGTCGTAGAATCCGCCTGCCCATGCCCGGTTCCTATCGCCAGCGCGAGATCGAGCAGCGGCTCGCGCTCGCCCTCCGCTCATCGGGGATGGGCACGTGGAGCTGGGATCTTCGCACGAACGTCCTCTCGTGGGACGACGTCATGCGCGCTCTGTTCGGCCACGGCGACGCCAGGCTCGTGCGGACCGTCGACGACTGCGTCCTGTACATCCACCCGGACGATGCGGAGACGCTGCGGGCGCGGCTCGAGCGGTCGATCGCCTCGGGCGAGGACTACGCTCAGGAGTTCCGCGCAGTCTGGCCGGCGGGCACAGTCCGCACGCTCGCCGCACGCGGCGCGCTGTATCGCGACGACAGCGGACGGCCGGCGCGCATGATCGGCGTCTGCTGGGACGTGAGCGAGCAAAAGGCGGCCCAGGAAGCGCTACGCACCAGCGAGGAGCGCTACCGCGGTCTCATCGAGTCGCAGCAGGATCTCGTGTTCCGCTTCGATCTCGAGGAGCGGGTGACGTTCGCGAACGACGCCTACTGCGCGCGCTTCGGGCTGACGCGCGCGGAGATCCTTGGCAACGGGCTCACGCATTTGCATCCGGACGACCGGCAGGCGACGACGGCCGCGGTCCTCACGCTGCTCGCGCCGCCACATCAGGGGATGCTGGAAAACCGCGTGCGGACCCCCGACGGCTGGCGCTGGATCTCGTGGTCGGGCTGCGCCATCAAGGATCCAGCCGGCCGGGTCGTCGAGATCCAGTGCGTCGGACGCGACGTCACCGAGCGACACGTCGCGGAGGAGGAGCTGCGCGCCTCGCTCGAGGCGTTGCAGCTCCGCGAGGAGCGTCTGCGGCTCCTCGGTCAGCGCCTCGTCCGCGTCCGCGACGACGAGCGGCGGCGCCTCGGCCTCGATCTGCATGATGGCGTGTGCCAGGACCTGGTCGGCATCGCGATGCTCGTCGGCTCGCTGCGCCAGCGGCTGCCGTCGACGGAGCCCGAGATGGCCAAGACGTTCGGCCACGTCGAGCGCTATCTGCAAGGCGTCGGCGACCACCTCCGCGATCTCGCGCACGAGCTCCGGCCGATGCTGCTCGACGACCTGGGTCTCGAGGGCAGCCTGCGCGCGCTCGCCGACGGATCGGTCGCGGGCACCGCGCGCCTGCTCGTCGAGTTCACGACCCCGATCGCCCGGCTCGACGAGGACGTCGAGCTGGCCGTGTATCGCATCGCGCAGGAGGCGCTCGGCAACGCGCTCCGCCACGCGGCCGCGACAACGATCACCGTGACGCTCGGGGTCGACGACACCGTTTGGCTCACGGTGCACGACGACGGTCGCGGGTTCGACCCGGCGGACCGCGGCCGCGGACACTCCCTCGGTCTCGCGAGCATCGGGGAGCGCGCGCTCGCTGTCGGCGGCACGCTCGAGGTCGTGTCGTCACCGGGCGCCGGCACAGCAGTCCGCTTCACGTGCCCGCGGCGCCGCGCCGAAGCGCCACAGCCGGCGGCCGTCGTGGGCAGCTGGGGACGGCGCTAGGCTAGGCTCCCGGGCGCCCGTCAGGATGATGCCGTTGGAGGCGCAGCTCTGCCACGCGAGTATCGCTGTCGACACGTACGTGAGGGGGCTCCCGACCACGGACCGCGGCGCCGTCGACAGCCTGGACGACACGCCGTGGAGGCAGACGCCACGCAGAGATGCGCCGCGTCTAGCGACGGTTCTGCATCTTGAGGCTCGCTGCTACCGTCCGTTGCCCCCGCTGATTAAGAGCTCGCTCGAACAACCGCCCACCACCGACCACGACGGGCTACCGCCTGGAAACTCGGGGGAATCCGAATCGTGAGCATGCTCGTGGTCGGCCGCGGTCCGTGGTGGAGTGGTGACCGCGTGGTGACCAGGCCCCTACTCGGCTCCGGCAACGATTTCAGCGCCGCAGCCTGATCCGTACGTCACATCGTCGACGTGCTCATCGCGCCACCAACCTGCAAGTAGCAATACATGAACTCCTGCTCGGCGCCCCACGGAGTCGTGTGCACTTCCCGAGCGCTCGCGATCTCCTTGAAACCCGCACCGAATTCGGCCTGGAGCGTAACCGCGCTGTAGCGCACCACGTCGAGCCCGCTGCACTGCGTCGGCCCTTCCGGTCCGAAGGTCGCAACGAGCACGTGCCCGCCGGGCTTCACGGCCGCACGGACGGTGGCGATGTATCGGCGTCGCGCAGCCGCGTCGATCAAGAAGTGGAAGGCGGCGCGGTCATGCCAGAAGTCGTATCGGCTCGTTGGTAGCCCCACCGAAGTGACGTCGCCGACGACCCACGTGACGCGCGTGCTCTTGGCTCCAAGACGTGCCTTGGCGTTCGCGATCGCCGCGGCGGAAATGTCCAGGACCGTCACATCGAAGTAGCCGCGCTCGAGGAGATCGTCGACCAGCGTGGAGGTTCCTCCGCCCACGTCGATGATGGCCGCGTCGGGCGAGAGGCGGGCCCCGTCGATGAACTCGAGCGAACGCTCCAGGTGGGGCCGATACCAACTGACTTGATCCGGCGCCTTACGCGCATAGATCGAGTCCCAGTGCTCCTCTCCACGCATGCATCGTCCTCGCGAGCAGTGTGCGCGCGAAGGGTACGGAAGGAAAGAACCCGGGGGATTGACTGACCTGACCAGTCAGTTATACAAGACCCCCGACCAGATGGCACGACCCATCCCCGACGACCGGCTTTCGCGGCTCATCGAAGCGGCCACCAATGTCTTCATCGAGCACGGCTACCACCGTACGCAGATGGCGGACATTGCCGAGGCGCTCGGACTCGCGAAAGGCACGCTCTACCTCTACGTCGAGAGCAAGGAGGCGCTCTTCGACCTCGTCGTCCGGCATGCCGACGACGAACGCCCTACGAGCCTTGCGCCTTCTCTGCCGATACCGACACCTCGAGCCGGCGCGACCCTTCGCTACGTTCGCGAAGAGCTCGAACGGCACCAGACCTTGCCGAGAATGGCCGAAGCGCTCGCTCGGCGCCGGGTCACCAATGTTGCCCGCGAGATCGAAGGCATCGTACGCGAGCTTTTCCAGGCCCTCGCGAGGAACCGGCGCCGCATCGAGCTCATTGATCGCTCAGCACGTGATTATCCCGAGCTGGCGGCCCTCTGGTTCGAGGGTGCGCGGGGCGGTTTCCTCACGCTGCTCGAGCACTATCTCCGCAATCGGGTCGAGCGAGGGAGCGTCCGCTCTCTCCCCGACATTCAAGCGACGGCGCGTCTCATCCTCGAGACGACCGTGTTCTGGGCTGTCCACCGACATTGGGACGCCCACCCGCAGGATCTGAGCGAGGAAGTGGCCGAAGCGACCGTCGTCGATTTCGTCGTCGCCGCGCTCACGAAGGAGTAGACGCCATGACCCCGAACACGAGTACCCGCCGTGAGGACATCGACGCGCTCCGCATCGCCGCAACGTACCTGCTCTTCGTCTTCCACACAGCGATGATCTTCAATCCGGCGCCCTTCTACCACATCCGCAACGATGAACTGTCGTTCGTGATGCTCATCGTCTGCGGCTTCATCTCGCTCTGGCACATGCCGCTCTTCTTTCTCCTGGCAGGATGGGCGACGCACGCGTCGCTCAGCCGCCGAGGGCGCGCAGGCTATGTTCGCGAGCGCGTCTCGAAGTTGTTTGTCCCGCTGATTGCCGGCGTCATCCTCTTCGGACCTGCGATCAAGTACCTCGAGCTTCGCAGCGGCCTCGATCTGAGCCACACCGGGCTCCGGGTCGCTCCCGCACTCCAAGACTCGTTCCGCGTCGTCATCCCGAATAGCCTGGGCCTTGCGCCGCCGTTTCACGAGACGTTCCGCGAATTCTTGCCGACGTTCTTCACCCGCCTCGATCGTTTCAGCTGGTCGCATCTCTGGTTCGTGGCGTACCTCTTCACCTTCTCACTCGTGTTCGTCCCGTTTCTGCCATGG
>Ga0157379_10003373_pt1 | contig 13515 bp, 19 predicted proteins | sample S25metaG_FD_121802 | JGI IMG/M metagenome (GOLD analysis project Ga0157379, IMG submission 121802) | Switchgrass rhizosphere microbial communities from Kellogg Biological Station, Michigan, USA - S2-5 metaG | ecosystem: Host-associated > Plants > Roots > Rhizosphere > Soil | place: USA... | reverse complement strand
TGAAACCTTTGGCACCATTGATGGAGTGGGTACAACCTGGCAAGATCTATGATACAGCTTCACCTGAGTGACGAGTGCGTAAACAGGATAAAGAATAACTCAACTCACCTCAATACAGCTGCACGTGCATCCCACAAGGTCGGTTCCAATTCTCTCCTGGCCAATAAACCATCAGTAATGTCCCAACACGTTCACCGAGGATATCACCTACGTTTCACGTTCCAACCATCCCAACAGATCATTGATAGCAGAGAAACACCATTCCATCTGAATCTGTCTCCCCTCACCGGCAACCATATACACTGCATATGCATATAGGAAACGTTCCACAACACACCCCCTCAACCAAAACTCCTCCGACATCTCAGTTGCCCATTCACGCACACCTTCAAGAGCCTGTTTGTGGGACCATGACGAAAGTTCTACAGGATCGAACAGTTCCAGAGGATCGATACCTCGAGAGCGAACATAGGCCTCCTTCGCGACAGCATCGACCACAGGAGGACGGGAATCTTTCCGCCAGTCCATCCTAAACCACTATCTCATACTTTGTCAGCCTACGCGATTACTTAATATGACCTATTCGTAGTACTTCACCTTATCTACAGACATGTTGCTCCGCATCACCGCCTCCATCCAAATTGCAAATCCAACCATCAGCTGTTCACCCGCTCGTTGCTTGGATACCCCAAAACTTCCCAGTGCCCATCTTCGCCACATCTCCTGTGCGAACGTGACTTCCATGCGCTCAAGCAGATCGTCCACAATCCGCACGTACTTTTGGTGCTTGGGTGTGGCTGTGGCTGCAAAACGTCTTGCAAACTCACCGTACCGAAGCATTGCAGTTCCGGCTAGAGCACCTGCCAATTTCATCCGAGATAGTTGTTTGTCTGTAGGATAGTTGACAATAGCATCAAGGCCAGAGGAGACCCTGGAAACTAAATCGTCAATTACAAGGGCGACATTCGTAACTTGCGGAAACATATTGGGCCACGGTAATACATTGTGGGCATCAGATATTGCATCCATAAGCTCACAGGCAGCCTTTCCCAACGAATCAGAAGGTGCTGTGATATCCAGTAAGGCTCTCTGCAATAGTAACACCAGTCATCTTTAAGAAGCTTAGGAAAAATTGTGGACTTACAATGGGTAACTCAGTATCCACCTCTACAGCTTCCAGGAACCGTAAACTTTGGATTACACCACACTCAAACTCGCCAAGTACTGGCGAATCCCATTCCTCCATCTTGACAGAGCGGTAATGCCAATCAGCAAACCACTACCTCAAAATGAATCGTCAGGTTTTTTCGCATGAATCAAGTCCATGAAGCACGTACCTCGTTCAGGTTGCCATTGAAAGTCTTCTTCAGCTTGGTAGGAAGAACATAAGGCCCGAGATTCGCAACGGCAGTAGGGCTACATTCGGGTTAACGATGAAACTACGAAAGAAGAAGACATTCGACTACACTTACCTGGCTTCAGCATTCAACGTAGGTACTAACGTCACCTTGTCTGCAGCCGCCTCCTTCACCTTGGCATTACATGGTGCAACATTCTTACTCAATTGTCCCTCCTCAATTAGCTTCTTAGACGTTGTACTAAACTTGGCCTTAGGCTTTGTTGGCACAGTTTCCTTTGGTGATTTATGTGCTTTGGATGTCTTTGGTCTTAAATTATAAACCTGGTTAGCTTAGTGACAAACCCGAACAAAGATACATTTACCTCTTCTTGGGTGGCTCTTCACCACCTGAACCCTCTGTGTCGCTCCCACTGACATTGGATAAATCAATACTTTCTCCCTCAATGTCATTCAAGACTCGAGAGCGGGACCTATTTGTTTTCTTCCTATAAAGAGGATGGTGTAAGTAATCTGCTGAAGAAGTGGATGGGTTTCGACAGACCGTTTGTTACCCTTCACCAAAGCTGTACCATTCACTCGTGAGGTCCCTTGACCCTTCCACATAAACCGCCTTTCCTCCTCAACCTCATCCATCTCACCCTGAACGATGTGGATGGCCAAGGCTACAAGGTCTTCCTTTGGGAGCCGTATAGGATTGTCAAAGGGAAAGTCCTCCCACGGCAGTCGCTTCCCCTCAACCCACCGAGAGATGTCGGGTCGGGCTAAATATATATCATCCCACGGAGGCGGCATGCTATGCTTCCGGATTTTACCAGACTGCCCCGGCACCAAAGCTACAAGGAGTGGGAGCTGGTTTAGTCCAATAAATAAGGGCCAAGAGTCCTTAACTCACCATAGGATTGCCGAAGATACGTCACAAGCGCATTTCGAATCTCGTCCTCGTTTGAAAGAATGACACCCATGTCATCCAGCCGGAGACAGTCCTTCAAGGGCGGGACAGCTGCAGAAGAAGGGGCAGTGCGAGAAATCTTGGGCTTCCATGCAGGCATTTGGAGTACGTCAGAGACTTTAACTATAAATGAACAAGTATGCAGAACATTAGTAAGTCGTCCAACGGAGCTACTGTGGTTCCAGACTCTCACATTTAAATGTGTTCGCAAGCGACTGGCGGTATGCCTGGTCCCAAGCACGAAACTCAGGTGTATTCCCATAGTCAATGATCACACCATCCTTCGTCGAGCGCCATTCCTCCCTATAACCAGCATATAATTATATCAATATGCAGATTACATATACTGCTATCGAAAAACTCACGAAAAGTATGTAGGCTGACCCTGTGCATTCAGACCCCCTGCCCGAATGCTTATGTTCCAACCGGTTTTCTCAGAAAGCGCGTCTCCCAGCAGCCCGAAAATTTTTGGTAACATGGCGGTTAACTGAGCTCTTCTGGAAATCAGACTACAATCAGAAATAAAATATCGCACTTTACTCACGGGCTCAAAGTCTCCTTGCCTGCTTTCTCAGCCTTTGACTTGCGCTCCCATTCCGACTGCTCATCTTCAGAGAGTGCTGCAAATAGGGCACTTCTCACTGACATCTGCATCGGCAGTGTCTTTCCACGGTCCATATCAGGAGTCCAACCCGCTTTGACCATCGCATCGTGCTCCATGGGAGTATATGTCTCTGTGGTGCTGCGTGCCCAGAGATCTCGTGCACTGGTGCGTCGAACATGTCCCAGGATGGTTTGCAGAATATCATTGGCACCTGGAGGACCATTTCTGGTCGCCAAAAGATTGAAAATCTTCTTTTCAACACGCTAAGGGAGCACAGGCATTGAGATTACCAATAGAGATGGCAAAAAACGGTCATCAACACACTCACCTTCTCTGCAGCCCGGCGCTGAGACTTGCTCGGATTCTCAGGGAGGACTTGCTCAAGGGGGTATGCCCGATGATGAGAAAGGTACTCGCTGGCCAACGCACGCCTGAAGGTCCTTTGGTGGAAGGCAAGACGCTCATCGTGCTCTTCGGGTGGAACACCCTCAGGGCCTGTAATGAGGTCGTAATCACCAAGACGCTCCCAGAGCCATATCACACCATTGGGATGTACAGAATAACAACCTGGACGGTTAGGCGTTTCAATGAAGGGGGGCCAGTCGAATTGCTCGACATCTGCAAAGGACATTAGAGACTGCTCATTTATGGGACAGCATGGATAAATGCACCATCTGGTGGATTGGATGTACTCTCGGTGCTACCAACACCGAATGCAGGCTGAATGGAGGGTCTGAATTCTTCCAGTGCTGCTGTCGTATCCGGACGGGTATCTTCAGCTGTGGATACAGTTACACCAGAATGTGCTGCTAATGTGGAGAAGGAAGTTGGATGAGTGAACAAAGTTAATTTAGAACATAGTGGCGTACTTAGAAGAGTGTTGGGAGGAGTGACTGGGGTTACCGACGCGGATGTGGCCACTGTGGTGGTCAGGTGGTCTGTCATCTCAACCTGTTGTAGACAAGGAATATTAGTTTCCTCAATGAGACTTATGGGAACATTCTCACTCAATGCGATGTATCCTGTCTGGAGATGGTGTGGAAGGTGTGGAAGATGAGAAGGGGTTGTCCTCATATCTGCAGTCAGTGTAAGTAAGACCCTGAGAAGTAAAAGCCGAACCTTGCGGAGTTCCTTATCTTTTTAATCAGAAAGCTTGGTCGTAGGTTGCACCTCCATGTAGTAAGACGGTCGAACCTGTAAAATCATGCTGGGGTGACACATGGCTAGTTCCGAAGGGTTAAACTGACTTAGTACCCTTCTACATCCTAGAATGAAGCCAGCTCCCTACGTCTGGTCTCATATCGGGCAAGCAACTGAGCAGGGCCGGGCCTATTTGTGGCAAGGGTAGTAACAGGGAGGCGGAGCAAGTCGTTGTTGGAAAGGGTGAATTGTCGTTATCACAAGTAATATAAACACCAAAATGGAGGGTCAGACCGCCCGCCACAGCAGTTATTCTTCCAAAAAAAAAAATCGGCATTGTTGTCCTATAATCTACTACAATATTCGACTTAAATTCACCCATATAGATCAAATATCCCTAATTGTGAACTTCAACGACACGGAGAAATGACAAATGTAGAATTGACTAATCAACGATGCAGCATCCTCAAGATCTTCAGTTGAATACTCTACAAATAATCACATCAGATAAATCGATCACCGAGGATGAAATAAAATAAAATGATAAATAAGGAAAGTGAAAAGGAATGTGACCAAAATAGCAAATTACCTGCTCAATGGCCTTTCGTAGGGCTAACCCCGTTTTCATAGGGAAGGCATGGGAGTAATCGAAGTCATGGTGATGGGACATGAACTTCTCAACCAACTGTCGACGGAATTGACGTTGGCAATTCTTCAGCTCAGTAGCTTGTTCCTCTGGAGGCGTGTCAGGCGGCGCACTAAGAAGTGAATAGGGAGATAATCTTTCAAAGAGCCATTGAACTGCAGGAGGGCTCAGTCGATAGGCCCCTGGACGACCTGGGATCTCCACGAATGGCGGCCATTCGAATTGTTCGGGGGCTGGAACAAGATAGGAGCTCAATGCTTGACAATTATGGTATAATCCCTTACGTTCTGGAGTAGTTTGTCCTTCCTGGAGAACTGTTAGTAGGTTCCAATAATGACTAATAGTGACTGTATTACCATTTTGTGAGATATAGATGGCAGTAAAATATAGCGAACTGGACTGAAGGAGATCTCACACAAGGGAAAACAGGATCTTACTTTTAAACGTGAATTGGTCACATATTCCTGGGGATAGGTGCTTTCTTGGCCCTCGATCAGGGTCCTGTTCTAATCTAAACTAATGAAACACACCTATCTAGGGTTTTGACACGTGAGTCGATTTCTCATGCATTCCTCATGGTACCCCACCCAACCCAACCCATCCATTAGAAATCTGATCTCCTCCATCCCCCACACCAGATCGTCAATAGTGCTGCTGAGTACATACGCTGAGTCCCGATGCTTGGCGGCAATAGGGCTACGCAACCTATGGAATAGATGGCGACGGCGGGCCTCTGCGAGGAGTGATTTGGCACGTGCTTGATATGGTTTAAACTCATTGATGATTGCAATCACGATGGGTCGATACTTGCTCCAGATCCGCTCTCCGTTTTGCATATAGTCGATGAATTTGCTATGTTCACTGACCATGAAATCGTAAATAGTCGTTGAGGGGAGCATTCGCTTCTTCAAGAGCTCACTAAGTTCTTCAATGGCGAATTTCAAGCCAGTCTTGGGAGTGACTGTGAAAAGGCCAAGAGCATCGATGAGGCGTGCTTTGACAGTGTCCATCTTGACAACATCCTCATCAATTGCTGAGGGAGAACTCTTTCGGGAGTCGGCTGCTGTCTTGGCGGCCTTCTTGGTCTCCCGACGAGTGAGTGCACTGCGGGCTGCCCTACAGCATCCTTTGGACCGCTCCATGTCACGATTCCTACAGAGATGTAATCAGACCACAGACCTTATTCTTTACATAGAAATTTGAGAAAATGCACATGCCCTTCATTGGACTGTGGGAATGATGATCGAAGTGAGAGAGAATAACACACTTGGCATAATATCTTCTTTTAGCCTCGAGTTTTGCCTCTCGAGCTGCTTTTATCGTAGAATACTTTCGCGGACGTCCTCCAGGCATGTTTCTGATAAAAATGAGACAGGTCAGGGAACTTGATGGAAGTCACTGGTCAAGAGGTACTTTCCCAGGCGCCAAACCCGCGATGCCAACTTTGACCAGCTCCTGGGCTCAGAAATGTATGCCCAGGGGTCACTACATCATTCGAGAGGCTGGATGTTAGCCTGGAACCTCTTGGAATAATTTTGGGTGGTTTTAGGTGTCTCACACAAAAAGGGTAAATTATGAGGTCATAGCAATGCATGAACAACGCTGGTAGTGATCCACAGTATTTCTTCAACTACAGCAAACTGTAGGATTTAAAGGACCCAGGTCATAGATAGCTATTTAATCTTTTTTACATATAGTTGAGTGAATAGATATTCCGCCGAATAATCCGATGAGAGTGTGCTGGAGATCAAGCCAGTGGTATGTATATGTAAAGCGGGAAGAGTGTGGGAGCAGCTTTTGCACCCGCTTCGGGATAATAACTCTCCATATCGCACACTATCGCCCCAATTCTCTCCTGGTATAACCAAAATTTCAAATAAATACATTTATGGATATCCTTAGACATCGGGGAGATCTTACATAAATGAATAATACAAGAGCCTGGTGGTCCACAGGTATAAAACTCGTCCAAGCTATCTATAAATACACAGTCATTAATCTGAGAAGAGGTCTCCATTAATAAATATATAATATTTGAACCTAGTTATATTCGAAATCATAGCTTGGTTTCTAAAAGTAATGGAGTAGATATATATTCCGCCGTAACTGTGAACAAGCGCCCAAGGGCTAAAACTGCCTTGCATCTGGAATCACTTAAAGGATTTGGAAATGCGTGTTTACGTCTTAAGGTAGAAATATTCTGTTTGAAACAAATGAAGTGTCTTTTTGGTCTAAATATACAAAGAACACAACAGTATTTCTTAACTGTGGGATCCAGGAACGGGAGCCCTCTCGCGATCAATACACTGGATATTTTTTTGAGTGAGAAAAGAAGCAGCGCCTGTCGGCCACCATGGGAGCGAGGGAAGGTAATTACTTGGTACAATATACCATGGCCAAGCTGTGTCCACTACCAACCGGAGGCGGGGAAAGTCAGCGAGGCGCAATTTGAAGAAATCGACCTGGATGCCGAACAGATAGGTAGGGTTGAATTCGTGGGTGTCCAAAGGGTCGAATGGATCCATATTAAGTGATGGGATATCGTATGTTTTACTGCAGCTGTGCCCAATAAACTCCTCGAGTGTGGGATGTCGGTCGAAGAAGAAACAAGGTTTCTCATAATCAATCTCCAGCCTCTTTAGGTTCGGACACAAATTGGCCAGGGTGAGCTCATCCATTGTGTAATCAAAATGGCCGCAAATGGAAAGACTGAATAGTTGTTCGCCAAATGCCTCGAGAGTGTAGTCTAGCGTGTCGTCAACACCATCCTTCAAAATAATGGAAAGATGATGCAACTGGGGCATTTCCCACCAAAAGAATGTTTTGAGAGGCAAACAGGAACTAGAACCGGAAACACTGAGCCATTTTAGAGTCGGGAGTAAGATTTCCTCCTCGTTTGGGTGATACGGGTTGTCCTCATCCACCACGAAATCGACAGTCAACTCTTCCAGACCAATAAGCAGGGGTAAAATAGACAGGAAATCAGGATCGTGAGGTCGACAAACAAGGCGTAACTTGACGATTGACGTAGGGAGTTCCAATGCATCGTGTAATGACCTCAAACAGTGTGGAGGGGCAGGAAAACTTCTGCGCCTACCAAAGCCGGTATAACCCTGGTCGAATCCCACCAAACAGGGGAAAAGGACTAATAGACGACGGTATAGAGAAGTAGTCTTCCAAAACAATAAAAACATGAGATATCAGGAAAGGGTACAAGCGGGTTAATACGCACATGGGGATGTAGATGACCTCTCTCTTCCTCCGCTAGTGTCATACTCCAACCAATGTATTGGCGATTATACCAGGAGGGCCAGTGCTCTATTACCCAGTCGTTGGATTGTTCGCTTGCATTCTCTGGGATCCATAGTGCAAAATCAATCCGCAAGTGACGTACAAATATGAGTAAGAAGGTCCGGGGGGGCCCATATTTGGAGGAATGAGCGGGCTTGAGAAGGGTGTACAAACCAAAGGTCGTAGAGTACAATGGGAATGAGAGCCATTCCCCATGCCCGACAAACAAACCGCAACTCCATGGCTTTGTGTATGCGGTGGAGATATGTTGCACGATCGTGCCGGACAACCAAGGGTCCACTGACACGCTCGAGATGATTATCATTGAGTTCGACGAGATCCGGTCGTGGACGATCCCAGTCAAAAAATTGAGGTGCTCGAGGGATGGTGCAATGGCTAGGTGTAAGTACCAAGAAAAATATTAATTCAAGTCGCCCAACGGTGCTCGCATCAGTGGGGATTTGCCGGGCCATGTCAAAAGCTATCCGTCGCAAAATACCAAATTTGTAAGCCATATCTTACCCATTAAACAAGCGGAGGTTCACTCACCCGTTCCACTGAAGACACAAATTGAATGAAGCAGTGGAAAAGGAGGAATCCCAACCAGGGAGCGCAGGATCAAACAGATGAATGGCAATATCAATCACACGCTTACATCCCTGCACCCTAGAGCATGTCGGCCATACAGACAGAAAAGGAATGGAGGGGGAATATGCCCATGTGATTCTAGCTACCATTCCATTTGGGGTATGCTCTGCGATACCGCTCGGCCTGTTTCATGATGTCTCTACGCACACCTTTCCCCACTTCCGTCCGCCATAATGCATCACCCCCTAACTCCGATACATCCCTGCCGACAGACTGGGTGAAAGTTAATGTCAAGAAACGAATAACTAAAATGGCGGGAAGACAGAACTCACACGTAACGTGCCACAAATGAACTCGTGATGGCGAATAAACTGATCGAGGTTGTGAAGCATGAATGGTCCACAGTCAGAGGAATTGTCTTGAACTGCTGCCTGTTAAAGAAGTGGAGCTTTGATGAATCAGCTGGATAGCCCCAGAAAAGTGACACAAACAGGGAGGTCCACTGAAATATAATCCTCACGCATGGCGCCACAGGAACGATGGGGGATTTCTTGGTGTAACCAGTTAATGATAGCTGCACGTACGTCGGACCGATCTATTTGCAAAGAATCTATTGCGATGATGCAACACCTTCTCAACTTGAGAAGTCAGGTCATTTGATAAAACAAAGTCCAACATCTTACCTTTCACCTTTACTTGTACACAGGAGCTGACTAGGGCTGACAACAACTACGACAAACCAATGGAAGGCAAGATTGATTGGTATTACTATAAGATCTTGTTTGAAAATGTTGCAATGGCGTGACCATCTAAAAACTGTTTGCATGTCTCCACGCATGTATATCGCATAAAAAAATGTAGAAAAAATCCAAGCCTTGAGGGAACGATGTCGTGACGCGAGATGACGCTCATACCATAAACTTTAAATAATAGAAGTGGGGGCAGATGACTGAATGACCGGAGTGAGGTATATGTGACTTACGATAGACCAAACTCAACCAATACATCATTATACCAGCTCTTCTCTAACCGTTCATAATCACTTGCTCGAGCTTCCACTCTTTTGGTGGATGCTGATGACTGAATATATGAGAGCTGAGACTCATAAATGAAAATTCTGGAACCAGTTAGAACATCAGGTGTTTAGTAGGTTGTGCCGAGTATACTTACATGGGGTCATCTGGGGGCGATTGCGGATGTTCATTCATTCCATCAATATAAAATGACCTACATAGAGTATGCATGGAACTGTTGAGGAAAGTGAAGGGAAGTGAAAGATACTTACTTGGATACGATGGGGAGAGGAAGACAGAGAGACTCGGAGTATCAAAAAGTGTCACACGTGAGGATCACCCTATTGACTTCCCCATGTCTAAACGTTCAAGCAAACGTCGCAAAATTCTTATTGAATACGCCGAAAAACACTTGGAAGACACAGCTCATGATCCTTTATCAGTGAAAACGACTCGCTATATCAATGGTGTCGGTTATGAAGCCTTCGCCGTCCCGCTTGCACCCGAGGTTCTACGTTCTCATTTGGCCAATTATTTCACCCCAAACGAAGGAAGAACTGTATTGGAACAATTTAATGAGTCTATTGTCGTTGATTCAGATTCCAGCCCTAATTTGGACAATTTGGACTGGGCAGCTGATAATTGGGTTGCCGACATGCAAACCGGCCTCGACGAAGCTCTGATTGAATCAGAGCCGGTACCAGTGAGTTCAAAGAGTTCAGGAGCTAGGAGTTAATCTGATTTAATATATCATTAACTCAGGAGGACGGAGAGGAGAGCGATACGGAGGGATGCTCCCCAAACGACACGGATAGAAACGCAGAGCTTCGTCGGCTGATTTTGCATGCTCTTGTTGCCCAGGAATCCCCATCAACAGATATTCCAGTCTGCGCGATGTCTGAGTGCCAGAATAGGGGCGAGTTCGAGTGCCGTGATTGCGACGGGCCGGGGATTGTCTGTCAACAATGCTTACTTACAAGTCACCGCCACCAAGTGCTCCACCGGCCTCACAAGTGGAATGGGAAATACTTCGAACGGACTTCCCTGTCTATGCTGGGTCTTATCATGCACTTAGGGCACGGGGATCAACTCTGTTCCCATATGGCTACTGCAGGAGGGCCCTACTGCGTGACCGTGGTGGATGTGAACGGTGTGCACGAAGTCAATATGGGATGGTGTCGTTGCAATGATGCGCCTTCATTTGCTGAGCAGTTGCTTGCGCGAAAATTGCTCCCCGGAAGTGTCCTACGTCCCCGGACTGCATTTACATTCCGATTACTCCGACTTTTCCACATGCTCCATCATAGCAGACGGATCAATCCATGGGACTTCTCGGGTGCAATGCACCGACTCACAGATAATGTGATCGTGGGATCAATCCCTGTAAGTTTGTTTGAAATGCAAGGGGAGTATGACTGAACTGCAGAGATTAGAGTACTTATCAGAGCTTTAACAATGTTCAGCGACAATGGCGGATGGCAAGGGCATTGAAACGAGCTGGAAAGACTGACCTACAAGAAGCCATAGCTGATGGAGAACTCTGCGTTCCATGCGTCTCCTGTCCAATTCCGGGAATAAATCTCCCTAAGGATTGGGAAACAGAAACTAATGCGTAAGTGTTTTTGGTGTTCATTAAGTGGCATTGTATTTGCTACTGACTGATAACAGTGAGCTACGAAATACTGTCTTCATTGGCGGCGATGGTAATTTCCGTTTGAGACGTAACAACAAAGGAGGTGGCCAAGTCACAGACCCATCTTTATTTGGGGATCATGCCTTCTATGCACCGAATGAGGATTACAAAGCATTTAATAGAGCAAGGGGTGGGGCACCCGATGATACCTCAGTGAGTGAGTGCACTGTGCAAATAACTGCCCGAAATAACGATCCTTTCCCTTAGGATATTACATGCCGTGGATTCCGAGCTGGAAATGCTGTAAACACCATGAATTCCCATAACAAACCCACATCAGGGTGTCTCTGTCTAAGTTGTGTTCGTAGCGGAGCTTTCCTTCCTCAAGGTACTGTTGATCTCGCTAAGGGGGAACGGTGATCTATCCTCTTTCAATTAAGGAGATAAATACTCACATAATTTCACCTCCAGATTTGTCAATTTTGATTTCCCGCTTACACATGTTCTCAAACGGCTCATATCACTTGGTATCAAGCGGGTTGTGGTATCATATGATATTGCCTGCAAATACCACATCCATTTCCTTAAACGCGTCAGCCATCCAGATTGGCCATTGCTAACAGAGACAGAAGTGAAAAAAGTCACCAATAAGGATTTGGAGATAATTTGGTTAGTTCCAAAGTTCCATTTAGCAGCCCATATTGAGGGTTGTGCGGATAAATTTTCGTTCAACTGGACAAAGAATGTCGGACGAACCTGTGGAGAACTGGTTGAAAGTAACTGGGCTTCAATGAATCTCTTGGCGACGTCCACCAGGGAGATGGGATTTGGGCACCGCCGTGATACATTGATGGATGCACAAAATGATTGGAATTGGCGAAAAGCCATCAGAGAACGTGAGTTACCTTTCATTCAATATACCAGAAGAGGACAGACAGCAGGCCAAATTTGACAGCTACTCGAATTTTACGATCAACTGAAGAAATAATTGCGATGCTTCTGAGGCGTAGGACCATGCTACAAAATTTAGAGGCTGTTCTCGGTCCAGATAAAGTGGCCCAGCTTGTGGCAGATAGTGAGGAACGGGATGGCAGTCAATATCGCAGCCGTGGAATCGAGGTGCCATCCCGTGTGGAGATTCTCAAGCATATGCAGTCCGAAGAAGCAGAGAAGAATAGTGCCTGTGTGCCTGCCATTAGTGTGGGTGGAATTCGATCAGCACGGCTTAGTGGCAGCATCGGCATTAATATGGGTCTTGACCTGGAGATTCGACAGTGAGTATTGTTCATCTCGACTAATTGTAATTAAAGTGTAAACAAATGATAGGGAGAGCCTGCGGTGCAAGATATCAGATGCCAAGACAACAACCACTGGGACCCAACGCAGAAATGTTGAAGAATCTCGCAAGAAATTTGCCAAAGCATTGGATGCGTGGTTTGCCGGTCTGGTTGACTTTATGCCGCCAGATGCCCTGCACATGAATATTGCTGGGGAAATTACACCGGAGAACGAAAAACTGAGATTACCATCTGATTTTAAGACTGATACTCATGAAGCACTTGGCCTGACAGTGCTTGCAGAGACAGAATACCAGTTACGACTAGGACTTCTGAACGATTCCCTCAAACAACTCCGCAAGTGCCTCGGGCTTAAAGCATTCTTGGTCCGCAGGAAATATAATCTCGCAAGTGGTCAAAAGGTCCTTACACGATCTGAGGCTGCAATTGATCGGGCAGCCTCCCACGTTCGCAAGTGGCGAGAAATTTACAAGCGGTGCCGTAGTGCAGTTATTCAGCTCAAGGGAGAAAAAAATGTGCCCAAACAATACCAGATTTTGAAGGATAGTGACTGTGTCATGCTAGGTGAATGGTTGGATGAGCACACATTTTGGCAGACAGAGGGACAACGTGCGGAGTTCAAGGCTGGAACTGACAGTCAAGGGCGGCGGGAGCTCCCGTGGATATGGAAAATGAACTTCGAAGGTATTGTGAACCCTGATGAGTTAACAAAGGCAGTCGACGAATGGTCAGAGGAAGGTAAGTCTAGCGTGTTTCTTTTTTTTTTCACTAATTCACTGAAACTCATTGTAGCAACACGCCTGGAGTGGGTGCATGCACGGGCGAGTGTGCACAGACTGGAAGAGGAGGTTATTCTCCTTCATGCTGAGAGTGAAAGAGTCGGGAAAACCTTTGATTATTTCCAGAGGCATTGGAAAGGACAGGCGGATACATGGAGATGCAGAAGACAGCAAGGGGAGGTTTTTAAAAATGGAGGAGTGCAGCGGGGTGCTG
>Ga0157379_10003372_pt1 | contig 13516 bp, 10 predicted proteins | sample S25metaG_FD_121802 | JGI IMG/M metagenome (GOLD analysis project Ga0157379, IMG submission 121802) | Switchgrass rhizosphere microbial communities from Kellogg Biological Station, Michigan, USA - S2-5 metaG | ecosystem: Host-associated > Plants > Roots > Rhizosphere > Soil | place: USA... | reverse complement strand
GTGGAGTGGTGCTTGCCGCCGAAACTCCGGCCGATCTCCGGCAGCGATGCGTGCGTGAGCATCTTGCACAGATACATCGCCACCTGCCGGGGCATCGCCACCGATTTGGAATTATTCCGCGACTTGAGTTCGGCCAGCTTGAGGTTGTAGTAGTCGGACACCGACTTCTGGATGATCTCGATCGTCACCGCCTTATCGTCGCGATCGATGATGTTCTTGAGCACCTCCTGTGCGAGTGGCAAGGTGATCTCCTGGCCGGTCAGCGACGCAAAGGCGATCAACCGGATCAGCGATCCCTCGAGTTCCCGGATGTTCGATTTGATCTTTCCCGCAATGTAGATGGCGACGTTGTCGGGAAGCGGGACGCCTTCGGTCTCCGCTTTCCTTTTGAGAATCGCAATCTTGGTTTCGAGATCCGGAGACTGAATGTCCGCGATCAACCCCCACTCGAAGCGCGATCGCAGCCGCTCCTCGAGCGACGGGATTTCGTGGGGTGGGCAATCGCTGCTGATGACGATCTGCTTTTGCGAGTCGTACAGAGCGTTGAATGTGTGAAAAAACTCGGTCTGCGTGCCTTCTTTCCCCGCGATGAATTGGACGTCGTCCACCAGCAGCACGTCAACGGTTCGATAGCGTTCACGAAAATCGATGATGCGATCGTAGCGCACGGCGTTGATCATCTCGTTCATGAAACGTTCAGCCGAAATGTAGGTGAGCCGGAGCTTTCGATCGTGCCTCAACACATAGTGACCGATCGCGTGCATCAGATGCGTCTTGCCCAGACCCACTCCACCGTAGATGAACAGTGGATTATAGGAACGCGACGGGGCTTCAGCGACTGCGCGACAGGCCGCGTCGGCAAACTGATTGGAGGGCCCGACGATGAAGGTCTCGAAAGTGTAGCGGGGATTGAGGCCTGCGGCTCCAGGTATGACGGGTAGTGGCCAATCGCTGGCTTCAAAGGCCGCGGCTTCCTCGACGCTCAAAGGAAGAAACCCGCCATCCCCCGGCACGTCAGCGACGTAATTCACGAGCAACCCGCCCTTTTTCAGCTCGCTCATCGCTTCGGCAATCACCCCGGAGTAGTGCTTGGTCAACCAGTCTTTGAACAGCGGATTCGGAACGCGAATCGTTACTGCGGCCTCGTCCTCGGCAACAAAGGAGGTCGGTTTGAACCAGGTATAGAAACTATGGCGGTTCACCTTGGTCTCGATGCGCGCGAGGATTTCCTCCCAGAGGTTCATTTGTTCAATGAAACAGTCTTCGGCAGAGCTTCGCCCCCTGGAAACAGGTATTTCCAGCGGGTCTCCGCGAAGCAGGGACTCGCGAAGCCCTGTTTTTGCTGGTGTTTTACGGTTTCGCCTGTCCGGAAACCGCGACAGATTGGGCCAAAATCAGTACCAATCTCGAAAACCTGTGATTTTCCACAGTTTTTTCCACAGGTGTGGAAAACTCTGGGGCCAGACCAAAAACGCATGAGCTCGCCGGGGATTGTTGTGGTGCTATGAAGGACGCAAACTCTAACACAAAGCCGACCGATTGACACCTTCTGAAGCCGTTCGCTACCATTGACAGTTCGATTCATGGCGCCGCTGCGCAGCGTCCCCGCAGGGACGCCTTTGTTCTACGGGGGACTCGATGGCCAAGGGAAGACGTACGTTTCAGCCCAACACGCGGCGCCGGAAGAAGGCCCACGGATTTCTCGTCAGAATGAGCACAAAAAACGGCCGACTCGTGCTGAAACGCCGTCGCGCCAAGGGCCGGAAGCGTCTAACAGTGAGCAGCGAGTAAGCGGTTCAGGTGTGGTGATTCGCGCGTCAGCCCGGAATGACTCAAGCAGATCGACCGAAACAGGCTGACACGAAACTTCGGCGGGGCGAGCGGATTCGCCGCCGGCCCGAGTTTCAGCAGGTATACGAGCACGGCGCCCGGCTCCATGGCCGTTTCAGCACGGTGTTTGTCCTGCCCAGAGGCCAGAGCGCAGGTCGTTTGGGCATTGCGGCCACGAAGAAGCTTGGCGGAGCCGTTCAGAGAAATCGCGCTAAGCGGTTGATACGAGAGATTTTCCGACGTAACAAGATTGCGGCAGGGTTCGACGTGGTCGTTGTGCCGCGCCGCGAGCTCCTCCAAACCAGCCTGACAGCCCTTGAAGCCGACTATTGCGCCACCCTTGAACGTCGACTCCGGCAACGGCGATAGCCGCTCGCCAGCCGTGTGGGTCGCACTCAAGGCGCTTCGCGCCTACAAAATTCTCATTTCCCCATATTTTTGGGGGTCATGTCGCTTTCTGCCGTCGTGCGCCGATTACGCCGCCGAGGCCATCGCGAGTCACGGCATGATGCGGGGATCGTGGCTGGCAGTCAGGCGTCTCGCCCGGTGCCACCCACTGTGCGCCGCCGGTCACGATCCGGTGCCGGCCTGCGAGGTGACGAAAGCTTCAAAGGCGCATCCCGGTAACCTGTTTCACCTGTCACGCTTCTGGCCCTGGAAGATGGCAAGACCGTACGGCCGTTAATGGAAAAACGCGTTCTCATCGCCATCTTCCTGTGTTTTCTGTCGCTGTACTTGTGGCAGATGTTCGTCGTGAAACCAATCCCGAAGCCGGCTCCCATCGCTGGGGCGCCGGCGCCTCCTGGTGCGGCAACGACGGGTCCCGCGGAGTCCCCCGCGGCGAATCCCGAGTCGGCCCCTCCGGCTAAGACACCGGCGGCGTCGGTGGACGTGGTCACGGGCGACTCGACGGAAAAGACGATTCGCATCGAAACGGCAGACGTCATCGCGGAGTTCACGAATCGCGGCGGGCGACTCAGGAGCTGGCGGTTGAAGCACTATCTGGATCAGGACCGCCAACCACAAGAGCTCGTCGTGAGCCTGCCCGCGCAGCCTTTGCCCTTCACGCTGCGCCTTGCAGATACTGCCGCGACGGCGGCGATGACCGACGCTTTGTACGCCGTGAGGGGCGGCGATCACGCGTTCGTGGCCGGTCCCCAATCGGCGCCCGTCGACCTGCGGTTCGAATACCGGGACAGCTCGGGTCTCCACGTCACGAAAGACTTCCACCTCGAACCGACCGGGTACGTCGTCACATTCGGTGCCACCGTGTTGCGTGAAGGGGCTTCCACTTCCGACAACAAGCCGCTGCCGTTTGCGATTGCCTGGGGCCCCGCGGTGGGCGACGTCGGCGAGAACAGCAGATACGTGAAGAAGAACGGCGGACTGTTCCTCCAGGACGGAAAAGTTCGTCGCCTGGCGCCGAAGGATTTCGCCGCACAGCCCACCTACGAGGGAGATTTCAGGTTTGCCGGCGTCGACGACAACTACTTCCTCACGGCAGCGCTGTTCACGGGCCCGAGCAAGGTGACCTACCAGGCCATCTCGATTCCACCGCCGGCGAATTCAAAAGATCCCGCACGCGAGCTGGTCGCGTACTCGATCGAGCCGAAATCGAACGACGGCACGACGAAGTTCTTCGCCGGGCCCAAGGACCGCGACGTCCTGAAGGCGATCGGTTCTGACATCGACCTGGCGATCGACTTCGGGATGTTCAAGGTCATCGTCGGCCCGCTGCTGACCTCGTTGAAATGGGTGAACAGCTACGTCGGCAACTACGGATGGTCGATCATCATCCTGACCATCATGATCAACGCGATCATGTTTCCGCTGCGGCACAAGAGCGTCGTGTCGATGCGGAAGATGCAGGAGATTCAGCCCGAGGTGAAGGCGATTCAGGATCGCTACGCCAAGCTGAAAGCCACCGATCCTGCGAAGCAGAAGATGAACACGGAGATGATGGCGCTCTATCGCGAGCGCGGTGTCAACCCGGCAAGCGGCTGCGTGCCGATGCTGCTGACGATGCCGGTGCTGATTGCGTTCTATGCCTTGCTGTCTCAGGCCATCGAATTGCGCGGCGCGCCGTTCCTCGGGTGGATTCACGACCTCGCCTTGCACGATCCGCTGTACATCACGCCGGTGCTCATGGGCGTCACGATGGTCTGGCAGCAGCGCCTCGCCCCGGCCGCCGGCGCCGATCCCGCGCAGCAGAAGATGATGATGTTCATGCCGGTCGTCTTCACGTTCATGTTTTTGTGGGCGCCCGCGGGCGTGGCGGTCTACTGGCTGATGAGCAACCTGTGGGCGATCGGCCAGCAGTACGCGACCAACTACATCATCGGCCCTCCCAACGTTCGCAATGTGCGGCCGCCTGCCGAGCGCCGCGTGAAGCGGGTCGGCGGCGGGAAGACTGAAGCGGCCGCGCGCGAACCGTGATCTTCGTAACCGTGGTGCATTCATGACCAACGACGCAACCGCCCCAGTTCTCGAGTTCCTCCAACGGTTCACCGCCGCGCTCGGTGTGACGACCACGACCAGCGTCGAGCACACGTCGGATGGTCCCCGGATCAACATCGGCGGCGATGAAGCCGAGCTTCTGGTCCGCCATCGTGGCGAGCCGCTCAAGGCGCTGCAGCACGTGGTCGACATGGCGTACGGCCGCTCGCTGCCAGGCGAGCAGCGGCTGTTCATCGACGCGCTTGAATACCGCAAAGGCAAGGACGTCGAGCTGCGGCGCATGGCGAAGCTGCTGGCGGAAAAGGCCCAGCAGACCGGGCTCGATCAGCAGCTCGGCCCGCTGAATCCGTACGAACGCCGCCTTGTGCACATCGCCGTCGCCGAAATTCCTGGCGCGACCACTGAAAGTATCGGCGATGCGTTCAGCAAAACGGTGTTGATCTCGGCGAGGAAATAGTCGTCAATCCACAGTCGTCAGTCAGCCGATCGTCCGCGGTCGGAGCAGCGACGCGACCGACGACTGCCGACGGACCGCCGACCGACGACCGTCGACTACTGTGTTTTCCACTTCCGACACCATCGTCGCCATCGCCACGCCGCCTGGACGGGGCGGGATCGGCGTCGTTCGTTTGAGCGGACCCGATGCCCATCATGTCGCGCGAAGTTTGATCGCGCATCCGCGCCCGCTGGAACCGCGGCACGCAACGCTCACAACGGTCCGCCTGAAGGCGGACCCCACGTGCCGCTCTGACATGTACGGCTCCAAGGCTGCGGCCTTACTAAGAGCGGGCCCAGCGCACGAAGATGCCTCATCACTGAATGCTACGGCGTACGAGAAAGCGCCGTCGCAGGGGAACGCCCGGGCGTACGAGAGCGCCTCGTCGCACGGGAATGCCCCGTCGCGTGAGAATGACCTCTCGCACGTAGGGTCCGCCTTCAGGGCGACCCTGGCCACCAACGCCATCGATCAGGTCGTCGCGACCTACTTCCCCGCTCCCGCTTCGTACACCGGGGACGAGGTGGTGGAGATCAGCGCGCATGGCAGCCCGGTCGTGCTTCGGGCGATTGTGACGGCCGCGATCGCGGCGGGCGGACGACTGGCGGAGCCAGGCGAATTCACGCTCCGGGCGTTTCTGAACGGTCGCATCGATCTGACCCAGGCGGAAGCGATTGGTGACCTGATCGATGCCGTCACTCCGCTGCAGGCGCGCGCCGCGTTCGACCAACTGCAAGGCACGCTGACCGGGATCGTGAGCGACATCGATGCAGCGCTCTTCGATCTGGTCGCTCGACTCGAGGCATCGGTCGATTTTCCGGAAGAGGGCTATCACTTCGTCGAGACTGGTGCGGTGTCCTCGACACTCGACGGGCTGATCGAACGCACACAGCGGCTTCTGTCCGAGGGCGTGCGCGGCCGCCTCGTTCGAGAGGGCCTCCAGGTCGTGATTGTCGGCAAGCCGAACGTCGGAAAGTCGAGCATCTTCAATGCGCTCGTCGGTTCGTCAAGGGCGATCGTCACAAACGTCCCGGGCACGACGCGCGATCTCCTGACGGAGGTCGTCGATCTCGATGGTCTTCGGTTGACCATCGTCGACACCGCCGGCGTGCACGAGACGTCGGATGTTGTGGAAGTGGAAGGCGTCCGACGGGCGCTGCAGGCGCAGGCCGTGGCCGATCTGGTGCTCGTGGTCCTCGACGGATCGCTGGCGCTCGATTCACAGGATCGCGACATCATCGATCGAGCTGCCGATGTTCGGAGCCTGATTCTTCAGAACAAGTGCGATCTCGAGGCGGCGTGGCGCCAGCCCGGTGTCCTGCGAGTCTCGGCGCGGACGGGCGAGGGGGTGGCAGAGTTGCGTCAGGCGATTTGCACGGCGCTCGACGTGGAACCGCTGAGCGATTGTCCGGAAATCACCAACGTCCGTCACATCGCCCTGGTGCAGCGCGCGAACGAGGCGATGATGCGGGCGCGCGTGGCGGCGTCGAGCGCGGGCGCCGGTTCCTCGGAGGAGTTCGTGTTGGCGGACCTGCAGGGGGCGCGCGCAGCGCTCGAAGAGATTTCGGGCCGCCGGGTGTCCGACGATGTGCTCTCGCATATCTTTTCGAAATTCTGCATCGGGAAATGACGGCATCGAACGCAAAATGCGCTGAGAACGCAGAGAGTCAACCTGTTTTCTCTGCGAATTCCTCGGCCTCTGCGTTGATCGGTTTATGAAAGATCACTTCGACGTGATCGTGATTGGCGCTGGGCACGCCGGGTGCGAAGCGGCGCATGCGGCCGCGCAGCTCGGCGCCCGCGTGGCGATCTGCACACTCTCGACGGATACGATCGCCCATATGCCGTGCAACCCCGCGGTCGGCGGCACGGCGAAGGGTCATCTCGTTCGCGAGATCGATGCGCTCGGTGGTTTGATGGGCCGGGCGATCGACGCGACCGGCATCCAGTTCAAGCTGCTCAATCGCAGCCGCGGACCCGCGGTCTGGTCGCCACGCGCTCAAGCGGACAAGAACGCATACGGCGAATGGATGAAGCGCGAGCTCCAGGCACACCCGAACATCGAATGGGTCATCGGGAAAGCGGGGAGGATTCTCGAAGTCCATCACCGAATCGTAGGCCTCGAAATCGAAGACGGGGACAGTTATTGGTGTAAAGCCCTAATCATCACTGCCGGTACGTTTCTCAATGGGCTGATTCACGTCGGGCGCGAACAGCGGGCAGCCGGGCGATTTGGCGAGCCTCCGTCGCAGCGGTTGGCGGAATCACTCAAATCGTTCGGTTTCGAATGGGGACGCCTGAAGACCGGCACGCCGCCGCGTCTCGACCGCCAGAGCATCGATTTCGATGCGCAGGTTCGATCTGGCGCCTTCGTGCGTGAGAGCGGCGACGTCCCGCCGGTCGCGTTCTCGTTCTTGACCGGCCGCATCGACCGGCCCCAGATCGATTGCTTCCTGCTGCACACGAACGAAGACGTGCACGAACTGGTGCGGCAGAACATCGGGGACTCTCCGCTCTTCAACGGTCAAATCCGCGGGATCGGACCGCGATACTGTCCATCTCTCGAAGACAAGATCGTCCGGTTCCCGGAGAAAGAGCGGCATCAGATTTTTCTCGAGCCCGAAGGCGTCGACGCCCGCGAGATCTACGTGAACGGCTTCTCGATGAGCCTTCCCCGGGAAGTGCAGGAGCGCATCGTTCACGCGATGCATGGTCTCGAGGACGCGACCGTGCTGCGGCCGGGGTACGCCGTCGAGTACGATTTCATTCAGTCAACTGAGCTCACAAGGGGTCTCGAGACGAAGCGGGTGAGCGGCCTGTTTCTCGCGGGCCAGATCAACGGCACCTCGGGATATGAAGAGGCAGCCGCTCAGGGAATCGTCGCCGGCATCAACGCGGCGAGGCTGTCAAGGCGTCTGTCGCCGGTCGAATTTCGCCGCGACGAAGCGTATATCGGGATCCTGGTCGACGATCTCATCACGAAGGGTTGCCTCGAGCCGTACCGCATGTTCACGTCGCGCGCCGAGCACCGGCTGCTCCTCCGCATCGACAACGCCGATCTGCGGCTGACCCCCGTGGGGCGTGATGCGGGGTTGATTGACGATGAACGGTGGGAGCGATTTGAAGCGAGGAAGAACCGCCTGGACCGGAATCTCGATGTTCTGGATCACACCCTGGTGCGGACGACGTCAGGAGGCCGGGTCCCCGCCAGCCAGCTCCTCAAACAACCAGAGATTCGACTGGAGGCACTCGTCGCCAGCGAAGCGTTGCCAGTTGACATCTCGGCGACCGACTCGGTCATCGATGTGGCAAGCATCGAGACAACCGTGAAGTACGAAGGCTATTTGAAGCGACAGGAGGCGGAAGTGGCGCGCGCGAGGAAGGACGAACGACGACGGATTCCGCGCGACTTCCCTTTCGATCGCGTTCCTGGTCTCTCTCGCGAAGCCGTCCAGCGTTTGTCCCAGGTTCGACCGGACACGCTCGGGCATGCGCTGAGAATCCCCGGTGTCACGGCGGCCGCCGTGGCCGTGCTGGCTTCTTACGTCGGCCGCTTCCCGGCCACGTGAACGGCGTTTCGGTTCAGGAACGGGTGCGGTCGCAGGCCGTCATTGCCGGCCTGACGCTATCCCCCGTCGAGGTTTCCCGCCTCGAGCTCTACTTCCGTCTCCTGTCGCACTGGAACCGAAGGATCAATCTCACCGCGCTTCAACTCGAACCTGTAAGCGACGAGGCGATACAGCGTCTGCTTGTCGAACCTTTGGCGGCCGCCCGATTCGTTGAGGATTCTCCATTCGACTGGTTTGATCTGGGTTCTGGTGGCGGCTCCCCTGCCTTCCCTCTCAAGATTGTCCGGCCACGGGTGAAGTTGAGGCTTGTCGAGGCTCGTTCGCGGAAGGCGGCGTTTCTGCGGGAAGTTGCGCGCGAGCTCGAGTTTCCAGAGGTCGACGTTATCAACGAGCGGATCGAGGCGTTGGCGCTGCGCCCAGAGTTCGTCAAGGCTGCGGATCTAATTACGGTCCGCGGAGTGAGGATGGACTCCGCAACCGTGATGGCGGCGCGACAACTCCTGCGAGACGAAGGGCAGTTGCTGCTATTTTCGAAGTCTGGTCCGCGGAGCGACTTACAACTATCAGGGCTCGTCAAGACTCTTGTTGCTGAGCCCTATCTCGACAGCCAGTTGATCGTCTTCAAGAAGGGCCGTGCAGAGCGCACTTGAATCCCGTTTCCGTAAATGTCATCCACATCACCGCTGCACCGGGGGGCTGCACGGATCAGCAGCGGCACCAGCCACTCCGAGGCTCGTCGTCGATGCGGCGGCTTGATATTGGTTCGGAAACGAACGGGACCCAGACCGTGACGAACGCGCCAGCCGATTTGAATTGACTCGTCGCGTCACGCTTCCTATGTTCCACGTGGAACATTGACGAGATCCGGCAAACCTCGTATGCTCCCCTGACGCACAAGGTCTCGGTCTCGCCGCATCATTTATGGGCATTCACCATATAGTGAAGGTTGTCCTTGTAAGTCACTGAACAATAAACCACATGGCTCGGATTGTCGCCGTCGCCAATCAGAAGGGGGGCGTGGGAAAAACCACCACGGCCATCAACCTGGCCACATCTCTCGCATTGGCCGACCAACGCGTGCTCGTCGTTGACGTCGACCCGCAAGCCAATCTGACGAGCGGAGTCGGCCAGAAAGGCAAGACGGCCGCAGCCGGCACCATTTACGAGGCGTTGACCAGTCCGGAACCCACGACCGATCCAACACCGTTTCTGATTCCTACGGGAGTCGACCGGATGACGCTCTTCCCCGCCGATCGCCAGTTGACCGGCGCCGAAATCGAGCTCGTCACGCTGCCGCAGCGCGAAACCCGTCTGCGCCATTTATTGACTCCGCTTCGGTCTGATTTCGACTACATCTTCGTCGACTGTCCCCCGTCGCTCGGTTTGCTGACCCTCAACGCGCTCGTCGCGGCCGACACCGTCCTCATCCCGCTCCACTGCGAATACTTCGCGCTCGAAGGACTCGCCGAACTCGTCGGTACGATGCGCCGCGTGCGCGCGGCGCTCAATCCGGGGCTCGAGATCGAAGGCGTGCTGCTCACGATGTTCGACGACCGCACGAACCTCGGCAGCCAGGTTGCGAGCGACGTGCGCGGGTTCTTCAAGGAGAAAGTGTTTCGGACGGTGATTCCGCGCAATGTGCGGCTTGGCGAAGCGCCGAGCCACGGGATGCCGGCGATTCTGTACGACGTGAAATCACGCGGCGCGGCGGCCTATATTGCGCTGGCGCGCGAAGTCCTCGAACGACGCGCTGCCGCATGAACGGGCGAATCACCGCCGATAGCGCCGAAGACGCCAAGACAGTGGCCGGCGGACCGCACGTGCTCAGCACGAACTCCTTCGCCGTGGGTGACCGCCAACGAAATGTCTCGAGGTTCCGCGCGACTTCGCAGTGGACGTGATTCATCATGGAAAAACGATCTGCTCTCGGCAAGGGCCTGAACGCGCTGATTCCGGACGAACCCGAGTCTCGCGTCCCGCCCGCAGAAGTTGACATCGACCGTCTCGTCCCGAACCAGTTCCAGCCGCGCGGTCAGATGGACAATGCCCGGCTCGACGATCTGGCGCAATCGATCAAAGCCAACGGCGTCATCCAGCCGATCGTCGTCCGCAAGGTCGGCGACGACTATCAGATCATCGCTGGCGAGCGCCGCTGGCGTGCTGCAAAAAAGGCCGGCCTGGCCCGCGTGCCGGTCGTCGTGCGGGACGTGGCCGCCGGGCAGGAGCGATCCCTCCTCGAGATGGCGCTCATCGAGAACATCCAGCGCGAGGATCTGAACCCGATTGAAGAGGCGATCGCGTACCGTCGGCTCGTCGAAGAATTTCAGCTGCGGCAGGAGGACATCGCCGTCGCGGTCGGCAAGGACCGCACCTCCGTAGCGAATCACCTGCGCCTGCTGAAGCTCCCTGACGAAGTCCGCGCGGACGTTGCCGCGGGCACCCTCTCGATGGGCCACGCGCGCGCGCTGCTGGCGTTGTCCACCGACGCCGAGCAGCGTCGGGTCGCGCGCGACGTCATCACGCGAAATCTCTCGGTCCGCGAGACCGAGTCGATGGTGAAGAAAATTGCGGAAGGAGGCCGGGAGCCGGCCGCAACCGCGCCGCCGAAGCCGGTCGACGTTCACACGCGCGCCGCGGAGGAGCGCCTGCGGATCGCCCTCGGTACGCGCGTCCGCATCGTGCGCCGCGGTACGCGCGGCCGCGTCGAGATCGATTTCACCTCGGAAGACGAGTTGATCAGGATTTTCGAACAGCTCACGGATCGGAACTAGGGATTAGGGGTTGGGGGTTAGGGATTAGACGAATCTCGAGACCTGACCTGATCCCCAAGACCTAAGCCCCAATCCCTGCGAAAGGAGAGAGATGGCCAAGCGTTTGACGCAGATGGTCGCCTGCGCTGGTTGAGCGAGCAAACTCGCCGCTGGCGAGCTCGCTCAGGTGCTGAGCGCCATACCCACGCCGGTTGACGACCGGGTCCTTGTCGACTTTCGGACCTCGGACGATGCGGGTGTGTACAGATGGGAAAGTGGCCCTGCGCTCGTGCAAACCGTCGACTTTTTCACGCCGATCGTGGACGACCCGTACGTCTACGGCCAGATTGCGGCCGCCAACGCGGTCAGCGACGTGTACGCGATGGGTGGCCGCCCGCTGACGGCCCTCGCCATTGCCGGCTTTCCGAAAGATACGCTCGATGCCGCCTCGATCCGCGCGATTTTCCTCGGCGGGTTCGACAAACTGCAGGAAGCCGGCGTCTCGCTCCTTGGCGGCCACACCGTTCAGGATCAGGAAATCAAGTTCGGATACGCCGTCACCGGCGCCATCGATCCATCACGCGTGTGGTCGAACGGAGGCGCGAAGGCAGGCGACGCGCTGTTTCTCACCAAGCCGCTCGGCACCGGCATTGTCGGCACGGCGATCAAATTCGATCGGGTGACGGCCGGGATGGCCGACGAAGCAGTGCGATCGATGCGGACGTTGAATCGCGCGGCGTCCGAAGCGCTGCAGTCGTTCGAACCCGGCGTCGTGCACGCGTGCACCGACGTGACCGGCTTCGGGCTGATTGGCCACGGGACGGAAATGGCCGCCGCGAGCCACGTCACGCTGGTGATCGGCCTGACGCAAGTGCCGCTGTTTCACGGTGTCGTTGCCCTGGCGCGACAAAATCAATCAGGTGGAATGCTGTCGAACCAGGAGCATTACAGCCGCGGCGTCGAGTCGGCGGCGGCCATCGACGAGGAGCGGTTGTCGCTTTTGTTCGACCCGCAAACCTCTGGTGGGCTGCTGGTTGCGGTCGCGGCCGAGGCGGCAGATAGGGTCGCGGAGGCGATGGCAATCGCCGGGGTACCGGCCGTCCGCATCGGCGAGGCGGCGGCGCCCCGAGGAGACGTTCGGGTTGTTGTGCGGCCATGAGAATGGTATAAAGTTGAGCAGCTTGTGAAACTCTTCGCAAGCTCCCCGGAGCGTCCATTTCGAATCCATTGAACGCGTGACCAGTAAAACCGCCGCCGTTCGTTACGCACGAGCCCTGTTTGACGTGGGTCTCAAGGAGGCCACCAGTCTCGATCTCGTCGAGACCGAGCTTGCCGCCTTCGTCGATCTGTTCACGCAGAACCCGGCGCTCGAGAAAGTGTTGATCAATCCGGCGGTCCCGGTAACGCGCAAGCGGGCCGCCGTCACCGAGCTCGTCTTGAAACTTGGTGTGACGTCAGTGCTGGGTAAGCTGCTCACGCTCCTCGCCGAGCGGGATCGGCTGATCCTCCTGCCCGACATCCTGTCTTCGTATCGCGAGCGGCTCCTCGACCATCGACACGTCGTGCGCGCGGAGGTGACGACGGCGACGGCGTTGTCGACCGAGCGAACGCAGGAGATCGAAAAACGCCTCGCACAGGTCACGGGCAAGACCGTCCTGGTGTCCGCTCGCGTTGACGAGTCGATCATCGGCGGCATCGTCGCGCGCATCGGCGGCACGGTCTACGATGCCAGCGTGACGCATCAGTTGGAGAAGATTCGGACGCGGCTGGCCCAGGGGTAGCGAAGGAAGGCGACGACTGCCGCAAACACGGCGAGAGAGTTCGCCGAGTGGCCTCGGCGAGCGTCGGGTTGATGGTAATCAGCAGGGACGGCTTCGACAGGACACGAGATGGACATAAAAGCTGACGAGATTTCCAAAATCATCCGCGAGCAGATCGGCAGCTATGCGGTCGATGTCGATGTGGCCGAAGTCGGAAGCATCATTTCGATCGGCGACGGCATCGCGCGGGTGCACGGCGTCGAAAACGCCATGGCCGGCGAGATGCTCGAGTTTCCGCACGGTGTCTACGGCATCGCGCTGAACCTCGAGGAGGACAGCGTCGGCGCCGTGTTACTGGGCGAGTTCAAGGAGATCAAGGAGGGCGACCTCGTCAAGCGAACCGGCCGCATCATCTCCGTTCCGGTCGGCGATGAGCTGCTGGGCCGCGTCGTCAACGCGCTCGGCCAGCCGATCGACGGCAAGGGCCCGATCACCGCCGCGCAGTTTTCCCCAATCGAGCGGCTCGCGCCGGGCGTCGTCGATCGACAGCCGGTGAAAGAACCGCTCCAGACCGGGTTGAAGGCGATTGACGCCATGGTCCCGATCGGCCGCGGTCAGCGGGAGCTGATCATCGGCGACCGCCAGACGGGCAAG
>Ga0157379_10003366_pt1 | contig 13526 bp, 16 predicted proteins | sample S25metaG_FD_121802 | JGI IMG/M metagenome (GOLD analysis project Ga0157379, IMG submission 121802) | Switchgrass rhizosphere microbial communities from Kellogg Biological Station, Michigan, USA - S2-5 metaG | ecosystem: Host-associated > Plants > Roots > Rhizosphere > Soil | place: USA... | reverse complement strand
TTTTTCGGCAGCAATATCAAGCTGTTGTGACAGCCTGTCTTTCTTGACACCCTAGAGGGGCGAACATATGGTCCGCCCGCCTTCGACGCGCCGTGAAGGCCGGTTTTGTGCGGTTTTTCGGACTTTGGGAGACGGTTTTGACGGCTCCAGACCCCGACAGGCTGACCGATCTGGGCAAGCGGCTCGACGAAATCCGGACGAAGCAGGCTGAAGGCGCCAAGCGCCCACCGCCGAACCAGTCGGGGATCGCGTTCCGCTTCGCCACCGAACTGGTCGCGGCGCTGATCGTGGGGGGCGGACTGGGTTGGGGGATCGACTGGCTGTTCGGCCATTTCGGATTTCATACACGCCCGGTCTTCCTGGTTTTGTTTTTCATCGTGGGCATCGCGGCGGGTATCCGCAATGTGATGCGCGCGGCAACCGAGATAAATGCCGAGATAGCCAAAGGGCAATCTTCGGTAACCGACGACGGCGAGGAGAAATAGTTCGTGGCCCTGAACCCGATGGAGCAGTTCACCATCAAGCCGCTCATCGCCGAGCCGCTTTTCTCCATTGCCGGACATCCGATCTTTTTCACCAATCAGGCGCTCTTGATGATCGTCGTGGTGGTGGCCTCCTCGCTGTTCCTCACCCTCGCGGTGAAGCCGGGCCGGCTGGTGCCGACCCGCGGCCAGTCGATGGCGGAAATCTCCTACGAATTCGTCGCCAACATGATCCATTCGGCGACCGGCGAAGACGGGCTGAAATTCTTTCCCTTCGTCTTCACCCTGTTCATGTTCGTTCTGTGCTGCAATTTCTTCGGCATGGTGCCGGGCAGCTTCACCGTCACCAGCCAGATCGCCGTCACCCTGGCGCTGTCCTGCCTGGTGATCGGCATGGTGATCGTGGTCGGTTTCATGAAGCACGGCATCGGCTTCCTGAAACTGTTCGTGCCGCACGCGCCCTGGTACCTGCTGATCCTGCTGATCCCGATCGAACTGATCTCCTTCCTGACGCGTCCGATCAGCCTTTCGGTCCGTCTTTTCGCCAACATGCTGGCCGGCCACACCCTGCTGGCGGTGTTCGCGGGTTTTGTCGTGTCGCTGGGCGCGGCCGGCGGTCTTTTCACCGGCCTGGCCATCGCCCCCATGCTCCTGATCGTCGCGATCATGCTGCTGGAATTGCTGGTGGCGTTCCTGCAGGCCTATGTGTTCGCGATCCTCACCTGCATCTATCTCAACGAAGCCCTTCATCTCCACGACAATCACTAATTTTTGGCACTAACCTTCAAGAGGACAAGACAATGGAAGTTGCAGCTGCAAAAATGATCGGTGCGGGCATTGCCTGTATCGCGCTGGTCGGCGCCGGTATCGGCATCGGCAATGTGTTCGGCTCCTATCTCTCGGGCGCGCTGCGCAATCCGGGGGCCGCCGCCACCCAGACCACCAACCTGCTCCTGGGCTTCGCGCTCTGCGAAGCGACCGGCCTGTTCGGCCTGGTCGTGGCCCTGATCATCCTGTTCGGCTAAGACCGTGGAAGATCACGGCGCCACCACGCAGACGACGGAAGTCCCCAAGAAAGAGGGAGGCTTTCCGCCGTTCGACACGACCACCTTCCCCAGCCAGTTCTTCTGGCTGGCGGTGACCTTCGTGTTCCTGTTCGTGATGATGTGGCGCGTGGCGGGCCCCAAGATCAACGCCGCCATCACCGGCCGCCGCGGCACCATCAATGGCGCCATCGCGGAAGCCGGCAAGGCGCGTGAACAGGCGGAAGCGGCCCAGGCGGCTTACGAGAATGCGCTGGCGGCGGCCCGCACCCGCGCCAACGCCCTGGCCGAGGATACCCGCACCAAACTCAATGCCGAGATCGCCAAGGCCAAGGCGGAAGCCGACGCCAGGGCGCATGACGCCATGGCCGCCGCCGATGTCCGCATCGCCGGCACGCGGGAAAGCGCCAAGACAGCGGTGACGGCCGCCGCCCGCGATGCTGCAATTGCCATTGTCGAGCGGCTGACCGGTGACAAGGTCTCCGCCGAAGACGCGGCCAAGGCGCTAGGAAACTGACCATGGAAATGCTGCACGAGCCTGAATTCTGGGTCGCCGTCGGCTTTGTGATGGTAATCGCCCTTCTGGTCTGGAAGGGCGTGCCGGGCATGGTGGGCAAGATGCTGGATCAGCGCGCGGCCGTGATCACCGCCGAGTTGGAAGAAGCCAGGCGCCTGCGCACCGAAGCCGCCGCGCTGCTGGCCGACTACCAGAAGCGGGCGGCTGGCGCCGAAGCCGAGGCACGGAGTATCGTTGCTGCCGCTACCGAGGAAGCCGCTCAGTTCGCGAAGGAATCCCGTACTGCCCTGGAAGCGCAGATCGCGCGCCGCGCCGCGGCCGCCCAGGACAAGATTGCCCAGGCCGAAGCCCAGGCACTTAGCGAGATCCGGGGCCTGGCCGCCGACACTGCCGTCAACGCCGCCCGCAAGTTGATCGCCGAGCGGCTGGATGAGAGCCGCGCCAAGACCCTGATCGCCGACAGCATCAAGGGCCTGGGCGAAAAGCTGAACTGAGGCGATGCGGTCGGTCGCGATAAAACGCGCCTATGACCCGCCCTCTCCCCAAGACGGCACGCGCATTCTGGTCGACCGGCTATGGCCGCGCGGCGTCGCCAAGGCCAAAGCCAAGCTGGACGGCTGGAACAAGGAGGTGGCGCCCTCACCTGCCTTGCGCAAATGGTTCGATCACAGGCCGGAGCGTTTTGTCGAATTCGCCAAGCGATACCGCGGCGAGCTGAAGGACAATCCTGCATTGGACGAGCTGCGTAAGCTCAAGGGCAAGGTGACGCTCATTTACGGCGCTCGCGATCCCGCCATCAACCATGCCGTGGTGCTGGCGAAGGTGCTCAAGCCCGCACGCTAGTGCACATCAGAAGATGGCTGCAGCACGAATTTCTGGATCGATTTGTTGTTGCCGGGTCCGGGACGCGGTCCGGCGCCGCCGACATCGCCGATATAATAATCGCCCCGGGAATCCAGCGCCGCCTGATGCACCGAGTGCAGATATCCGGCACCGAAGTTTGAGACCTCGACACCGTCCTTGCGGCGCAACACCCAGATCCGCTGGTTGATGCCGTCTCCGACCAGGAGATACTTCTGCTCCGGGTCGTGGGAGAAACTCAGGGTCCAGACCGAACCATTGTCCTGCGTCTCCCGGTGGACCAGGAATTCGTGCAGGAATTTTCCCTGCTTGGTGAAGACCTGGATGCGGTCGTTGCGGCGGTCGCAGACATAGACATAGCCGTCCCGGGACAGATGCACGCAATGCACCGGGGTGCGGAACTGTTTTTCCGGCGGCTCGCCCGGCACATAGTCCGGCCCTTCGCGCACATAACGGCCCAGGGTGGAAGCGGCGTCGCCGGTGGGCTCAGGCGGATTGGCGATCTCGCCCAGCCCGATGCCATAAGCGCCCCAGCCGCGCTTGAAATTCCCGTTGTCGGAATCGTAGACCACCACCCGGCTGTTGAGATAACCGTCGGCGATATAGACCTCGTGCGCGGCGCTATCGACTTCGATGCCCGCCGGTTCACCCAGCATGCTGGTGTCGGCGTTGTTGCGCGGGGCATTGGTGGGCAGGCCGATCTGCAGAAGCTGCCGCCCGTCGTCGTTGAATTTGATCACCTGGCGGTCGCCCGGCGCATTGCCGCCGATCCAGACATTGCCCGCCTCGTCCAGCCAGAGCGCATGCTCGGATTTCGGCCAATCCCGGACAAAGCCCTGCCCGCCCCAGGATTTCACGATATTGCCGGCTGTGTCGAACACCATCACCGCCGGCATCCGTTCTGCCGGCGCCAGGTCGTGCTTCACGCCCTGTTCGTCCACCGCATAGGGCAGCGCGCGCTGCAGCACCCAGATGCGGTCCTGGCGGTCGATGGCCAAACCGCCGATCTGTCCCATCATCCAGTGATTGGGAAAGGGCTTTGGCCATGAGGGATCATTGGTATAGCGCGGAATATCTGCATCGCCGGCGGCACCTGCGGCCGCCGGCAAGACGAACAGAAGGCCGATCGCCAGAAGCGCGCTCCGGCGCACGCGGTGGGGCATGGCTGTGCTCCCCTTGGTCTTGGCTTCCAGTAAAGCACAGTTCTCGCGCCGGAAAAACGCCAGGAACTTGGTGTGCGTTGGAGGACCTGCCCCCTTGCCGCCCGCTTAAGCTCGCGACGTTCGCTCCTTTTCGCATGTCGCCTGGACACGCTTACGCGCGTACGGCGCGCCAGTCGCTCACTTCTCCGGATAGACCACCCTGAGATGCAGCTCCTTGAGCTGCTTCGGATTGGCCGGGCTGGGCGCATTCATCAGCAGGTCCTGCGCCTGCTGGGTCATGGGGAACATGGTGACCTCGCGCAGATTTTCCTCACCCGCCAGCAGCATCACAATGCGGTCGATGCCCGGCGCGGTGCCGCCATGCGGCGGAGCGCCATAGCGGAAGGCGTTCAGCATGCCCTTGAACTTCTCTTCCGTCTCCTCACGCGCATAACCCGCGATCTCGAAGGCCTTCAACATCACGTCAGGATCGTGGTTGCGGATGGCGCCCGACGACAGTTCATAGCCGTTGCAGACGATGTCATACTGATAGGCCTTAAGCCCCAGGATGGTGTCGTTATCGTTCTTGTCCAAGGCGAGGAACTTCTCCCGCTCCATCTGCGGCATGGAGAAGGGATTGTGGGAGAAATCGATCTTCTTGTCGTCCTCGTTCCACTCATACATGGGAAAGTCGACAATCCAGCAGAACTTGTATTCGCCGTCGGGGATCAGGTTCAGTTCACGCCCGATCCGGGTGCGCGCCATGCCGGCCAGATTGGCGGCACGTGCGGCCTTGTCGGCGGCAAAGAACAGCGCGTCCCCGGCCTTCACCCTGGCGACCTTGGCCATGTCGGCCAGCGCCGCGGCCGGGATGAACTTGGCGATGGGGCCCTTGCCCACCAGCGCGTCACCCTCTGCCTCGAACTGGATATAGCCCAGGCCGGCGGCGCCTTCGCTGCGGGCCCATTCGTTGAGCTTGTCGAAGAAGCTGCGCGGCTGGGAGGCGGCACCCGGCGCCGGAATGGCGCGCACGGTTTTGTTCTTGAAGGCTTTGAATTCTACGTCGGCGCGGTCGAAAATCTCCGACACGTCCACGATTTCGATCGGGTTCCGCAGGTCGGGCTTGTCGGTGCCGTATTTCAGCATCGCCTCGGCAAAGGGAATGCGCACAAAAGGCGGCTTGGTCACGGCTTTGCCGTTGGCGAATTCCTCGAACACACCTGCCAGCACCGGCTCGACGGCGGCAAAGACATCGTCCTGGGTGACGAAACTCATCTCCAGGTCGAGCTGGTAGAACTCGCCGGGTGAACGGTCGGCGCGGCCGTCCTCGTCGCGGAAACAGGGCGCGATCTGGAAATAGCGGTCGAAGCCCGAAACCATGATCAGCTGCTTGAACTGCTGCGGCGCCTGCGGCAGGGCATAGAATTCGCCGGGATAACGGCGCGACGGCACCAGGAAGTCGCGCGCGCCTTCCGGCGAGGAGGCCGTCAGGATGGGCGTCTGGAATTCGGTGAAGCCCTGCTCGATCATACGGCGCCGGATCGAGGTGATGATGTTGGCGCGCAGCATGATGTTCTTGTGCAGCCGCTCACGGCGCAGATCGAGGAAGCGGTAGGTCAGCCGGGTCTCTTCCGGATAGGTGTGATCGCCGAACACGGGCAGCGGCAGTTCCTGGGCCTTGCCCTGGACGCTGCATGTCTCGATACGCAACTCCACCTCGCCGGTGGGCAACTCGGCATTGACCGTCTCAGGCGTGCGCGCCACCACCTTGCCGGTCAGAGTCAGCACCCATTCCGAGCGCGCCGCATCCACCATGGCGAAAGCGGCGGCATCCGGCTCGATCACGCATTGGGTGATGCCGTAATGATCGCGCAGGTCGATGAAGATCAGCCCGCCATGGTCGCGGCGGCGGTTGACCCAGCCCGACAGGCGCACATTTGTGGCGACATCGGATTTGCGCAATTGGCCGCAGGTATGGGTGCGATAGGCGTGCATGGGAAATCCGCTCAAAAACCTGGTGTCGTGGTTTCGAAGTTCGCTGTTATCGATATCGATCTCTGAGCGAACTTCGGAACCAAAACGACACCGGAATCAATAAGTTGCTAGTGTCCTTCGATTCCGAAATTCGCTTGGTGCCCGATATCGAGATCATGCGAATTTCGGAATCGGGACACTAGGGGAATGGCGCGGGTTTTGGCGGTTTATCGGGGGTTGGTCAAGGGCGGCGCCATGTCGCCCAAGGAACCGGTTTTTCCTGTCATCAAGGCCGGTTAACGTGGTTTTCCCAAGGGGAATCGCACATGAAAATCGCCTCGCTGCCCGGCCTTCTGCTTGCCTGCTTGCTGCTGCCCCTGTTGTTGCTCCCGGCTCAGGCCCAAGCCCCTGACAAGCCCGCCCGCAACATCATCATCTTCGTGGCCGATGGCTTGCGCTATGGCAGTGTCGAGCCGGGCAACATGCCCAACCTGTACAAACTCAAGACCGAGGGCGTGGATTTCACCAACAGCCATTCGCTGTTTCCCACCATCACCACCGTCAATGCATCCGCCATCGCCACCGGCCACTACATCGGCGACACCGGCGATTTCGGCAACACGATCTACACCGGCATGTCCATGCTCAGCGGCAATGGCTCGCCCATCGCGGCCCTGGAAAACGACCAGGTGCTGGCGGAGATGAACCAGAAGTTCGACGGCAATTATCTCAACGAGGAGACTTTGATCGCCCGCGCCCGGGCGCAAGGCTTCTCCACTGCGGTGATCGGCAAGCTGGGGCCAACCCGTATCCAGGATTCCACGGCGGCTCCCGACGGCAGCGAGACCTTGATCCTGGACGACAATACCGGCCATGAAGGCGGCTTCGGCCTGCCTGCCTGGTTCACCCGCGACATGAAGCAGGCTTTTGTGACCGGCGGTGTCCCGGCGGTCCAGGTGCCCAACATTCCGCAGGAGGTGTGGTTGATGAAGGCGACCACCCGGATCGTGCTGCCGCATTTCGCCGGCGCCGGGAAACCTTTCGCCATGCTGTTCTGGTCGCGCGATCCCGATATGAGCCAGCACAATACCAAGGACAGCGTGGGCGAATATGTGCCGGGCATCAACGGCCCCAGCGGCAAGGCCGGTACCCGCGATGCCGACACCATGCTGGGCGAAATTCTTGCAACGCTGAAGGAACAGGGATTGGACAAGACAACGGATGTCTTCGTCACCGCCGATCACGGCTTTCTCACCGTCAGCCATACCAGCGCCACCAGCCCGTCCACCAAGTTCGGCGATATGCCCACCACCGAAACCGCCTCCGGTTTTCTGACGATCGACCTGGCCAGTGCGCTGGGCATGCGGCTGTTCGATCCTGGCCGCAGTTTCGCCAGTGTGGATTATGGCGGTGGCGCCAAGCCATCGGGCGGTTCGGGCCTGTTGGGCGATCCCAAAAATCCCGACGCGGTGGTGGTGTCCAATGGCGGCGCCGACCTGATCTATCTGCCCAAGCCCAATGCCAAGTCGCTGGCGGGCGATGTGGTGCGCTTCCTCACCACCCAGGACTATGTCGCGGCGGTCTTCGTCAACGACAAGCTGGGCAAGTTTCCAGGCGCCCTGCCGATGAGCGCCCTGAACCTGATGGGCAGCGCCAAAACGCCGGTGCCGTCCATTTATGTGAGCTTCCGATCCTTTGCCGGCGAGTGCGAGAACAAGCTGCAATGCACGATAGGGATTCATGACACGCCGCTGGCTACCGGCCAGGGCAGCCACGGCTCACTCTCCCGCGCCGAGACCCGCAATTTCATGGCCGCCATCGGGCCCGACTTCAAATCCGGTTATGCCGATCCCGCCCCGGTCTCCAATGCCGATATCGCGCCCACCATGGCGCAGCTCGCCGGCATCACCCTGCCAGCCAAAGGCAAGCTCAAGGGCCGGGTGATCGGCGAGGCGCTGCGGGGCGGGGCGGAAACCAAGGCCACCCGCCACACGATTCAATCCGATCCGGCCGAGAATGGCATGCGCACCATTCTGAATTTCCAGGCCGTCGGCGACACCCGCTATTTCGACGCGGCCGGTTTTGCCGGACGCGCGGTGGGGCTGACACCTCCCTGAGGTGCCAGCTGGCCGGTTCACGCCACCTTGGCTTGCGGCTTGGAGCCGGAGCAATTCTTGATCGCCATGATGTCGGGCGCCCTGCCGGTCTCCAGGAAGCTTTTCAGACCGGAGATGACCAGCGGCCAGCCGTTGGAAATACCGCGCGCCATCTCCGAACCGGCCTTGAGCAGATCGTGGATCACGGTCAAGCGCACCACGCTGCCCACCGTCTCGATCTCGAAACTCACCCGGGAATATTCGGACCGGTCGGCGACGTTCTCGGGGCTCACCCAACTGAAGACCAACCGGCTGGGCGGACGGCTTTCCAGCACTTCACCGGTCACCTGGACGATGCCCGAGCCGTCGGCATGCTGCATCTCCCATTTGGACCCCGGCCGCCAATCCGAAACATTGCTATGGCCCCAATATTGGCGGGCGAATTCCGGGGTGGTGATGGCATCCCACACCTTCTGCGGCGTGGCGCTGATGTAGGTGACGTAGAGGAATTCTGTTTTGGGCTCGCTCATTGGTCCTTCTCCTGCAGGGCTTGTTTGAGGTTGTGAAGCGCCTGGATACGTCCCTGTTCGAACTTGCCGATCCAGCGCGCATAGATCTCGTTGATGGGAACGGGATTGAGGTAATGCAGCTTCTCGCGGCCCTTCCTGGCGGTGGCGACCAGATTGGCCTCCTCCAGCAGCTTGAGATGCTTGGTCACCGCCTGGCGGCTCATGTCGTGGCCCTCGCACAGCTCTCCCAAACTCTGGCCGTTCTTGCGGCGCAGCCGGTCGAGCAGCAGCCGACGGCTGGCATCGGCAAGGGCCTTGAACACTTTGTCTTCCTCGGCGGTCATGGGAGACAATATGCAACCATTTAGTTGCATGTCAAGTCTGATAAAGGATCAGATGAAAAATCCCCGTTTTCCGAGCGAATCCGTTATGACGCGGCCATGCGTATCGTGGAAACCAATGAGGCTCTGAAGGCCTTTGTCGAAGAACTGGCGGGGGCGCCCTATCTGGCGCTGGACACCGAATTCCTGCGCGACCAGACCTATTATCCCAAGCTGTGCCTGATCCAGGTGGCGGCACCCGGCAATGCCGCGATCATCGATCCGCTGGCGCCCGGTCTGGACCTCACGCCCTTTTACGAACTGATCCGGCGCCCCGGCATCGTGAAGGTGCTGCACGCCGCGCGCCAGGATATCGAGATATTCTTTCTCCAGGGCGGCGTGCTGCCCGATCCGTTATTCGATACCCAGATCGCGGCAATGGTCTGCGGCTTCGGCGACGCGGCGTCTTACGAGACCCTGGCGCGCAAGATCGCCCATGTGGAAATCGACAAATCCGCGCGCTTCACCGACTGGAGCCACCGGCCGCTGAGCAAGCGCCAGTTGGAATATGCGTTGGCCGATGTGACTCATCTGCGTGTGATCTATGAATGGATGAAAGCCAGGCTGGAGAAGACCGGCCGGTCCTCCTGGGTGGCGGAGGAAGTCGCCGCCTTGCAGGACCCGGCGCTGTACAAGCTCGATCCGGAGCAGTCCTGGAAGCGGCTCAAGCCGCGCACCAGCAACAAGCGCTTCCTGGCGGTGCTGCAGGCGATGGCTGCCTGGCGGGAGCGCGAGGCCCAGGCCCGCGACATTCCCCGGGGACGCGTCCTGAAGGACGAGGCCCTGACCGAGATCGCAGCCCATCCGCCGGAGACGCCGGAAGGACTGGACCGTATCCGTGCCGTGCCCAAAGGCTTCGCCAATTCCAAACTGGGCAAGGGGCTGCTGGAAGCCATTGCCCAGGGCATGACCGCCTCCCCGCCCGAGGCCCTGCCCGACAACCGCCAACGCCGCCGCCGCGAGCCTTCGCCGGCGGCCATCGACTTGCTCAAGACCTTGCTGCGGCTGCGAGCCGAAGCGGCGGGCGTGGCGCCCCGGCTGATCGCCAATGCGGAAGATATTGAACGGCTGGCGGCTTACGAGGATGATGGCGTTGCGGCCCTGCATGGCTGGCGCCAGGACGTATTCGGCAAGGACGCGGTTGCCTTGCGCAACGGTGACTTGGCGATCGCGTTGGAAGACGGCGATGCTGTTGTGGTGGAACTGGAGAGCGAAACATGAAAAAGATTTTGACCGCTTCGGCCTTGCTGATGCTTGGTGCGGGAAGCGCCATGGCACAGACCCCGCAACCGGCGGACTGGACCACCCTCACCTTCAGCGCCAATCTTAACAAATCGGCGGATGTTGCCTGGCATCGCATCGGCGGCGACGATTGGTGTGCCATCGCCAAATATCTGGATGTGAAAGGCTGCACCATCAATTCAGGCAAGGGCGAACTGGGTTCGGTGCGCACCATCGCCACCGCCACCGGCACTGTGATCGAAAATGTGGTGGCGCGGACAGCGCATTCCTACACCTATGCCCAGCCCTTCACGCCGATCTTCTATCACGGCACCCTTGCCGTGGAGCCGGTGGACGCCACCCATTCCAAGCTGACCTATACCCTGATCTGGAACCAGGCCGGCCTGCCCGACCAGAAGGCGCGCACCGATGCCTATGAGGGGCGCAAGGTCCGCTTCCAGGCGGCGGTTGATAAGATGGCGGCGGCGGCGAACGCGCCTTGAGGGGCGCGGGTCTTTTGCTCCCCGAGTTCGTCGCGCCGTCGCTCACCTACGCCTTGTACGCATCGCTCGGTGCTCCTGCTCGGATGAGCAAAATCCCTCGCGCCCATTCGGGCAGGTCAGGCTTCGTCTAAATTGGGCGATCCGGTCGCCAAGTCCTCCGGCTCCTCGCCGGTATAGGGGTCTTCATCCGGACCCAGTTCGTCGGACGGATTGGGCACGTCGAACCCGGACGGCGGCATGGCTTCCAGGAAGCCTGCTGCCTTGAGCTCATCGACACCCGGAAGGTGCGCCACGCTCTCCAGTCCGAACTGGACCAGGAAGGCCTCGGCGGTGCCGTAGGTGACGGGGCGGCCCGGGGTGCGCTTGCGGCCCCTGATCTTGATCCAGCCGATTTCCATCAGCATGTCGATAGTGCCCTTGGACATGGCCACACCACGAATGTCCTCGATCTCGGCCCGGGTCACCGGCTGATGATAGGCGATGATGGCAAGCGTCTCGATCGCCGCCTTGGAAAGCCGCTTCTGCTCCGGCTGTTCCTTGCGCAGCAGGAAGGCCAAATCGCTGGCGGTACGGAACTGGTATTTTCCGGCGACACAGCAAAGGTTTACACCGCGCTTTTCATAAATCTCTTGAAGTGCTTTCAGCAGACCGGGCACGTCCGCGCCTTCCGGCAGCGATGTTGACAGCGCCTTTTGGTCCAGCGGCTCAGAGGCGGCGAACAGCAGCGCCTCGACCATCCTGAGGTGCTCGGGATTGGCTTTGGTGCTCTCGACGTCCATCTCGGTTTCGATCGTCTCAATCATCTTGGCTACGCTGCTCATCTCATGCTCCCGCGGGGCGATCCCGCACGAAAATTTCGGCAAAGGGCGCAAGCTGCTGGATTTCCACTTTGCCGTCCCGGGCCAGCTCCAGGGCCGCCAGCAGGGTAGAAGCGGTGGCAGAGCGCCGCCGTGCCCCGCCGGACCACTCAAAGGGTAGAAGCGTCACCAGGGCGCTCCAGTCCGAAATCTTGCCCAGCATCCGCTCCAGCCGTTCCCGCGCCTCTTCGATGTGAAGCACCGGCGCCATCTGGGGGCGGTAGGTCTTGCCGCCCATCCGGCGCACCCGGTCGGTGGCATAGGCGGTCAAGAGGTCGTACAGCGTGTCCTTATAGGTGCGCAGCTTCACCACATTCACCGGCTCGGGATCGCCACGGCCGAACACATCGCGGTCCAGCCGCTCGCGCCCCATCAGCCGGGTCGAGGCCGCGCGCATGGCATCCAGCCGCTGCAACCGCCAGCGCAGTCGCGTGGCCATTTCGTCGGCGGTGGGTTCGCCGTCCGGACCTTTTTCCTGGGGCAGGATCAGGCGGGACTTGAGATAGGCCAGCCAGGCCGCCATCACCAGGTAATCGGCCGCCAGTTCCAGGTTGAGCTTCTTGGCGCCCTCGATGAATTCCAGATACTGCTCGGCCAGCTTGAGGATCGAGATCTTGGCGATATCGACCTTCTGGTTGCGAGCCAGGGTCAGCAGCAGGTCCAACGGACCTTCAAAGCCATCTACCTGCACCAGCAAAGCCTGATCGTCGGCAAAGATCGCGGTTGATTCGAACTCGTCGAAATTTTCGGTTTGCTCGGCCGTGGTCATGCCGACGCCTCGCCCGAAGATAGGTTCATCAGCGCTGCCAGCCGTGCCTGCGCCGCGGTGGGATCGAAATCGCCGGGGGCGGCCAGATGCGCCAGCGCGTGTTCGCTGCGCTTGAGCGCCGGCCCTTCCAGTTTCTTCACTTCCGACGCCACGTCGCGCATTTCACCCATATCGCCATTGCAGTGGAGCACCAAGTCACAGCCCGCGAACTGGGCCGCCCTGGCACGCACCGACAAAGCCCCGTCGAGCGCCTTCATGGAAAGGTCGTCCGACATCAGCAGTCCTTCAAATCCTATCTCACCGCGTATCACATCCCGAATGACTTTGGGGCTGGTGGTCGCAGGACGCTGTGGATCAATCGACTCATAGACGACGTGCGCAGTCATGGCGATGGGGCATTGGTCAAGACTGCGGAAGGTCACAAAATCGCTGGCCGAAAGCTCTTCGGCCCGGGCGGCGACCCGGGGCAGCGCCAGGTGGCTGTCGGCGCCTGCCCGGCCATGGCCGGGAATGTGTTTCATCACGGGAAGCACCCCGCCATCCATCAACCCTTCGATCTGGGCACGGCCCAGCGCGATCACCGTCGCCGGATCGGTGCCGAAAGCGCGGTCGCCGATCACGTCATGACTGCCGGGAACCGGAACATCCAGCACCGGCAGGCAGTCCACATTGATTCCCAGGCTGGCCAGGTCATGGGCGATGAGCCGGGCATTGAGATAGACCGCCTCGCGCGCGGCTTCCGGATTTTCCGGATACAGCGCCCCGAAATGCGCCGCAGGCGGATATTCGCGCCAATGCGGCGGCTTGAGCCGGGCCACCCGGCCGCCTTCCTGGTCGATCAGGACGGGGGCGCGGTCATCGCCTACGGTTTCGCGCAATTGATCAACCAGTTCGCGTACTTGCGCCGGCTCTCTGATGTTTCGCGCGAAGAGAATGAAGCCCCAGGGGCGCACCTCGCGAAAGAAATCGCGTTCCGCCGCCGACAGCAGAATGCCGGCGCATCCGTAAATTGCGCGGCTGCGCATGTCTTGACCCACCCGAGATAGTTATCCGCACAGCACCTTATTTGCTGAGCATACAGGCGCCGCTGTCCGACTTCAGCCGGTCACACAGGGCGGTCGCCACTTCACGGTCCGACAGGCCGCCGATCCGCAACCGGTACCAGGTGCCTT
>Ga0157379_10003364_pt1 | contig 13526 bp, 13 predicted proteins | sample S25metaG_FD_121802 | JGI IMG/M metagenome (GOLD analysis project Ga0157379, IMG submission 121802) | Switchgrass rhizosphere microbial communities from Kellogg Biological Station, Michigan, USA - S2-5 metaG | ecosystem: Host-associated > Plants > Roots > Rhizosphere > Soil | place: USA... | reverse complement strand
TGTACTTGACGTCTCGTGCCATCGGCCAGGCGGATTCGACGCGAGATTACCTGAAGGGTATCAATCAGAATAACTATCAGTTGCCGGAAGGGCCTGTCATTATGAGTCCCGACCGCCTCCTGACAAGTTTGCATAGGTACGTTTCCCTCGGCGACCCAGTGTCTATTTCTAAACTTATGCGTCCCTGCCGTCCAGGGAGGTTATCATGAGGAAACCAGAGGTTTTCAAAATGGCTTGTTTGAGAGATATTCAACGGTTATTTGGGAAATCGTCACACAACTCGTTTTATGCAGGGTTTGGCAACAGGATAACAGATGCATTATCGTATAGGAGCGTTGATATCCCAAGTGGTCGTATTTTTACAATTGATTCCACTGGTGAAGTAAAGATGGAGCTCTTGGAGTTGGCAGGGTACAAGTCTTCGTAAGCGTTTCTTATCACTGTTTATATTTTCTTGGTGCTGATGGCGAGGAATAGCTATATTCATATGACCGACGTCGTAGACCAAATGTTTCCCCCGGTTAATCGCAAATGGGCTCCCGAGTACACCGATTTCAATTACTGGCGTGCCCCTATTCTCGAGTTCGAGCTCCCGGAGTCATTAACTGTGCCTCCAAGCCCAGCATTAACAGCTCGCAGCGACAACTCCACTCAAACTACGCTCAGTCGTTTACGGAATTTCAGTCTTGGGCGGACCTCGAGGGCCCAATCTCCTGATAGAAGCCTGAGCTCAAGTCCCAACCAGAAGGATCTGCCACAGCCTCCTACAGCTGGACACATTCGATCTGCGAAGTCCCTTGATCGATTTGGCTCATTTTCGCCAGTCAGTGAAGGGGTTGAATATTTCGATGGGTATTCTAGGAGAAGGGACGATAATTTAATGTTTGTGCCAAATGGTCTCAGTGGCGACGACCGGCATTCCAAGCAGCGGCCTGGGAGCATGCCTGGCTCTTTAGATCTCGGCTCAAGGATGCATGATCCTAGATGGGACAAGGATAGAGAGGGGGGAGATCAGGATGAGGAAGATGGGGAGGAAGACGAGGAAGACGGAGACGAAGGGGAAGAACCATCGGAAGCAGCCGATGCCGATTTCGATGATGACCTTTTGGCCGCTAGTGAGATGAAGAACGTTCCTTTCCTATAATGTATTGGTATTATAATCTGTCGACTTCTTCATATTCATGATTATTATTTTTTCACATTTTTTCAGTACATGTATAGCAGATGTATCTTATCATCATCATAATCAATGTTTATTATTTTACCTGGCATCCCGATCATGGAGCTTCATCGGACTGGGAGTCTACGTCTCAGCAACATTGGATTTTTTCCGCGAGGATCCTCTTTTATTTTAGGCCTTTTCGGGACGTTGATGTTACTTCTTGTAGATGAACTTCCTTGTGCCCTCATCTCATTTATCATCTTCGAAGCCTTCGTTGATGTTGAGTTGTGTATTCACCAGTGCAAGGGTCTTTTTTCACACACCCGTATCACTGCACGAGGAGCTGTCCAAGGAGCCCAAGCGTCAAAACGCTTCCAACGCCACGGTAAGGGTGCGCTTTGCTGTTATTGGATTCTGATCTTGACTCAAGAATCCGTTTCGTCTCCCTGCCTGACAAGCTGTTTAAAACGAAACCCGTGCCTTTGCTCTGATTCATCTTACAGTGGGGGCTCGCCCTGAATCTGAAAATGAATCCACCGCCAAAGGGGTCGGAAAAGAAATATGCCAAGTTTGACGCTGCGGCTGAGATTAGATGACCGGGCTTCTCTTTCTTGGGCTGTTCGCTGGAAACGAACAGCAGGTTTTCACGCCACCCTAGCGGAGCTGTAGTGAAAGCCACGCACCTTCACGTCAGTTTGGCACGAGAAGTTTGATCAATATTCGAAGATGAGTGCTGACGTATGCCCAGCTGATCTCTATGGTACAACCAGTGCCGTTCTTCACAGGTGGCGGCTTATTTGTTGAACTCGAACAAAGATTCTGACAATCTGGTATCTCATAAGATATGGGAGGAGGGAACTGCTGAATGGTCGCGATTTATCGGATCATCCGCCCTGTTCTCGGACCGAAAAGGCTAGATTCACTGATTTCATAGAAGCTTCGGCGGGTAACGGGAACGAGGCTTTATTGTCTACTGTCTGGTTCCCGGAAAGGAAACCATGGGCGCTGATTCATTCCGCCACCTGATCAGAATTTCATACTCTGCGACAATATACAAAAACATACTCTTTTATCTTATCTTATCTATCAATCTTCCACTCTCTATGGGTTCAGAACGTTCATTTCGTTACCCAAGAATCCATCCCGACATTGTCTAATCTCTCCCTACTGCTCTTACGGGTTTGTTCAGCTCTGTCTTATGGCTCCTTCGCAGGTTCTAATCCCTTACCTGCGCCAGGGTATTTCCGGCGCTCCTCGCTGCCAGCCCGATGGTCGCAACACGAGACTATCAATGGGATGAGAAGAACTCCCACGGATAACACGTTTGCAAAGAATTGTGAGTTTCTCCATTGGCAGAGCACTCTGTTTAGTGATATTCTTCGCAATCATATCACAGTGTCTAAGATCAGAGCCAATTCGAGCGCAGAATGTTTAGTAGGCACGCAGGAAACCACGAGGCATATTGGGAAATATTGTCGATAATCCATCTTGGAAAGATTCGGGGTAAATAATCTGTTCGCATTTTGGCCGTTCATTCCTAATTACGAGGGTCCATTCCAAACAGCGACACAAAGGGATTCCCCCGCTTATCAGCCCCTTGTACTTCAAGTACTCAGAATCAGAATCCAGGAATCTGGTGGAGTTTTCCGGTTTCTTCACACACTACACAGCGAGGCGGAGATGGATGTTAGTGCTGTCTATCTAACTTCGTCCAGAGACCTTTAATTAAAGACCTGGACAGTGGCCAATGGCATTCTGAAGCGAAGAGACGAAGCCCGACCGCATGTAATCAGGGTTTGCCCGATTCATCCTCTATTATGTGTTTACAATCCGTAAGTCCTTAAACGAAAGTTTGCATGATGTGGATCTTACTCTGATCTTGTAATCAATGTCCTGTTTATGCCAGCTGCTTTATGGCAGTAATAATTATTGTATAGCAATCGGTAGTCATGTTTGTTCTGGCGATGGGTTGATCCATCGTCACTGAGGTGGTGTGAATCTGTTACTTCCGCCACCAGAAAATTCCTTCAGAGCGCCCGTTATGATGCTTCCCGGGTTACTCAATAAACTGATCGCCTCGCGGTTTATACCTTTATAAGGCACTCGTGCGTGCTCAGGTTTTCGTGCTTTTCAGCCTCTCTTCACTCATTCCTCATTCCTCATTCCTCACTTCTCACAACCCTCCGATATGACACTTCGTCCCGTTGCATGGGTCCCTGAGACAGGATCAGACAAAATGTCGATTAAGAACCTTCTCGCCACCGCGACACCCAATAGATTCTCTGAATATCTTCCTGCTCGACTGGAACAGAGGAGTTATACTGTCTCTGAACAGTACGTCGTTGATGGTTCTCATATCTGTTGGATCCTAATAAGCTTTTCTTGTCGCAGATTTACCTCATACCATTATCGATCGAGTCCGTCCTTCTCGGCTATCGATACCTGGGATACAGGAAGCAGCTCGAGTTCGAGCTACGACGAAGACGCACCCTCCATAGTTCAGGCATACCCAGCCCCACAGAAGATCCTCCAAATTACGAGTTTGCCTCTACCTCGCGTGTCTAAAGTGATCCATTCACGAAATGTTGGCCACAGTGAACATAATCCCAAGAGCTTCGGTAAACACCACCAAGGACGTTATTACTGCACGTATGTGCACCCTGGCACTCGACAAGAGTGTCAGTTTTGGAGCCAAGGCTATACCAACTGGACAGACTTGGCTCGTCACGCAGACGGAAAGCATGGCGCTGGTACGCACCGACTCCCGCTCCATATATTTCTTCGCTCTATCTAGTCACCTTACAGAAGAATGTAATCTCTTAAAGAAGGGGTACCTAAGCTTTGAGGCTGCCCAGTGGGTAACGTCGCAGTCGCAGATGGATGCATTAGGATCGATTCTGGCGATGAGATGCCCACAGTGTGGGACGCAGTTCCCATCAAGCCGTATGGACTCCCTCACTCGGCATATGAAGAATGGAGCATGGTAAGTCCTCTATCTCCCAAACTCATGCCTTGATTAACGTAGTTGCTCAGCCTTAGAGCGCAAGAACGCTTGAGGCAGTCCACCTCTTCTATGCAGTCCAGGGCCAAGAAGGTCGCCGGAATCCGCAAGAAACGGAAGGTCTCCCCAAACAAGAATTAAATAAAGCTTTTAGTTCAGTTTAAGCGTTGCTTTGTTGTCTCGTCGCCTCTCCTCTATTATATCAATATCACTGTAACCATAATAGTAGAATCTTTGTCGCTTTCGTATTACTTTCGATGATGTTGAACAGTCCTTGTGATAGATTTGGATAGGCTTGCTTTTATTCTCATTATAATATTGCTCTTTGTTTCAAACGTACCCATGCATGGAGTTATACGTCCCACTTGCCGTGGGAACGAGGGACCCGAATAACATGGCGCTATCGGCCAAACTAACAACGTCCCTCTTGTTAGTAAGTTATTACTTGAAAGCCCAATTCAGACAGACATTACGTACACTCTGCGTTCTTTTCAAGGTAATTCCATGGATGGCAGGGGCTACCGGGGCAATACACGAGGAAGGTGGCAGCACCATGAATATGACCGGATCTTGGCAAATTTCTGTCATCAGTGGGAGCCTCGCAAGTAGGGGCTGATGCGTTTACTACACATAGAAAAACAAGCAGTGAAATCCTCAAGATCGATCATGCATCAGAACAGAACTTGAAGAAACTGATAATTTTGTGTTAGTCCATCGGTTTGTTGCCTCGACGAGTCAGGATCGTTCTCTCTCGAATAGCTCTTAATAAATCATCAAGAAGGCGAGGGGGCGCGATAGCTCAGCTGGGAGAGCGACAGACTGAAGATCTGCAGGTCCCCGGTTCAATCCCGGGTCGTGCCATTGTTTCTTTTTGATTGCCTTTTCGAGTCATTCTCTTCCTTTAAGAGGTGAAACATTCGTTGCCATTCCAGCGTTATAGTAACCAACTTTTTCGAGTAGTAAATTGTGAGTCTCTTGAGTTATTTATTACACTGTATTATATTGTCGAGAGCAATTAAAGCGCGGGAACATAGCTGCTCAGCGCTTGGAATAAACCTTAACTATCACCTGTAGCATGACCTCTACGCCTACTGCAGGACGATCACGAACGCCTCCATATTACACAACATTCGCTGCCCGTGGTGTTATTGTAAGTTACATCAAATTTAGTACATTTCCGTGATTCTTTGTTAAAGAGGGTATAGGCTCCGAACTTTTCAGCTTTTCGACCGCGAGACGTGCGAGTTACCGTTCCAACCACACCCAATAGTCGAGGTACCCTTAGCCATGTCGCATGGAGCTGTGACGGTCGACGACTCTCCTCCGCTGGTTATGAAAAAGCCGTCAGATTATGGCAGCCAGACAAAAGCGTGAGGTTCGCTTGTATTCACCATTCGAAGAACATCAATTAACGCAACTTCATTATCTGAATTCTCAATAGCTTGATCCTCGAAATACAACAGCACTAACGGGAGCACATACTGAAGCGGTCGACTTTGTGGCGTGGAATCCAACGCATCCAGAACTGTTATGCTCTTCAAGTTCGAGGGATAAACGAGTTGCGTTTTATGACGCACGACGTGCGTCTTGTTCTTCAGATGATAAGATCCCATCTTCTAATTGTTCTGAGATAGAGACAAGACCAACGCAGGTCATTAGTCTCCCACGAAGGCCTGTATCTCTTCAGTATTCGCCGGATGCAAAGAATATAATGGTAGTCGATGAAGAAGATCGTCTCATGTTCATCAAGCATGGAAACACTGGTCCAGAGGGCCAATCAGAGTGGAAGGCCGGAGAAACGGCTCGTTCAGCAGAAGGTGGTGTGGTCAGTCACTGTTATGACTGACCCTGGTCAAAATACTGAATGAGAAGCTGCAGATATGGACTTCATTGGCTCTATGGAACCATGTGGGAGATGGGATTTTTGCGAATTCAACTGAGGGATGGGTTCGAATTATAAGCCATCCTGATCTTCGAATCATTGGGAAAACTGGAGCTCATGTGAAGGGACTTTACGCGGCAGCACTCGATCCTCGTGGAAAGTATGGTTCATTATTAATGTATTATGTGTTTCTTCTGACGTCTAACTTAACCCGCAGGTACCTCATCACAGGCGGTGCTGAATCGATTGTCAACTTCTTTGACTTAGAAGAGTGGTTGTGTGTAAGAACCATGTCCGTTGGAGAGTATGTCAACAATCCTTCCTTCTAAGCCGTGGGATTTGCTCATATAAACTATAGCACATCTGTGAATGCTCTTTCGTTCTCGTACGATGGAGAATATATCGCGTGTGCTATGGAGAATCCTTTCATCGATATTGTATGTCCACTGACTTGAACCGCCCTAAGCTTCGTATTAATAATTTCTCAGATTGCAACAGAGACAGGCCAAGTGATGCATCGTGTCCCCTGCATGACTATTCCCGGTGTCGTTTCCTGGCACCCTTCAAAACATATCATCGCATCGTGCGGTGAAGGCGGCGGCAACTCGCGCCAAGACAAGGCTTGGCTTAGTATCTTTGGAACCACATAAGCAATTATAAGACTGCCATTCGATTGTATGTATATTAGTTATATTTAAGCTAAAAAAAATGCTATTGAATGCAGTGGGAGTGAGATGGTAATACTATGTGGTAGTCAGTGTGCGAAGGCACTTTGAAAGTGGAAATGCTGTTTAAGGAGGGGCGAGGACGAGGCCTAAAAGGAAGAAAGAAGTTGGAATACGAAGAGCAATAGAAGTCCATAAGAGGAGATTGAAGGATGCACAAAAGAAAACCATTTATTCCGCAGCGACGTCTCGTCGCCATCTGTCCACACTGGCGAACTTGGAAGCATCGGGCACCGGATTAGGAGGAAGATTGTAGACAGGTGGACCCATTACGGGCATGAACGGGGCAAACCCGCTCATCATCGATGGCGCACCAAAGACCATGGATCCTGTCATTTGTGGTTGCATCATCATCATTGGAGGTGGTTGTGGTATGAAATTATTGAATTGTTGTCCCTGCTGTCTTGTTTCGAATTGCCTGATGGCCAATGGCCTATCGTCGTCTTCATCGTCTCCAGCAATGGACTGAGAAAGGAAGGCAGAGGCGCGAGGATGCTTCAAACCCAGTGGTGTTTCATCTTCGTCATCGTCGTCAACCCTGCTAGGTTTAGCGGGGAGAGATCCGCCAAGGTTATCGAAGTTAATATCAGGAAGGATGGACTTCCTTTCAAGAACCTTAGCCAAAGGTTGTTCGTCTTCAGAGTCAGATTCCCGACCACGTAATGGAGGGTTTTGGAGAACTCGAGCAAGAGGAACATCGTCTTCACTATCATCGGAATGATGGCGCAATGGTAATGAAGATTTCCGCTTCTTCTCGTCATCGGAAGATTCCCAGCCACCTGCGCCCGACGCTAGTCTTGCAGCGTTTACCTTCGCCTCATATTCTGAAGCCTCGCTGTCCGTTTCACTGTCCGATTGAACGTTTCCCTGTCCACGTGGTCGTCTTGCAGAAGTCGTAGGGATATTAGGCAATGTAGGAGGTAGCTCCGGTAGCCTCGACGGTGGCCGTTCTAGCATCTCTGGTTCAGGCGAAGGCATTCGTCGTTCCGGGGATGGTTCTTTCGCCTGTTTTGATTTCTTAGCTTTCTTCTTGACCTTTCTCTCTTCCCTTTTTCTACGTTCCTCCTCCTCGATTTTCTCCGCTGCCTCAATTTCTTTGAGCCGTTCCAACTCTCGTTCCCAAAGCTGATCCACTCCAAATACTGATTTTCCTCCACGATTGGCATCTCCAGTTAATGGGATGTTCTCGTTTGAGAAGCTGAGAAGAGGTTTGGAGCCAGATGAGACTCTTCTTGTCAACTCCGGTCTGTTGTTTGTAAATGCCTGAGAACTCGGGCGTTCCAGACTATTGGGATCGATGAGAGTGCTTCCGCGACGAATCTGACCACGCGACATCATGGAAGGCCGTTGGTCACCAGTGAAGACTCTATAACGATAGAGTAAGTATTGTATAATGAATATAAGATAATGAAACAGACCTTTGCTTAGATTTCATCTTCTCCTTCCTAGCTTCCAACTCGTCCATAAGACTTCGACCATACAACTTGCCTGGTGCACGACCTTGCGCCTGTTTCTGTTCCTCAGCAATCTCCTCTTCAATATCTTCCTCCTGATATATCTGCTCCCCATCCTCATGTGCTCGACGGAGATTGCGTTCAATATCGTTGAAAGCCGGATCACGTTGGCCGCCTGTCATCAGAGAGTTACGGAAAGTTAATTGGGCCAATGTAAGGCTTTGGCGGGGATTCGGCGTCAGAGTATTCGAGGATGTTGATTGTCCTAACATAAGTTGAGACGCTGGTCTATTTGCCTTGGCTCCTGGTGGTAGCGGAAGACCAACAGAAGATTTCTGGAAACCTTCGGGGAGATCTGGAGGCGGTGGTTGCGATGCCTCTTCAAGATCTTGTAGCGGACTCGGCATGATAAGAACCTTGGGTCTCAAGAGTTCGACACGGGAAAGTGGTCGATGCTGGTGGTGAGGCTGGTCAAGCATCTGACCGCTCACCATTGACATCCTGTCCATGTCCGGAGGTAATCGAGAACCCAGTGATGCATCCGACATTGTTCGAGTATATGCAATGGCTTTCGGATCGAATCGTGATGTGCGAGTTGGTGAGGGTGGAGGTAACGAGAAGGGATTCTCATCTCCATATGCTTGGGTTCCGCCTATCGTCCCTCCTATTGAAGCACGCGATAATCGCCGAGTATCCATCGAAGGTCGTTGCTCGAAACGAGAAGCACGGTCTGAACCTGCTGCATAGATCTCATCTTCTAGATCCAAAGCAGATTCTTGTGCAGGATGCTGATCTTGTCCCAACATAAGAGTCGAAGCAAATGACCCATTTGACGTCATCCTCATGCGAGCTGCCTTGGGATCAAATCGAGAAGTTGGACCAGAAAGTGGAAGTTCAAACGTGCTTCTGAAATCATCATCTTGTTCGGAACTGGGGAAAGGAACTTGCAACGGAGATGGACCTCTTGGTGTTGTATTTCGAACTTGCAAAGGCTCTCTGTCCCTCGGCATTGGTCGTTGTCGTTGTGCAAATTCAGGGGTTTGGCGACCCACAATGTCCAATGGACCCGATAGAGACCTCCTCCGTCTGAAGTCCGCCTCTGAGGCAATTAAACCGCCACGAATGGCCTGGATATCTTCAGGAACTCCTACAATTCCGCTCACACTTTTGGATCGCGCTCCTTGTGGCGTATGGCCAGATGGTCCGAGGCGTCCAAATTCATCCATAACAGGTCCAGGTTGGCTATTAGGCAACATCTCGGACTGGGCTCGAGAAATACGACGCGCTCGCTTTTCGGCACGCATCTTCTTCGACATCTCTTTATCTCTTTCCTTATTCCCTAGGAAATCTGCCATCCCCCAAGCCTCCAAGTCAACCTCTAAGTCTTCCTCGTCTTCCTCTTCTTCAACACCCCTCTCTGAATCAGCTTCGACAGGATCTTCAGCTCCAAAAGGGTTCCTGAGAAGATCGACAGATCCCCTGGAGATTCTGGACTGATTTATAACAGAACGACGAGCATCGACAGATCCATTCCCACTTGCTGCATCGCTGATAGGGAGTTCGACCCCAAGCAGATTTGGCGTTTCCCTAAGGTGTTCAAATCCGGTCAAGGTGCGCGCACGGGGAGCATTCTGGGTACGGATGTGAGAGAATATCGCGCTCTCTTCGGCTTTCTTAGGAGGGTTTGGGTCATCAGGATCATTGTCGTATTCTACGTATCTTGTTAGTCCCGCGAACTGGGAAGAGACTTACATACTCACCGAGCAAAGCAGCGGCGAGCTGCAGCCTGGAGAAGGCGACCATAACGAAGTCGATATACACTTGCTTTCACCTATAGACTGGCCCTCGTGGCGATCTAACCAGACATGGCAGGGCACTCGATGTAGTCACAGTCGGTGACATAGAAGTCACGCCTACTTGCTCACGAATATACATTTTGAAAGAAATCCAGCTACTCTCTACGTAAACATGTCCGAGTTGAATATTGTTATTACATAGAGAGGAAATCGCCGCTCCATTTCCCTTCACAACAGCTTTTTGTCCACTTTGGCTGCCACTACATCCAAAGGAGCGACCACATACGAATCCGGTTCTTGTTTACCCTTCAGAGAACTCACTTTGATTCCTTTCGTTGTCTCTTCTTGCCATTTCTCTGCCTTTCTTATCCGTTTTGCTTGGAGGCCTCGGGTCAGATGCTTCCCGCCGAATAAGAAGAACAGGAACATCCCGAAAGTCCCAACCACTCCATAATAGTAAACGCGACTCCAAGCTTCCAGTGCCTCGCGTCTATTACCAATGATGAACGAGCAAGCGCAGAAATTCATGCACGAAGTAGCCGCGACAGCGCCCAGAAAGTCGTAAATGCGTTTGGCGATCGTCGGACGCGTGGTTTCTTCAGGTCGATGATGACGATGCTGATGATTGTGGTGGTGTGGACTTGAAGATTCAGGGACTACAGGGAGGAAAAGCGGCCGAAGGTTCGCACGGCACATCTTGCCAGCTGCTTGTATAAATCCGGCTAATATGAAGGTCAAGTAATATCCAGCAGCAATACCGTGCTACGGAAGGGTTCAAAATAGAGGGTAGAAGAAACAAGTGAGGGACTTACCCAGAAGGCAGAGGTAAGGAACGTAAACATGGTACTCTTGAAACCTGGTTTCTTTCCTTTACGAGCAACCCTCTTGTACACGCTTTCTCTCAACCATACATTGGTGTTCATATTCCAAGCATCGAGCAAGAGCTTCCAGTTGGGAGCGAATTCGATAACATGAATGTTGACATTGGCAGCCCCGTTCCAGCGGCTACCCCCAGTAGGAGTATAGCCAGTGAAGCCAAGACCTGTAAGTATGCTCGCTCCCTATTGAGCGGCATCAGCATTATTGTCTTCCAGATTCAATATAAACGCATACCTCCGTCAATAGCCAGACACCATAGTACCTTGTCCTTGTAACGAAGCCCATGAACTGGAAGATCAAGAGCCTAACACATCGTAAGTAGTGCATAACACGGAGAAGACGTACCAGTATCTTACCGAGCAATAGGACTTTTTCTGAGAAAACTTGGATGTAACACAGCTTGGAAGCTATAATTGTTGCCCAAAGACACGAAGAGACCGAGAGAAATAAATCCAAGGATCATCCGAGTGTACGCAACACGCTTGCGCCCTTCGGGTACGTATTTGCGTTTGGAGCCTTGTACTTGACCTTCAGCCATTGAATCGAATAGGGATCCATCCACAAGAGCGGCATATGTTGCATATTCAGTATACGGCCCCACTAAGATACCCGGGAAATAAAAACTAGAGAGGTACATAAAAAGGGGCCGTTGCGAGTCGTAAAAGTGTACTTACACATATCCCAGGAACTCGAGTAAAGAAGGCATTGTCGATACGCGGTGCTTTAATTGCCACTTGTCTAATTCCTGCACCATTTTAATTAGCGAATAAACAGGCCAAATTCATAGGGTCTCACTTCGGCTGGCCGGCGGCCATCCCAGACGTTCCAGGCGAAGGTTGTCAACTTCATGGTCAAGACCATTTGCGGACCAGTTATCTCAAAAGTCTCGAAGGGGACTCCGTAGAGAGCCCGTTGAACATGACTGAATTCTGTGTCAGAATATCATCATTAGGACGAAGTGGCGGGTCATACTTGTAAGTCAAGTGGCCCATAGCAACACTATCATTGTTCAGTGGGAAATTGAAAGCGAAGATGAAAATAGGTAAATGCTCACGCAAAAACGATCCATGGCATGTTCTTTCCATGGAGTGTTGCCGTAAGGATGTACGTTATGAGGCTCACCGCCAACAATTGGAAGGTGCCCGACCATAAATCCAGTATTGGCAACAAATATATTGCCGAAACCACAATGCTAAATAGATGCCTCAGAGCGGGTTTTGAGCGGGGTATTCTAACATAGACGCTTCCCAAAGGATAGTTTACGATGAGACATGTAATCAACTATCCCGAATTAGACGCCACCGACGTAAAGGAAGTTCGACCACGTACCCTAACTTGGTCCAACGAAGCACCCGTTGCCTCTGCGAGGACGTGGAATGGTTTGTCCATGAACGAGCAGGAAGATGGAGCTATCCCCTGTTTCCACTTGCAGTTGTCCCTTACAGGTATTTAATTTGTTCGCTTGTCACATTGGCGTCATGAAGCGGTCACACTCCGTGACTTTCTTTCAGCTTTCTTTCCTATTTTGTCGGCAAAATGTATCCTGTAAGTGGGTTATACCAAGATTCTACTATTTAAAATGTTAACTCAGTATAATTCTCCTTTCAGCTTGCTTCAGAAGAATCCACTTCATTTCCATTTTAAAATCTAGAGGCAAATCATGAAGATCTGGGACCCGGAAGTGGCACCCCTGTTCTCCTCTTGGGATTTTGAGAAGTTAATTGTGATGTAAATGAAGAGATAATCGCGGTTTCGGAACCCGTTCCCTCCCTCCCTCTGCTTTACGCGGAGAGCTACATTCCACTCGTAGATCTAGGCTACGAGGCCCACAAAAATCAGGATATACGTAGTGCATTCAAACCTTCCTGTTTTCATGTCAATTTTGCAAATTTTTTACTATCCAATCTTATAACCTGTATGTCGTAAATTAATTCCTCGATATAGGTTCTTTTTCTGCGCACCATCCATGTATGACTTAAAAATGGGCCCTCTAACGCCGCACCCGCAGCAGGAAAAATGCGGCCTCGTATTTACAACTGCGACAGTGCTAAACGGAGTTCTTTCCCTGCATATATTTTAAACCAAGCCCCCATACTCATCCCTCCCAGTTCCCCATCACCCTCCCTATCAGTGATGGACTTCAATGTTCAAGACCTCATCGATAGCTTAAAAATCTCCTCTCAGGAAGCTATGGTTGTTTTTGAGAGTGGAGACACCTCCGTATTCCGCGATTTTACAGCCTCTCCGGAAGAAATGCTATCAGCGGCGCTGACAAATGCCGAAGCCAATGCAGCTCGGGAACTTCCCGTAGAGGATCGATCATTAGACATCCTTCGCGGCTTAGAATTTAGAGCAGAGTATGAACGACACTACGACGCTCAACATGCATCGGCATATATAGGTACGGAAAAGTCGCACAGTACGACTTTGCTTGAATCTCTCTGTAGGAGTAAGTTGTCCGTGTCCTACAAACTGTCGCTTCAGACTCTTACCTTTCGCCAGTTAAATAAGGGAAATTTTTGTTCATAAAGTGCATAAAATGAGTAGAACTGTGTCAAGATAATTCCGAATAACCTCAACATTTTCGCTAGGGCAATTCTTTGTTGTGTCGCATCGTTGTTCCTCTG
>Ga0157379_10003360_pt1 | contig 13549 bp, 7 predicted proteins | sample S25metaG_FD_121802 | JGI IMG/M metagenome (GOLD analysis project Ga0157379, IMG submission 121802) | Switchgrass rhizosphere microbial communities from Kellogg Biological Station, Michigan, USA - S2-5 metaG | ecosystem: Host-associated > Plants > Roots > Rhizosphere > Soil | place: USA: Michigan... | reverse complement strand
CTCCTCGACGATTGCCGGACCAGCGGCGCCGAGCAGCGGAGCACGCCATCACCCGAGATCCCAGACATGCGCGATGATCCGGGTCGCATGAGCTACCGGTGACGGCACGGCACCTCATTCACGCCCGCCGGCCAGCCGCACCCACCCGTCCAAGCCCAACGCCGCCCGGCTTCTCGATACCAGCGAGCCTAAATCGCGCTGACCAGGCCGTTCACGCCGCCAACACCCCTGCCCGCCCGGGCAGCAGGACACACATCTCCCCCGCAGCAGGAACCACGATCTGGCGGACGGATCAAGATCCCCACAAACCCCCACAACCGGAGACCCGCCAGGCCAACCTGAAAGCCGTCACCGGCTGCGCATTCGCGCAGGTCAGCCTTGTTAACTGGCTCTGGGGGCGAGACTCGAACTCGCAACCTGCCGGTTAACAGCCGGACGCTCTGCCGATTGAGCTACCCCAGATCGTGTTCAGCGGCAGGGACAAGGGTAGCGCACGGGCCGGGTTACTCGTACCCGGCCCGGGACACACTCTGGCAACGCTGACCACTCGGCATAACCCGCTGTTCGGTGGGCATTTACCCGGGCAGGCGCAGGCGCTTTCACGGTGCGCCCGTCAGGCCGCAGGCCTGCGCCGGCTATCCGGAAGAGGTTCAGATGCGGTACAAGTTCACGTTTATCGCCGGTTTCGCGGTGGGCTTCGTCGCTGGGGCCCGGGCCGGCCGGGAGCGCTACGACCAGCTCGTGAAGCTCGCCGCCACCGCGGCGGACAACCCGGCGGCGCAGCAGGCTGCCGCCGCGGTGCAGGCCAAGGCCACGGACGCGGCCCGGATGGCCAGGGAGAAGGTCTCCGGCCAGCTGCAGGGGCTGAGCAGCGCCAAGAGCAAGGTCCCTGGCCTGCGGCACAAGGACCCCGACGCGGCGGCCAACGGCCACCGGCTCGCCGGCACCGCGGACTGAGCGGCCCGCACGCACAGAGCACGTACAGGCAGGGCAGGGCCTGCCCTGGCACGCTCTGGCCTAGCCCCGTCCGGCCGGGGCTAGCCCAGGTACTCCTTCAGCATCTGGGCGCGGCTGGGGTGGCGGAGCTTGGCCAGCGTCTTGGATTCGATCTGGCGGATCCGCTCCCTGGTCACGCCGAACTCCTGGCCTACCTCCTCCAGCGTGCGCGGGTGCCCGTCGGTCAGGCCGAAGCGCAGGTGGATGATCCGCTGCTCCCGGACCGACAGGCTGTCGAGCACGCAGTCCAGCTGCTCCTGCAGCATGACGAACGCCGCGGCCTCGATCGGCACCACGGCGTCCGCATCCTCGATGAAGTCCCCCAGATCGGAGTCTTCCTCCCCGATCGGCGACTGGAGCGAAACCGGCTCCTGGGCGATCCGCTGGATCTCCGCGACCCGCTCCACCGGCAGGCCCATCTCCGCCGCGATCTCCTCCGGGGTCGCTTCCCGGCCGAGGTCCTGGTGCATCTGCCGCTGGATCCGGGCCATCTTGTTGATCGTCTCGACCATGTGGACCGGGATCCTGATCGTCCGGGCCTGGTCGGCGATCGCGCGGGTGATGGCCTGGCGGATCCACCAGGTGGCGTAGGTGGAGAACTTGTAGCCCTTGGTGTAGTCGAACTTCTCCACCGCGCGGATCAGGCCCAGGTTGCCCTCCTGGATCAGGTCCAGGAACAGCATCCCGCGGCCCGTGTACCGCTTGGCCAGCGAGACCACCAGCCGCAGGTTGGCCTCCAGCAGGTGGTTCTTGGCCCGGCGCCCGTCGTCGGCGATCCACTCCAGGTCGCCGCGCGCGTCCACGTGCAGCGTGCCCCGGCCCTCGGCCAGCTTCTCCTCGGCGAACAGGCCCGCCTCGATCCGCTTGGCCAGCTCCACCTCCTGCTCGGCGTTGAGCAGCGGGACCTTGCCGATCTGCTTGAGGTAGTCCTTGACCGGGTCGGCGGTGGCGCCGGCCGCGGCGACCTGCGCGGCGGGCAGGTCCTCGTCGTCGTCGCCGTAGACAAACGCCTCGTCCTCGGGCTCCTCGCCGGTCTTGGCCCCGGGCGGGGCGACCACCCGGCCGGCCACGGCCGCGCCGGGCTGGCCGGCCGCACTGTCCGGGGATGGCGTCGCCGCGGTGCTGGCGGCGGCCGGCTCGCCGTCACCCTCCACGTCCGCCTCGGCGTCCGTGTCGGTGGCGTCGTCCTCGTCTACGAGCTCGTCCAGTTCGGCAAGCTCACCCTCGACGTCGAGTTCTTCGACCAGTTCGCTGGCCGCCTCGAAGTCGACCTCGCCATCGAGGTCGTCGGCGTCGGCGTCGGCCGCGGTGTCGTCGAAGCCCGCCTCGTCCGTGCTCGCGGCGGCGTCCGCGCCGGCCGCGCTCTCCGGCGCGTCCGCGCCGGCCCGCCCGCGCCCGCCCTTGCGGCGGCTGGGCGGCCCGTCCTGGCCTGCGGACCCGCCCGCGTGCGGGTCCGCGTCCGTCTCCGGGTCGGCGAGGGCTACCGCGGAGTCCGCGCGGCCGCCGTTCGGCTCAGCCGCACCGCGCCCACGGGGCTTGCCCGCCGCCGGGCGGCCGTTGCGGCCCGTGCTGCCTGGCTGCCTCCGCGCTGCGGAGCCTGCAGCGCTTGCCACCGCAGTCACCCCTTCCTTCGCTCAATGGCGGCCAACCGCTGAGCGCTCGACCTATGGCTGACCGGACTGGCAAGCGACACGGACACCCTCTCCTGCATACGTATGGCGGGAAATGGACCCTACCGCGGGTCTGGCTGGGACGAGGCCGGCCACCGCACCCACGACGCTCGCCACGGCGACCCGACTCGGCTGACTTCCCGCCTTCCACCTTAGGCGGAGTCTGACGGTAGGTCGTACCACACGGGCCCGTGACCGCGCGAAATCCCGCCCGGCAGGCGCCCCCCGGGGTGCCCCTGACCCCGCTTTTCTCATCCCTTGCCCCTCCTGCTGCCCGTCGCGGCGTCCGGCGGGCCGGCCGGCGGCGGATCGCCCCGGTGCGGGATGTGCAGCACCAGCACCGTCACGTCGTCGTCCTGCTCGTAGCCGGTGAGCATCCGCTCGACCAGGTAGCCGAGCAGCCGCTCCGGGTCCTCGACCACGTCGGCCGGCGCCTGCCCGGCCACCGCCACCAGCTCGTCCAGGCCGGCGTCGAGGCCGCGCTTGCGGTTCTCCACCAGGCCGTCGGAGTACAGCACCGCCGTGTTACCAGGCGGCAGCCGGAAAGCATATTGCTGCCGGGGGCTGGTCCAGCCCAGCGGAGTGCCCGCTTCTGTGGTGTCCAGCCGCGGCGGGGCGTCCGCGGACAGCAGCAGCGGCGGCAGGTGCCCGGCGTTGCCCGCCAGCCCGTCCCCGGTTTCCGGGTCGACCACCAGGTAGGCCACGGTAGTGACCTGCTCTTCCTGCTCGGTCGCCTCGAACAGGCGGTCCAGGCCGGACAGCACGGCCGCGGGCCGCGGGTCGGTCAGCGCCAGCGCGCGCAGCGCGTTGCGGACCCGGCCCATGCCCGCCGCGGCGGTCAGGCCCTTGCCCATCACGTCGCCGGCCGCAACCGCCAGCTTGCCGTCCGGCAGCCGGAACGCGTCGTACCAGTCGCCGCCGATCTCCATGTTCCTGGTCACCGGCATGTAGCTGGCCTCGAGCACGATGCCGGGCACCGTTGGCAGGGTGTCGGGGAGAAGGCTTCGCTGCAGCGTCTCCGCCGTGGTGTGCTCCCGCTCGAACAGCGTGGCGCGCTCCAGCGCCAGCGCGCACTGCCCGGCCAGGGCCTCCAGGAAGACCCGCTCCTCCTCGGTGATCTGGCGCGGCCGGGTGAACGAGAACCGCAGCGCGCCCAGCGGCGCGCCCGCGGCGATCAGCGGCAGGCCGACCCAGGCGCGCTCGTCGCTATGGGTCAGGAACAGGCCCACGTTGGCCACGCCGTCGAACTGGCGGCGCAGCGCCTCGGGGCTTTCCAGCAGCAGCGGCCGCCGGGTCAGGATCGCGGCGGTCATCACGCTCGGCGTGTCCAGCGGGATGTCGTCGGCCGGGGCGCCCGGGCCGATCGGCATCGCGGCCGGCGAGACGGTCTTCAGCCGGAGCCGCTCCGGGTTCAGCAGCGCGACCACGGACCGGTCCGCGCCGATCGCCGACCGGCCGACCTCGCTGATCACCTCGACGACCTGCTCCACGGTCAGCGCCTCGGCCAGCATCGAGGTGGCCTGCTGCAGGCGGGCGGTGCGCAGCGCGGCCGCGGACAGCTGCTCGGTCAGCCGGCCGCGCATCTCCTCGGCCTCGCGCTGGCCGGTCACGTCGGTGCTGGCGCCGACCCACTCGACGATCCGCCCGTCCCGCTCGATCGGCACCGCGCGCACGTCGAAGTGCCGGTACGAGCCGGTCTTGGTGCGGACCCGGTAGCGGGCGTCGAACACCTTGCCGGTGCTGATGCAGTCCCGCCAGTCGCGCTCGACCCGGTCCCGGTCTTCCGGGTGGATGGCGTCCAGCCAGCCGCTGCCGCGGAACTCCTCGGCGGACTGGCCGGTGATCCACCGCCACTCCGGCGAGTCCTCGGCGATCTCCCCGGTGGGCGTGGTCACCCACACCACCTGCGCGCCGGCCTGGACCAGCGACCGGTAGCGCTCCTCGCTGCGTCTCACCGCCTCCTGGGAGTTCTGCCGGTCGGTGATGTCCACCGCGATCAGCGCGACGCCGGTGATGTCGCCGTCCGGGTCGTGGGAGGGGAACCAGGAGAACGCCCAGTGCCGGAACTGCTGGCCGCCCGCGGACGGGCTGGCGGCGCCGGGCGCGCCGGTTCCCGTCGCCGGGACGACGGCACCGGCCGCGGCCGGGTCCTGGCCGTCCTGGCCGTCCCTGGCCGGCGCAGCGGCCCCGTCCGGGGCCGGCACCGGGAACGTGACCGCCTGGTCGGATTCGAGCAGCGGCTGGTCCTCGGCGAGCACCTGGCGGACCGCCGATTCGGCCCGGCCGGCCAGCGGCCCGGGCCAGATCTCGGACGGCGTGCGGCCGATGTGCTCGGACTGGTCGATCCCCTGCCACCGGGCCAGGGTCTGGTTCACCCGGCGGAACCGCAAGTCAGAGCCGAAGAAGGCGAACGCGATCGGGGCTTCCCGCAGCAATGTGGCCAGCAGGGCGGAGTCGGACACGTCCATCCCTGACACGCGAGGGCCCGGCACCGACGTCCCGGTGCTCATGTGCAGCACCCCGGCGCCGAGTGTGCGCGTGCCATGAACGGCTCCTTCCTGCTCACTGCGGACACAAGCAGGCTAGCGTCATCAACGCGAACAAGAAGGCATCGAGCAACAACTGAACGTACAAGCTTGGACACCAGCCCGCACCCGGCCGGCGGAGCCGGCCCTGGCTCGCGAAGGGCCGCGGCGCTGTTTTCCCGACGAGCGATGAGGCGCGACGAAGGAGCGCCGAGGGAGCGAGGAGGGAAGGCAGCGCCCTCAAGCGGCCCGCAGCGAGCGGCTAGCACTGTTCTGTTACCGCGCTGCTACATCTATGGCACCATGGGCACATTCACGGTCCATCCACCGAATCTGGCGGCGGGTACTTACTGATGCTCACGGCACTGCTCAGGCTCAGCGCGGGCGGCCGCCGTGGCGCGGCGGGCCCGCTTTACCCCGGAAACGGGCGGCGCGCCGGGATCATGCCGCAGCGCGGATCTGAAAAGCTGGCTGTGTGAGCCCGCAGAGCCGACGCCGACCGCCCTCCGACGGCCCGGGCAACTCAGGCCGGCCCGGGGCGCCCGGTTTCCAGCCCAGCCGGGCCGGCCTGCCGGCTCCGCCGCCCAACGCGCTGTTCGCCGAGATGCTGCGGGCGGCCAGGGAGCTGCTCGCCATCCGCAGCCCGCTGGACGCCGAGCTGATGGTCAGCGAGCTTCTGGGCACCTGGTGGGGCCAGTCGTCGCCGCGCCGGGGCACGACCCCGCGGCGCCGCCAGGCGGACGTGGAAGAGCTCATCGGCGAGGGCCTGGTGACGTACGCCGCGCAGCAGGGCAGCCCGGCTGCGCTGGCCCTGCTGTCCGGGGTGGCCTGCCTGGGCACCTCGCGGCAGGCGTCGCTGGCCGAGCGGGCCGCGCTGGGCCTGATGGACATGGGGGTGGCCCGGCCGGCCTGGGCCGAGCACGTCGGCGCGGTGAAGGCGGCCGACTGCTACGTGAACTCCGGGCCGCTCGGCGACACCGACGAGGTCGTCTGCGTGTTCAGCTACGCCGGCGAGGAGCCGCACGCGCTGGTCGTGGTCGTCGACTACAACAAGGGCGGGATGGCCACCGACGGCTGGGTCACCTCGCAGGTCGGCAAGCTGCTGCAGTACTGCGCCGAGCCGCCGGGCGGTGCGGCAGGGCCCGGCCCCGCCCGGGCGGCCGGCGACGGCTCGGCCTCGCTGGTCCCGGTGGACCCGCGGCTGGCCCGGCGGCTCCTGGACTCCGCGCTGGCGCTGACCGACGGCACGGCCGGCCCGGCGGTGAGCGAGTCGTTCCCGGCGTACCACGCGTTCATCCGGGCCCGGATCCGCACGCTGCCGCCGCCCGCCCGGAGCACCCCGGCCTGGCTGCCCGGCGGCGCCGCGAAGCGCCCGGCGTGGAGCAAGGACCGCCGGGCGATGGTGGTGGCCGAGTTCCTGGCCTCGGACGAGGCCGAGGACCTGTCCGACCGGACCGCGGCCAGCCGCTGCACGGACCACATCGTGGACTACGGCTGCGACAGGGACTTCGGGCGGCCGCTGCGGATGAGCCCGGCCAAGGCCGAGACGTTCCTGCTGGACTGGCTGCCCCGGCGGGTCGTGCTGTCGCCCGCCGAGCAGCACGCGATGCCGCACGTGGTGGCCGCCTGGGTGCGCTGGACCGGCGCCAAGGCCGGGCTCGGCCCGGCGGCGGTCGGCCGGGCGCTGGACGCGGTCTACGACTCGATGGGCACGTTCACCCGCGTCTACCACGATCCGGCCTCGTTCGGCCTGGAGCCGGCCCTGGTCGCCCGGCTGCTGCCGGACTCCGACCTGGAGGCGCTGCCCCGCCGGGCGTTCGTGTTCGGCGTTCTGGTGGGCCGGTACCGGGACACGGACCTGAGCACGCTGCAGCCCGGCGACCACGCGGACCGGCGGGTGCTGCTGGAGGCCGACCACGACGAGCCGGGCCGCCCGCCCGCCGACGAGACGCACATCAACCGGCACCTGGCGCTGGCCGACCGGCTCTGGCGCGGCGACCCGCCTGAGCTGTGGGACGCCGCGCAGCGGCTGCTCGACCTGGGTGAGGACCGGCATTCCGTGCTGCACACGCTGATCGACGTGGTGGCCAGCGCCGGGCCCAGCGAGGAGGAGATCGCCACCGCGCTGGCCGAGCTGCCGCCGGAGGAAGCCGGGTGACCGGCGCCGGGGCGCCGCCGGTGATCGACCTGAACGCCGACCTCGGTGAGAGCTTCGGCACGTGGCGGCTCGGTGACGACGAGGCGCTGCTGACGCTGATCACCAGTGCGAACGTGGCCTGCGGGTTCCACGCCGGGGACCCGCTGACGCTGCAGCGGACCTGCGCGAACGCGGTCGCGGGCGGGGTCGCGATCGGCGCCCAGGTGTCCTACCGGGACCTGGCCGGGTTCGGCCGGCGCGAAATGGTGGTGCCGCCGGCGGAGCTGACCGCCGAGGTGCTCTACCAGATCGCCGCGCTGGACGGCATCGCCCGCGCCGAGGGCGGCCGGGTCAGCTACGTCAAGCCGCACGGCGCACTGTACAACCGGGCCATCCGCGACCCGGTCCAGGCGAAGGCGATCGTCGAGGCGGTCCGCCGGTACGACCCGGCGCTGCCGCTGCTGACCCTGCCGCACGGCGAGGCCGCGGCGGCGGGCACCGCGGCCGGGCTGACCGTGGTGGCCGAGGCCTTCGCGGACCGGGCTTACCTGGACGACGGCACGCTGATGCCGCGTGGCCAGCCGGGCGCGGTGCTGACCGACCCGGAGCAGGTCGCCAGCCGGGCGGTCGGCATGGCCACGCGTCAGGTGGTCAGCGCGGCCAGCGGGCAGGACGTGCCCGTGCCCGCGCGGTCGCTGTGCATCCACGGGGACACCGCCGGGGCGGTCGGCCTGGCCCGCGCCGTGCGCGCGGCACTGGCCGCGGCCGGGGTGACGGTGCAGCCGTTCGCATGATCACGGCCCGGGCGGCGGGCGACGCCGCGCTGCTGGTGGAAGCCGGGCCGCAGGCGGGCGCGCTGGCGGCCGCGGTGCGCGCGGCGCGGCTGCCCGGGGTGACCGACGTGGTGACGGGGGCGGTGACGGTTCTGCTGGTCACCGAGCCGGGCCGGGATCTGGCGGCGCTGGCGAAGGCGGTTGGCGGGCTGGACGTGCCGGACCAGCCGCCGCCGGCCGGCGAGCTGGTCGTCCCGGTCGTGTACGACGGCCCGGACCTGGCCGAGGTCGCGCGGCTGGCCGGGCTGACCGAGGAGCAGGTGACCGAGCGGCACGCCGCGTCGGAGTACACGGTCGGGTGGCTGGGCTTCTCCCCCGGGTTCGGTTACCTGACCGGCCTGGACCCGGCGCTGCACGTTCCCCGGCTGGCGACGCCGCGGACCCGGGTTCCGGCCGGGTCTGTGGCCATCGCCGGGCCGCTGGCCGCCGTCTACCCCACCGCCAGCCCGGGCGGCTGGCGGCTCATCGGCCGCACCTCGGTCCGGCTGTGGGACACCGGCCGCGAGCCGCCTGCCGTGTTCTCGGCCGGTCAGCGGGTGACGTTCCGGCCGGTCAGCGAGCTTCCCCCGGCGGATTTCCCGGCGGGCGCCGGGGTGGGCGCCCGGGCCCTGTCCGGGGCGGCTCCGGTGGCCGCGGGCGGCCCGCTGGTGGAGGTGGTGCGGCCTGGGCCGCTGGCGACCGTGCAAGACCTGGGCAGGCCGGGGTACGGGCACCTGGGGGTGTCGCGGTCGGGGGCGGCCGACCCGGGGAGCCTGGCGCGGGCCAACGAGCTAGCCGGGAACCCGCCCGGGGCGGCGGGCATCGAGCTGACGCTGGGGCGGGGGGCGTTCCGTTTTCCCGGCGGGGCGGTGGTGGCGGTGGCGGGTGCGGCGGCGCCGCTGACCGTGATCAGCGCCCCCGGGCAGCCGGGGCAGGAGGCGGGCTTCGGGCGGGCGCTGACCTTGCCGGCCGGGGCGGAGCTGCGGGTGGGCGGGCCGGTGACCGGGCTGCGCACGTACCTGGCGGTGCGCGGGGGCCTGGCCGGCCCGGCCGAGCTGGGCAGCCGGTCGTCGGATCTGCTGGCGCGCCTCGGGCCCGCTCCGTTGCGGGCGGGTGACTCGCTCCCGGTAGCCGTAATCAATCCTGAACGAAGCCCTGCGGGGCCTTCCGGTGCTCCTGGTCCCGGTGATGCGGGGACGGACGGGCACGTGACTCTGCGGGTGCGGGCCGGGCCGCGGGAGGACTGGTTCGCGGACGGGGCGCTGGACGTGCTGTGCGGGGCGGAGTACACGGTCACGCCGGCCAGCGACCGGACCGGTCTGCGGCTGGACGGGCCGGCGCTGGCCCGGGCGCGGGCCGGTGAGCTGCCCAGCGAGGGGATGGTGACCGGGGCGCTGCAGGTCCCGCCGGACGGGCGGCCGATCCTGCTGCTGGCCGATCACGGGGTGACCGGCGGCTACCCGGTTCTCGCGGTCGTGGTGTCGGAGGACATCGGCCGGGCGGCGCAGCTGCGGCCCGGGCGGCCGGTCAGGTTCAGCCGCTGAGCTCGTCGTAGGCGGCGATCAGGTCGGCCGCGGCGACCGTGGTCAGGTCGGCGGCGCTGGCCGCCTCGCCGAGGTGCGCGATGCGAAGGTCGCGTGACGCGCAGGCGCGCTCGAACAGGGACCGGGCGAACCGGCCGTTGCCCAGCTCGTCGATCCGGCCCTCAGCGCAGGCCTTGCCGAAGATTCCGTCGAGCACCGGCAGCGCGTCGTCCGCGAAGCTGTCGCCGGCCTGCTGGGCGATCACCTCGGCGATCCGCACCAGCTCGTCAGGCGTATAGCTGGGGAAGCCGATCCTGACCCCGAACCGGGACGCCAGGCCGGGGTTGCTGCGCAGGAACCGGTCCATGTCGGCGGTGTAGCCGGCCAGCACGATGACCAGCCGGTCCCGGTCGTCCTCGGCCCGCTTGAGCAGGGTCTGCACGGCCTCGGAGCCGAACGCGTCGCCGCCGGAGTACCCGTCGTTGTAGAGGGAGTAGGCCTCGTCGATGAACAGCACCGCACCGAGCGCGGAGTCGACCAGCTTGTTGGTCTTGATCGCGGTCGAGCCGAGGTGCTCGCCGACCAGGTCGGCCCGGTGGGCCTCGACGACGCTGGGCCGCACCAGGAGGCCGAGGGCGGCGAAGATGCGGCCCAGGATGCGGGCCACCGTGGTCTTGCCGGTGCCCGGCGGGCCGGTGAAGACGAAGTGCCGTGCGGGTGGCTGGCTGGCCAGGCCCTGCCGGTCTCTTAGCCTGGCCACCTGGAGCTGCGCGGTGATCTCGTGGACCTGGCGCTTGACCGGCTCCATGCCGATGAGCTCGTCCAGCTCGGCGAGGGCGCTCTCCAGCGAGGGTGTGTCGCGGTAGCCGCGGAACCGGCTGCTCAGCTCGGTGAAGGCGCGCTCCAGGTCGCCGCCCTGGATCGTGACCAGGTCGGACGAGGACGGCTCCTCGGTGGCGCTCATCACCCTGACGTCCCTGGCCTGGCCGGCCTTCTCCAGCAGGCTGCGGACGAAGCGGCCGTTGCCGAGCTCGTCGGTCAGGCGGCGGCGGCCGACGTCCTCGAACATGCGCCAGAGCACGGGGCGGGCGTCCGGGTCAAGCAGCTCGCCGCGGCGGGCCAGCGCGGCGTCGGACAGCTGGAGCAGCTCCGCGGGGGTGTAGCCGGGGAAGCTGACCCGGATGGCGAAGCGGGAGGCCAGGCCGGGGTTGCTGGACAGGAAGGTGTCCATCTGCTTCTCGTAGCCGGCCAGGATGATGATCAGGTCGTCACGGTCGTCCTCGGCCCGCTTGAGCAGGGTCTGGACGGCCTCGTTGCCGAACCGGTCGCCCTGGCCGTCGCCCTCGTTGACCAGGCTGTACGCCTCGTCGATGAACAGGACGCCGCCGAGGGCGGAGTCGACGAGCTCGTTGGTCTTGATGGCCGTTGCGCCGAGGTACTCGCCGACCAGGTCGGCGCGGTGGGCCTCCACCACGGCCGGGGTCTCCAGCAGGCCGAACGCGTAGAAGATCTTGGCCATGATGCGGGCGACGGCGGTCTTGCCGGTGCCCGCGGGGCCGAGGAACACGAAGTGCTGCATCGGCTTCTCGGTGCCGTAGCCGGCCAGGGCGCGGCGGCGGGCCGCCTCGATGGAGGCGGCGATGGACCTGACCTGGTCCTTCACTGCGGTCAGGCCGATCATGGCGTCGAGTTCGGCCATGGCCTCGTCGACGGTGATGGCCGGTGGCGGCGGCTGGTCGGCGGCGGTGCGGCCGGCCGCGGCGCCGGCCCGGGGGCGGGCAGGGTCTCCGCCGCGGACGCCGCGGGCCTGCTCGCCGGCCAGGGCGCCGGATATGGCGCCGGGCAGGCCGGCCGGGCGGGTGGCGCCGGGCGGGCCGCCGGGCCGGGTGCCGGGCCGGTTCTGGCGGGGCGGGGTCCGGGGCAGGGTGCCGGCGTGCGGGGCGGCCAGCGCGGCCGAGCGTGACTGCTCACGCCCGAACTCGCGGCTGGCCAGCATCGACTTGGCCAGCCGCCAGCCGAGCACCATCACCGCCAGGGCCCCGGCCAGGGCCACCCCGACCAGCGGCGACAGGCCGGGGATCAGGCCGGCCAGGAACAGCACGGGGATCGCCCACAGCAGCGCCCAGGCGACCGTGCGGCACGGGATCAGCCAGCGGCCGAGCGACCCGGCGTGCGCCCCGGCCACCACCGCGAACGGCAGAACGGCGGCCAGCGCGCCTGCGGACTGCTGCTGATGGCCCTGTGTGTCGTACCAGATCGTCACTAAGGCCAGGCCGAGCACGGCCACGGACAGCGAGGCCGCGACCGACCGGCGGCCGCGGGCGACGGCGAGCGGGCCGTACACAAGACCGGCGACGAGCAGAACGCCGACGACGAAACCGATCAGGCTCTTGACGTGCTGGCCGATCAGCCAGGCGATGATGAGGAGCGCGGCGACGGTGATCACCTTGACCGTGACCGGCGCGGCCGCGAACCGCTGCCGGAAATGGTCAAACCCGTCCTGCACCGCACGCCGCGCACGCAGGAAGGATGACCCCGCCGATGACCGCATTCAGCTCCTTCTTACTCAGAACTGTATAGCGCATCGCTGTGTGCATACGAAGGCACACAATCGGATACCGCCAAGAAATATGGTGCAACAGCGCCCATCCAGGGCGCCGGGATCAGGACTGGATGGGAGCTGTTCAGCCCCGGTTCAGCATGATCAGCTCAGCATGACCGGCCAGCACTGGCCAGCACCGGACGGCCGCCCCGGCGGCGTAATGGAGGACAGAGCTCAGTTATGCACAGGATCCAGGCAGCGCTGCTTATCCCGGGCCGTGGTGACGCGATTGGCGACGGCGTGGTCGTTATTGACGGCGGGGCGATCACTTACGCTGGGCCGGCCGGTGGCGCGCCGGCCACTCCCGGCGCGGACGTGCATGACGCGGCCGTGGTCATGCCGGGGCTGTGGGACTGCCACGGTCATTTTCTCGGCACCCGGGTGTTCGACCTGGGCCAGCTGCCGCTGGAGCCGCTGACGGTCCGGGCGGCGCGGTCGGCCAGGGACCTGCGGGCCGCGCTGGACGCCGGGGTCACGTCGGTGCGCGAGGTCGGCGGGCTGGGCGTGGAGCTGGCCCGGGTGGTGGCCGAGGGGGTACTCGACGGCCCGTCCGTGTACGGGGCCGGGGCCGTGCTGAGCACCACCGGCGGGCACGGTGACCTGCACTCGTACCCGCTGTCGTGGATGGACGAGTTCTCCCGGCGGGAAGGGATCATGGCGCTGGCCGACGGGCCGTCCGCGTGCGCCCGTGCGGTCAGGGAGCAGCTGCGGCGCAACGCCAGGGTGATCAAGGTGTGCGCCAGCGGCGGGGTGCTGTCCGAGATCGACCACCCGGTGCACCAGCAGTTCACCGACGCGGAGCTGCGGATCATCGTGGAGGTGGCGGGCCTGGCGGAGCGGGCGGTCGCCGCTCACTGCCACGGCAAGCCGGGCATCATGGCCGCGCTGGAGGCCGGGGTGCGGACCATCGAGCACGGCACTTACCTGGACGAGGAGTGCTGCGACGCGATGGTGGAGACCGGCGCGATCCTGGTGCCGACCCGGACGATCGTCGAGAACATCCTGGCCAACCTGGAGCGGGTGCCTGACTACGCGGCGGCCAAGCTGGTCGCGATCGCGGACGTGCACGCTGGCGCCGTGGCGCTGGCCCACGAGCGCGGGGTGACGATCGCGATGGGCACCGACATCGGGCTGACCGGTCCTGACCGGCCGAACGCGTGGGGGAAGAACGGCGCTGAGCTGGTGCACCTGGTCGAGCTTGGACTGACGCCGGCGGAGGCGATCGAGGCGGCGACGGCGACCGGGCCGCTGACCCTGGGGCCGCAGGCGCCGCGCAGCGGCCTG
>Ga0157379_10003359_pt1 | contig 13550 bp, 12 predicted proteins | sample S25metaG_FD_121802 | JGI IMG/M metagenome (GOLD analysis project Ga0157379, IMG submission 121802) | Switchgrass rhizosphere microbial communities from Kellogg Biological Station, Michigan, USA - S2-5 metaG | ecosystem: Host-associated > Plants > Roots > Rhizosphere > Soil | place: USA... | reverse complement strand
CGACGACGAAGAGCGCCGCGAGGCGGCGCGGCGTGAGCGGGGCGTTCGGGGACGCGAGCTGCGCGAGCACATCGAGGAGCGCCTGTTGCATCGCGAGCGCGTCGCCCGGCAGAGCAGTCGCGATCCAGCGCTCGGCCGACCGGGGGTCGGCCAGCGGGTCGTTGCGCGAGCTACCGAGTCCGAACATGCGCCGTCCTTGTCGCGTCCAGTCCGGTCGTGCAAGAACCGGGCCGCGGTATTGCCGGAGGCCGCGGCGCCGAAGCGAATGGCTCGGCTGCCAGGGTCGAAGTAGAAAGAGCGCCAGAATGCTGCTCTGCATGATCGCCCAATCGCCGGCGCCTTGGCAAGCCGCAGGCATCCTCTTGGCATACATCGTGCATGGCACTACCCGTGGATAACAGCCTGAAACAGGCGGGTGATACCACGGGTCCGACGGCCGGCGCCGCAGGCGCCGCCGGCGTCCCCGTCACGCCCAGCCTAACCGCTCGAACTGACGACAGACGTGCAAGGACGACACAAATGGGCATCCTGATCAAGACGCCGCCGCGGCGCAGGGAAGGCACGGCGGCGCCCATCGACCCGCTTGCGGAGGCCGGCGATGCCGTCAATGCCCTCCATATTCGCGAAGTCGTCCGCATCACCGGCTTGCGGCGCGAGCAACTGTACATGTGGCAGCGCCGCTACGGGTTTCCGGCGCCGCTGCGCGATTCGTTCGGCGACCGGGTCTACCCGCCCGACCAGGTGGCGCGCCTGCGCCTCATCAAGCAATTGCTGTCCGAAGGCTGGCGTGCCGGCGCCGTCGTACCGCTGGCCGACACGGCGCTGCAGTCGATGCTCGGCCTCACGGTCGAGGAGCCGATGCCGCTGCCGGCCGAGATCGAGACGGCGATTCGCCTGCTGTCAGCGCATCGCACGAGCGACCTTCACAACCACTTGTCCAAGCAGTTCACCGGCCAGGGCCTGCGCAAGTTTCTCGAGCAGACGCTCATTCCGTTGAACGAGGCTGTGCACGAGCGCGTTGTGCGCGGCGAGATGCAGGCGTTCCAGGAGCTGCGCTTCGCCGATCTCGCGCAGCGGCTGCTCCGCGACGTGCGCGGCGTCGTCCGCCCGTCGCGCGACACGCGGCAGGTACTGCTGGCCACGCCTCCCAACGATCCGAACCAGCTCGGCCTCGCGATTCTCGAACTGCTCCTTCATACCGAAGGCGTGAGCTCCGTGACACTTGGCGCGGGCATTCCGGCGCAGGAGATTGCCGGCGCCGCCAAGGCCTACGGCGCCGCGCTGGTCGTGCTGCTGTTCGACCGCGGCATTTCCGGCAAGATCGCCGGCCAGGAAATCCGCGGCCTTCGTCATGCGCTCGATGCGGATGTGCCGCTGATCGTGAGCGGCCGTGCGGTGAACCTTCTCGCAAAACCGATCGACCACGTCCACGCAGCCGCCGATTTCAACTCGGTCCTGGCGCGGATGCGCGCCGAAGGCGTCCTCGCGACCGCGTCGGGTGGCGGCGCCCGCATGGAAGCTTCGTCGGAGGCTGCGCAAGGGGCGTAAAATCGGCGGGGTGACACCTCCCGCACGCCGACTTGCCGGCCACCTCGCCGGGTTGATCATCGCCGCGCTCGTCGCGTGGCTGATCTTTCGCGGCTATCGCCAGCCCGAATTTCTTCTCGATCTCGCCGGAATGCGTCTCTGCTGACGCTGCGCGCCGCCCTGCGCGCCGCGCCGGTCAAGGCTCGTCCAGAAAATCCTCGAGCTTGCGCCGGTCGCGCTTGGTCGGCCGGCCGGGGAAGCGCGGCGCCGCAGCCATTGCCGCCTTGCGCTCGGCGATCGCCTTCAGACGGAGTGCCGCGCTCTCGTCGGATTCACGGTAGAGCAGCGCGGCGTCGGCACCGGCGCCGCGGCGATCGGACACTGCCAGGACTGCAACGGTCCAGACCAGACCGTGCTTGCGTACCGTCAGCTGCTCGCCGACGCGCACGGGGTGCGCCGGCTTGACACGCTCGCCGCCCGCGCGCGCCTGGCCCGCTTCGATCGCTTGCGCCGCGAGGCTGCGCGTCTTGTAGAAGCGCGCGGCCCACAGCCACTTGTCCAGGCGCACGCGGTCCGGCGGGTCGGTCACGATGTGCGTGATCCGCCATTCGGGTCGGCGTAAGTCGCCATCCACGCGGCCGTCGCCGCGGACTCCGGATACGGCTCCGCCTGCAGCGCGGCGATCACGCGCGCACGATCGTCGCGCGGACGGTTCTGCGACAGCTTGAACTTGGCGTCGATGCGCTGGATCACGAGACGGAACGCGACGATGGCGCCGACCATTGCGTCGCGCTGCGGCGCGGGCATCGTGAAGCGCCAGGGTTCGGGCCGGCCGCCTTCGAAGCGTGCAACGAGAAGATCGAGCACGCCGCGCGTTTCCGCCGGATCCTCGATCAGCTCGATGCCGCCGGCCACATGGACTGCGGCGAAGTTCCACGTCGGCACGGCCTGCGACGGCGCCACGTACCAGGAAGGCGAGATGTACGCGTGCGGGCCGTGGAACACTGCGATCGACTGCACGCCGCCCATGTGCCGCCAGTGCGGGTTGGCGCGCGCGACGTGGCCGAGCAGCGATCCGTGGGGCTCGCGGTCCGCCACGTGGAGGAGGGGCGCGTGGGTGATCCACGGCTCCGGCGGCGCCGGCGTCACCAGTGTCGCGAAGGGATTGTCACGCATGAGGCGTGCGATGGCCTCGCGCTCATGTGCGACGAAGTGACCGGGGGTATAGAGGCTCATGGCGTCAGTGCAGGCGGGCGACCGGGGGGCGCGACGCGAACACGGCCCGGGCTTCTACGGGCGTGAACACGTAGCGGCGATTGCAGAATTCGCACGTGACTTCGACGTGACCGCGCTCCTCCAGCGCCGCCTCGACCTCCTCGCGGCCGGCGATGGCGAGTGCGGTCTCGACGCGCTCGCGCGAGCACGAGCAGCGCGCCTGCACTGGCCGCGCGTCGAACACGCGCAGATCGTCGCCGGCGAAGATCGTGGCAAGCAGCGCGATGTCATCGCTGCCGTCGTGCAGCGCCGCGCCCGGCAGCGCCGTCAGCGTAGCGGCAATGCGCGCCCAGGTCGCATCGTCCGGCGCGCTCGACGACGGCAGCCGCTGCACGAGGAGCCCGGCGGCCGCTTCGTCGCGGACCGACAGGACGAGCCGGCTCGCGAGTTGTTCCGAGGTCGCGAGATAGTGTTCGATCAGGCTGGCGATCGTGTCGGCATCCAGCGCGACGATGCCCTGGTAAAGCGGACCGCCGTTGCGCGGATCCAGAGTGATGGTCATCCGCGCGCTGGCGCTGCCCGCGAGCGTGCGCAGCGACGCGTCCGGAGCGAGGCCGGCGATACGCGCCGCATCCCATTGCGCCGTGCCGCGGACGTCGAGGCGATCGGTGCACTCGACCACCGCAAGGCGCACCGGACCGTCGCCGGCGACCTGAAGCAGCAGGCTGCCCTCGAGCTTGAGCGTGGACGCAAGCAGCGTCGATGCGGCGGTGAGTTCGGCGAGCGCGCGCGCCAGTGCCGGCGGATACGCGTGCGCGGCGACGATGTCGCGCGCGGCGCGGGGAAGCCGCACCAGCGCACCGCGCACCGCGGCCCCCTCGAATACGAAGGGCACGAGCGCGTCACGGACACGTGCCGCCATCGGGCGTCAGTCGAGCTTCAGCGTGTAGAGCGTCATCGGCAGCGCGGAGTTCTTGTCGAACACCGCGCCGGCTTCGATGCCGGCGCGCGCGACGGCGTCGGCCGACTTGAGACGCCCGTACTGCGCATGCATCGCGCCGAGCGCGAACTCGCGGCCCGAGCCCACGGCCCAGAACTGCGTGTACTCGAACACCTCGCGCATCGAATACACGCCGAAGATGCCGCGCGCGTTGGCAATCAGCGCCGTAACCTGCGTCGACTCATAGGGATCGTCCTCTTCCTCCTTCGGATTGAGGAAGTGCTGCTCCTTGAGGATCGGGTGCAGCATGCGAAACGTCTCGAAGATCCCGGCGCGGTGCGAAAAGTCGAGCTTGTCGTGCTTCGCGAGCAGGCTCTCGAACACGAGCTGGTGCGCGGCCGAGCCGCAGAGGCCGATATACGTGTCCTTGTAGCGGACGATCTTGTCGTAGGCGCGGTCATGATTCGCGGCGAGGCGCGTGTCGCCGAACGTCGTGAGCGAATCGGCGGCGATCGCGACGGTGTCGCCCTTGCGGACGACGACGAGGGTGGTCATGGGCTTCCAGGATTCCCGCGGAAAGCGCAGGTTGTTCGAACGGAGAACCCGAAATTATACGCCGCCGAACTCGGCAGGCGCAGCGAGCATTGCCACCGGCGGCAACCGACGCGGCGTCCATGCGCGGAGCGCGTGCGTCCAGAACTCGGCGACGCCGCGCGGCGAAGTCGCGGGGTCGGGCTGGTCGAGAAAGCGCCACGCTGCCTGCAGCACCGGCAGCGGATCGTCCGGCAATGCCACTGCGCGCGTTTGCTTCGACAGCTTGCCGCCGGCGCGATCGAGCGCGACGGGAACGTGCAGGTACGACGGCTGCCGCAGCCCGAGTGCATGCTGCAGATGGATCTGGCGCGGCGTCGACGCGAGCAGGTCGGCGCCGCGCACGACGTGCGTCACGGCCTGCTCGGCGTCGTCGACGACGACCGCGAGCTGATACGCGTAGAGTCCGTCGGCGCGCCGCACGACGAAATCGCCGACGTCGCGCGCGAGATCCTGGCGCTGCCGTCCCTGCAGGCGGTCGTCGAACGCGACGACGGCATCGCCGACCCGAACGCGCCACGCGCGCTGGCGGCGCGCGATGCGTCCGGCCGCCACGCCGCCGCTGCACGTGCCCGGATAGACATGCTCGCCGCCGACGCCTACACGCGCGCCGGCGAGCTCGCGGCGCGTGCATGCGCACGGATACGCGAGCGCTTGCGCGACGAGGTGCTCGAGCGCATCGACGTAGTGCGACGTTCGCGCAGACTGCCGCAGCACGGGGCCGTCCCACGCAAACCCGTAGCGCTGCAGCGCGGCGAGGATCGCCGTCTCGGCGTCCGGCCGCGCGCGCGGCGCGTCGACGTCCTCGATGCGCACGTGCCACTGCCCGCCTTGCGACCGCGCGTCGGCGTAGCTCGCGAGCGCGGCGATCAGCGAACCGAAATGAAGAGGGCCCGTGGGGGAGGGCGCGAAGCGGCCGCGGTACACCGTCAGCGGGGGACGGCCCCGCTCGTGGTCATCACCGCAGGCGCCGCCGGCTCGATGCGATACCGTCCCGCTGCGCCGAGCACGGCGGTCGGATAGTCGGGACGCCCGAGGCTGCCGTTGTAGCGGCCCAGCGCGCGAAAGTAGTCGCCCTGCTCCGTATCGAGATAGTGGCGCAGGATCACGCAGCCGTAGCGCAGGTTGGTACGCAGGTTGAACAGGTTGTGGTCGGTGCTGCCAATGAGGCGCGACCAGAACGGCATCACCTGCATGTAGCCGCGCGCGCTCGCGATCGACACCGCGTATTTCTTGAACCCGCTCTCGTGATGGATCACGCCCAGCACCAGCTGCGGATCGAGGCCTGCGCGCGTCGCTTCGTAATGAACGGTGGCCAGGAATTCGCGACGGTAGCGCTCGTCGTCGATGCGCGGCGCGAGGCGTCGCGACATTTCCGCAACCCACGCGGCCACGTCCGGCCGGTTCGCGTAGTCGGGCGGCGCCGGATTGTCGGCGATGGCCTGCTGGAGCCCGGCGACGACCGACGGGGCGAGCCGTTCCTCGACCTGCGCGCCGGCGTGCGCGGCCAGCGGCGCGAACGCCAGCGCCAGCGCTGCCGCGCATGCGCAGATCGTGCCGCCGAAGCGTCTTGACGCTGGATTCATCCTGCCCCTGATTATGCTGTCAGGCCGACAAGCGGGCCCGCAGCCAGTCCATGACTTCCGCGACCGGCACCGGCGTGGCGGTGGTATCGCGCCGATTCTGGTACTCCACGTTGCCCGCCGCAAGCCCCCGCTCGCCCACGGTCACGCGGTGCGGGATGCCGATCAGCTCGAGATCAGCAAACATCACGCCAGGGCGCTCACCCCGGTCGTCCAGCAGGACATCGACGCCGGCGGCGGCAAGGTCGTCGTGCAGGCGGTCGGCGAAGGCCCGGACACCCGGATTGCGGTCGTACCCCACTGCGGCGATCGCCACGGCGAACGGCGCCAGCGCCGGAGGCCAGACGATGCCGCGGGCGTCGTGATTCTGTTCGATGGCCGCCGCGACGACCCGGGTGATCCCGATGCCGTAGCAGCCCATTTCCATGACCTGCGACTGACCGCTGGCATCGAGATAAGTTGCGCCGAGCGCGGCCGAATACACGTTGCCGAGCGCGAATACGTGTCCGACCTCGATGCCGCGCAGGATGTCCAGCACGCCCTTGCCGTCGGGCGACGGATCGCCCCTGACGACGTTGCGGATATCGGCCACGCGGTCGGGCTCGCGGCAGTCGCGGCCGAAATTGACGCCCGCCAGGTGGAATCCGGCTTCATTGGCGCCGCAGACGAAATCGGCCATCGCGGCAACGGTGCGGTCGGCGATCAGCGGCATGCCGGCAGGAATTCCCACGGGACCGAGGTAGCCGGGCTGACATCCCGTGGCCGCGACGATCTCGGCTTCGCTCGCCCAGCGCCACGGCCCGATGTCGGGCAGCTTGCCGATCTTGATCTCGTTGCCGCTGTGATCGCCGCGCACGAGCAGCATCTGTACCTTGTCGGCGGCGAAGATCATCAGGCACTTGACCGTGCGCGTGAGCGGCAGGCCCAGCAGCGCGGCCACGTCCTCGCACGTCGACTTGCCCGGTGTCGGGACCTTGCGCATCGCTTCGGCCGGTGCAGCGCGCGGGCTCGCCGGCGCCAGCGCCTCCGCGAGCTCGACGTTCGCCGCGTACTGCGAGGCAGGGCAGTACGCGATCGCATCCTCGCCCGAGTCGGCGAGCACCTGGAACTCGTGCGAAGCGAAGCCGCCGATGTTGCCCGTGTCCGCGTCGACGGCGCGAAACTCGAGCCCCATGCGCGTGAAAATGCGGGTGTAGGCGTCGTACATGATCTTGTACGACGCGCGGAGCGATTCCTTGTCCGCGTCGAACGAATACGCGTCCTTCATGATGAACTCGCGCGAGCGCATCACGCCGAAGCGCGGCCGTACCTCGTCGCGGAACTTCGTCTGGATGTGATAGAAATTGATCGGGAGCTGCTTGTAGCTCTTGAGCTCCTTGCGCGCAATGTCGGTGATCACTTCCTCGGACGTCGGCTGCACGACGAAATCGCGATCGTGGCGGTCCTTGAGGCGCAGCAGCTCGGGGCCGTACTTGGCCCAGCGTCCCGATTCCTGCCACAGCTCGGCCGGCTGGATCACCGGCATCAAGAGCTCGATCGCGCCGCTGCTGTCCATTTCCTCGCGCACGATCTGCTCGACCTTGTGCAGCACGCGCACGCCGAGCGGCATCCACGTGTAACTGCCCGCCGCGAGGCGCTTGATGAGCCCCGCCCGCAACATCAGGCGGTGGCTCGCGGTTTCGGCTTCCGCCGGCGCTTCCTTCAGCGTCGAAATGAAATAGTGCGAGACGCGCATCGTCCTGTTTTTCTTGGAAAAACGGTGATTGTACCGCGCCTTGGAGACCGTGCCGGCGCGGGATGCAACGGGTGCGCGCCGGGCGCAGGAAGGCATGGGCAACGCGCCGGCGGACGGGTATCGTGCAGCCGGCGCGCGATTTTTCCGGCCACCGTAAGCCACCGGCGCAGCGCCGCGACCAACCGGCGCCGCTTCGTGGCGGAAGGAGTCTCCATGCACACTGTTGCCACCGACGTCGCCGTGATCGGCGCTGGCACCGCCGGCCTCGCCGCCTATCGGACCGTCGTGGCCCGCGGCCGGCGTGCCGTGCTGATCGAGCGCGGCGCACACGGCACAACGTGCGCGCGGGTTGGCTGCATGCCGAGCAAGCTGCTGATCGCGCCGGCGGAGGCGCTGCATTCGCTGGAGCGATTCCCGGCGTTCGGACTTGTGGTCGACGGTGCGGTGAAGGTCGACGGCCGCGCGGTGATGGCGCGCGTGCGCCGCGAGCGCGATCGCTTCGTCGGCTTTGTCACTGCGTCGGTCGACGCGCTGCCGCTCGAGGACCGGCTCGACGGCGACGCGCGCTTCGTCGACGATCACACGCTGCAGGTCGGCGCCGACACGCGCGTAGAGGCCGATCGAATCATCATCGCGACCGGCTCGTCAGCGGTGTTTCCCGCCGCGTGGAAGGCGCTTGGCGACCGGCTGCTGACCAACGTCGAGCTCTTCGAGTGGGACGACCTGCCGCAGCGCGTCGCAGTGTTCGGGCCCGGAGTGATCGGACTCGAGCTCGGCCAGGCGCTGCATCGGCTCGGTGTCGACGTCGCGATCTACGGGCGCGGCGGCGGCGTCGGACCGCTGCGCGATCCCGTGCTGGTCGCGGAAGCGCGCCGCGTGTTCGGCGCCGAGCTGGCGCTCGACACGGACGCGCGCGCCGAGGTGACCCGCGACGGCGACGAAGTCGTCGTGACGCTGCGCGCCGCGAACGGCGTGTCGGCCGAACGGCGCTACGACTTCCTGCTCGCGGCGACCGGACGCCGGCCGAACGTGCACGGCCTCGACCTCGATGCCACCACGCTGGAGCTCGACGCCGACGGCGTGCCGGTGTTCGACCGCACGACGCTGCGATGCGGCGCGTCGGGCATCTACATTGCCGGCGACGCGGGCGACGACACGCCGCTGCTGCACGAAGCGGCCGACGAGGGCCGCATCGCGGGCGAGAACGCCGCGCGGCATCCCGACGTTGGGCCCGGCCTGCGGCGCGCGGGCCTCGCCATCGTGTTCACCGACCCGCAGATCGCGATCGTCGGCGGCGGCTACGCGGCCGTGCGCGACGTGCCGCACGTGACCGGCGCTGTGTCGTTCGAGAACCAGGGACGCGCGCGGATCATGCTGCAGAACCACGGGCGCCTCCACGTCTACGCCGAACCCGGATCCGGCCGTTTCATGGGCGCCGAGATGCTCGGGCCCGCGGCCGAGCACATCGGCCACCTGCTCGCGTGGGCGCGCCAATGCGATCTCACCGTCGCGCGCATGCTGACGATGCCGTTCTATCACCCGGTGGTGGAGGAGGGGCTGCGTACCGCGCTGCGCGACGCGCAAGCGCGGCTCGAACGGGGCGACATCGCGCCGCCAGGCACGGCACGGATCGAGGCGCTGATGGCGTGAGCGGCCGGCCGCGCAGTGCGGCCGGCGCGAGCCGCGCGGAAACGGGGGCCGCTAGCGGACGACGAGGACCGGCACTTTCGAGTGCGTGAGCACTTTCTGCGTTTCGCTGCCGAGGAGCACCGCCGTGAGGCCGCGACGTCCGTGCGACGCCATGACGATCGCGTCGCACTTCGATTTCTTCGCCGCGGCAAGGATCGCTTCCCATGGCGACGCGGCGATCGCGTGCATCGTGCTGCATTCGAGGCCGCCCGCCTCCGCCTTCATCTTCACCGGCGCGAGGATCTTCTCGGCTTCCTTCGACGCCATCGCCGTGTAGTCCTTGCGCGATACCGGGTCGTACACCACGCCGTCGGAAAACGCCGGCATCGGATAGTCGGGCGACGCGTAGAACGCCGTCACTTTCGCGGACAGCGCCTGCGCGAGGGCGATGGCCTGCGTGACCGCCTTGCCGGACAGCTTCGACCCGTCGGTCGCAACGAGCAGATGCTTGTACATGAAGTGTCTCCTTGGCGTGGCTGTGAAGCGATGATAGACGGGCGCGCGGGCCGAGTGTTGACCCACGTCAACCCACGGAGGATAGTCGAAATTTACAGTGCGCGCATGCTGCCGTTGACCGCTTCGCTCGAGTGCGATTGTTTCCATTGCGGGGCGCCTTGTCCGCGTACGCCCGCGCAGCGGTGGCACGCTGTCGTCGCGGGTGCCGAGCGCACGTTCTGCTGCGCCGGCTGCCTCGCCGTTGCGCACACGATCGCCGGCGCGGGCCTCGACGCGTTCTACCGCAATCGCACGGGCGCGGCGGCCGGCGGACCGCCGGGCCACGCCGAAGCCGCGGCCGCGTGCGCGGCAGCGGAGGCCGCGGGCCTCGTCCGCACGCTGGCCGATGGGCGGCGCGAAGTCGCGCTCCTGATCGACGGCCTGACGTGCGGCGCCTGCGTCGTGCTGGTCGAGCGCTGGCTCGCCCGCCAGCCCGGCGTGGCGGCCGCGTCGGTCAATTACGCGACACAGCGCGCGCGCGTCGAATTCGACCCGGCCGCGACCAAGCTGCTGCCGATCGTCGAGGCGGTCGCCGCCATCGGGTATCGCGCCTTTCCCTACGACCCCGCGCGTCGCGAGGCGCTGGCGCGTCGCGATGCCCGCACGCTGCTGGCGCGCATGGCCGTTGCCTGGCTCGCAATGATGCAGGTGATGATGTTCGCGGTTCCGATCTATCTCGCCAGCGACGGCGTCGAGACGCAGGAGCGCGCACTGCTCGATTGGGCGAGCCTCGTGCTGACGCTCCCGGTGATGCTCTACTGCGCGGTGCCATTCTTTCGTGGCGCGCTGCGCGATCTCCGCGCAGGGCGGCCCGGGATGGACGTTCCCGTCGCGCTCGGCCTCGGCGCCGCGTTCGCCGCGAGCGCCGCGTCGACGCTGGGACTGGGCGGACCGGTCTACTACGATTCGGTGACGATGTTCGTCGCCCTGCTCCTGACGGCGCGCTACCTCGAGCTCGTCGCGCGGCAGCGCGGCGGCGCGGCGATCGAGTCGCTGGCACGCGCGCTGCCTGCCGTCGCGGAGCGATTGCGTTCATGGCCGCAACGCGCGGATACCGACGACGTCGCCGCGGCGGCGCTCCAATATGGCGACCTCGTGCGTGTGCGCCCCGGAGCGACGATTCCGGCGGACGGCGACGTGGTCGACGGGCACTCGCATGTCGAGCAGGCGATCCTCACCGGCGAGGCGCGTCCGCTCGCGCGCGTGCCGGGAGAGCCGGTGCTCGCCGGCAGCGTGAACCGTGACGGCGCGCTGGTCGTGCGCGTGCGGGCAGCGGGCGACGCGACGCGGCTTGCCGGCATCGCGCGGCTCGCTGAGCGGGCAGCGAGCGCACGGCCGCGCGTTGCGGCCCTCGCGGACCGCGTGGCCGGCTTCTTCGTCGCGGCGCTGCTCGCGCTCGCGCTTGCGACTGCGCTCGCGTGGCTCGTCGTCGACGCGTCGCGCGCTTTTGCAGCGACGTTTGCGCTCCTCGTCGTCTCGTGTCCGTGCGCGCTGTCGCTCGCAACCCCCGGCGCGCTCACGGCGGCCGCGGGCGCGCTGGCAAAGCGTGGCGTGGTGCTGTCGCGCCCGGACGCGCTGGAAGCGCTGGCGCACGTCACGCACGTGGTGCTCGACAAGACGGGCACGCTGACCGACGGCCGTTTTCGGCTCGTCGCGGCCACCGGCAGCGCGCGCATGACGCGCGACGACGCGCTCGCGGTGGCGGCATCGCTGGAGTCGGCGTCCGAGCATCCGGTCGCGCGGGCGTTGTGCGCGGCGGCGCCCGCTGCGGGCGGCGCCACGCACGTGACGACGGTGCAGGGTCAGGGCGTCGAAGGCGACGTCGGCGGCGTGCAGTGGCGCATCGGGCGGCCGGCATTCGCAGCCGCGCTGTCCGGCGCGCCGCTGTCCGCCGCGAGCGATGACGCCGTCGCAGGATCGACACAGGTCGCGCTCGGTGACGCGCGCGGCATCGTCGCGACGTTCACCTGCGCCGACACGCTGCGCGCCGACGCGCGCGCGCTGGTCGACGGGCTTCATGCACGCGGCATCGTGCCCATTGTTCTCTCGGGCGATCGTGCGGCGACGGTGGCGGCGGTGGCGGCGGCGGTGGGGATCACCGACGCGCGCGGCGACCTGTCGCCCGACGGCAAGCGCGCGGCGATCGCTGCGCTGCAGGCGGGAGGTGCGGTGGTCGCGATGGTCGGCGACGGCGTCAACGACGCGCCCGCGCTCGCGCAGGCGCAAGTGTCGATCAGCCTTGCGTCCGCTGCACCGCTGGCGCAGTGGACGGCCGACGTCGTCGTGCTCGCACCGGCCCTCATGCCGATCGCCGACGCGCTCGCGCACGCGAAGCGGACGCTCGCGATCATCCGGCAGAACCTCCTGTGGGCGGCCGTCTACAACCTCGTCGCGATTCCGGCCGCGGCCTTCGGGCTCGTCACGCCGCTCGCTGCTGCCGCCGGCATGTCGCTGTCCTCGCTTGCCGTCGTCGCGAACGCGCTCCGCGCCACACGATGGACATCCTCCTCCTCCTGATCCCGCTTTCGGTGGCGCTTGCGCTTGCGATCGCCGCGGGCTTCTGGTGGAGCGTCTCGAACGGCCAGTTCGACGACCTCGACGGCCCCGCGCACCGGATCCTCGCGGACGACGACGTGCCGGGCGCGCCCGCCGATGCAACGATTGCACCGTCACCGGGCGACGGCGCGCCGGCCGCCGGACCCGAACCGGCCGCCGCCTTGACCTCGATCAACCCGCCGCAACGCAGTTGACTCTACTATCCGGACCATCGCGTACGCGAAGGGCAGGGGAGTGTTCACATGGCGCTAAGCACACCGACGACCGAAACGTTCAACTACAAGGTCGTGCGGCAATTCGCAGTGATGACCGTCGTCTGGGGCATCGTGGGCATGCTGGTCGGCGTGATCATCGCCGCGCAGCTCATCTGGCCCGATCTCACTTACGGCATTTCGTGGCTGTCCTACGGACGGCTGCGGCCGCTGCACACCAACGCAGTGATTTTCGCGTTCGGCGGCTCGGCGCTCTTCGCGACGTCCTACTACGTCGTGCAGCGCACCTGCCAGGCGCGGCTCTTCTCCGACACGCTCGCCGCGTTCACGTTCTGGGGCTGGAATGCGGTGATCGTCCTCGCCGCCGTGACGCTGCCGCTCGGCATCACGACGTCGAAGGAATACGCCGAGCTCGAGTGGCCGATCGACATCCTGATCACGATCGTCTGGGTCAGCTACGCGATCGTGTTCTTCGGCACGATCGTGAAGCGCAAGACGCCGCACATCTACGTGGCCAACTGGTTCTTCGGCGCCTTCATCCTCACCGTCGCGCTGCTGCACGTGGTGAACAGCGCCGAGATTCCCGTGACGCTGACCAAGTCCTACTCGGCGTATGCCGGCGTGCAGGACGCGATGGTGCAATGGTGGTACGGCCACAACGCGGTCGGCTTCTTCCTGACCGCGGGCTTCCTGGGAATCATGTATTACTTCGTGCCCAAGCAGGCCGGGCGCCCGATCTACTCGTACCGCCTGTCCGTCGTGCACTTCTGGGCGCTGATCTTCACGTACATGTGGGCGGGTCCCCATCACCTGCATTACACGTCGCTGCCCGACTGGACCCAGTCGCTCGGGATGGTGTTCTCGCTGATCCTGCTGGCGCCGTCGTGGGGCGGCATGATCAACGGCATCATGACGCTCTCGGGTGCGTGGCACAAGCTGCGCGAGGACCCGATCCTCAAGTTCATGATCGTCTCGCTGTCGTTCTACGGCATGTCGACGTTCGAGGG
>Ga0157379_10003355_pt1 | contig 13562 bp, 5 predicted proteins | sample S25metaG_FD_121802 | JGI IMG/M metagenome (GOLD analysis project Ga0157379, IMG submission 121802) | Switchgrass rhizosphere microbial communities from Kellogg Biological Station, Michigan, USA - S2-5 metaG | ecosystem: Host-associated > Plants > Roots > Rhizosphere > Soil | place: USA: Michigan... | reverse complement strand
CTGCTTCTTTGACGCCGCAGGTCTTCGTTTAATTTCACGATTCCGGATTAGGAATAAATATATTTAATGCATATTTAATTATTATGTAATCAGCTTAAACTCCGAAGGGCCAACACCATACCCACCGTTTGGCCTTGAACGCCGGAGTATTTTGGCTGCGCCAATTCATCCCACACCCCGGGCCCTTGACTTGACTGCCCAAACATATCCAATATCTTCAAAACGAACAATTCATGATTTGAAGCAAAAAACTTCGGTTCATAGCTGGTAAGGTCTGGATATTCTCTTGGTTACCTGGTTGTGATCGCTCTCCCAAGAGGCACATTCGTTCCACAGCATCCAACATACATCCTACGGTACTACACTGCTTTCATCATCTTTTGAGAGGATTAACCCTCACTTCTAATCCGCTTCCGACATCCCCTCCTCGTCTTCTCAGCATCATGATTTGAAAGCGGACACCATTCAGAAACATCACCAAACGCCTTATCCAGCATAGAGAGTTTATTAATACATGCCTTTAGCGGAGCATACAGCAGTTTCTGTTCTTTCATAGACGGACCGATACACTCGATCAGCATGGATCAATCCCCCTTGACAATCTACATCCTACTTGTGTTTGTATCTCATGCCTTGACCCTCGATTCTTGATCGATGATACTGCTCCTAAAGTCTCGTGGAATTTTCATGCAAAACCCTTTAGTCGAAATGCTTTCGATGACTCTGTGGCTATCCCACGGGTAGATCATTTCCTCCATCACACATCATGGAAGTAGATCCCCCTGGTTGAGCTTTGCACTGGCTGTATCGTTCTTCTGGCAACTAGTGCAGGGAAATTTGTGAAAGCTACTCTACTGGTAAGATAAAACGTTTAAACATTCTGTTGAAGTGGGAATAAGGTCGCTGGGGACATACTACAGCCACAAAGCTTGCGCGCTTGACTACTCTTGTTTTCATGATGCACTCTTCCGATTTCATTTACTGGAAGCTCAATCTTCTGGAGTAATTGCTCTAAATTTTCCGTTTTCTCATTTCACTCTTACCATGTTGGTCAGGCCGCCCATCTTGACATCAGGACGAAATTCAAATCCTCCATCTTCCGCCCATCTTCGTAAGGCTGCGAAGTTGAATCTTTTATTGGACGCGCCACTTCTTTAATTTACATCTTCCGTCCATATCAGGAAGTCCCCACGATGTCATAAGAAGAAGGGTACATCCCTAGGCTGCCGAAACGGCTTTCTTCACAGTCAGGGTTGAAACTCTTCCTCGGTATGCCCTGCAGTCCATGTGATGGTGTCCTATGCTTCAGGTAAGAAAGGAAGTTTCTCAGAAGGTTACGACAAATCAGAATAAATTTTACCCCACTTTATCCCATTCCAGCTTTCTATTCTAGGCCGTTATGGATCCATGATTCTGGCTGCTATATCTCCTTCTCTTCTATTCCCTAGATAAACGTAATGAGGCTGCCACTGCCATCGACTCTGAACTTGCTGTGCTTTCCCAAATCTCGTTCCCAGCGCAAATCTTGAGACATTCTTCCCTTCTCGCTGGAAGAGATGTACTCAAAATACAATGAAATCTACGATGGCGCCACCCACAGCTAATCGGCACCGTTCACAATCCAGGAGTTCGCTTGATTACACGTCAGTTCAGTGTATGCTCCGCGCGCGACAGAATTCTGGATCAAAATATCCCACACCGTTTTCATGTCCAATTAGGTAGAGATTTGCACGGATAGAAACTACAACTGGAAGCAAAATAAACACTATATATTTCAGAATGTACAAACGTTCTTCTCTGAGCATCAAATAGCACGTTGCTTGAAGTTTCGGATCCGCTCTTTACGTCTAATTTTTCTTCTTTTCTTTTAAGCCGAGTGATGTACTGAGATAAATTAAAGTTGAGAGTCGATATCCTTCTTTCCATACTCTATGATTTTCAACTGCTGTTTCCACGGATCCAAACGAAAAGCGAAAAGAGGCACCCATCGCAACCAAAATGTTCTTTCATGCCATGTAAATCTTCGTAGTTGAGAAACCTCCTCCATTAGTGTGCCGTAATTCTCACTTGTGAAGCGCCCAGCACCTATCTCCCACCTACATCTGCTTGTTCGAAGAACATGCTGCTGTCAAAAGGCTTCTTCTCTCACACTCTCTTCCTATCTTTCGGATTGAAGGAAGAGAAAATACCTGCATTTCCTCAGACTTTGGCGGATGCAATAGGCACTTGGGTATAGGCAAGATCTCAAGAATGTGTATTTCCTCAGTTGAGATCTGTAGTGACTATTGCTCCTCCCTAGTATAATACTACCTACAGGCCTTCAGGTGATTGTTCGTACTTTAAGTATACATTCTTGTTAGGTTTAAAACACGTTGTTTCGAAAACCTTTGGAAAATATGAAAGCAAATAAATCTCGTTGATTTTAGAAAAACCAGCTGGCTGTCTACATGCGATCTCTAGGCCATATTTACACTCAAAGAGACTTAATCTCAGCTCAGGCAGCGGCTAACTATAGAATAATCTAGGTCAAGGAACACATTCGTACCCACATGAGTCAAGACACAGTCCTTATGGTGCACACAGATAGCCGTCACCTAAACAAGTGGCAGCCGGGACTTCGTGTTCGCAATTCAATATATCCTTCTATTGCAAGGAAGCTGTGGTATCCTTGTTTCCATTAGTGCTTCCTGGTGCAAAATAATTCGAGTAAGTGTTACCATATTCACTTCTAGCTCCACCTTGCTTCTGTCCTGATTCTGTCCTGATTCAACCTCTCAAAAGATCAGACTCTTAAAAGAGTCAATAAAAGCGATACATCAAAGGCGATTTGTTTAATAGATCAGATAGGCCGACAACCCCTTTGAAGGAACCAAATTTGATGGCTACTGATCCGCAAACTTCTCCGCTGAATATAATGTCTCTGTTGAGCTGAGGAAAAATACTCATGATCTGCACTCTCATGCCCTTCCATGCTTTTGGCGCCCAACCGTTGGCTCCACACCAATTCTTTGCCATGACATGGTTAAAATAACAAACCCTAAGAAATAAGAAAAACCTATGGATTAATACTAAGTACTGAGGGAAGAATGGTTGGAGGGATGTTAACCTCTTGAATTTTGCGACAAAAGTCCCAACCACACTTAAGTTATTAGGGGAACTGTCATGAGTTCGCCGAAAGCGTAGGTCGCCAGGTACTCCCCCAATACCAAGCTTTCACGTGTGACCTGACAGTTTACCTCTGGAGTCTTAGTCTATCTACTGAAAACTAAAGTCACTCAGGCTTACCCTTGAAATTCATCAAACCACCAGCATGTAGTAGAAGGCTGACATCGTATCTTTTATTAAAATAGAATAAAATAATTGTTTTCCTTCTGTACAGGACATGGTTCTTGGGTGCTGCCAAGCTTTCGCATGCAGGAAACGTTGAACAAAGACGGAACGAATTCAGATTTGATCCTCGAACAATGCTCGTCCGAAGGACAGTTATATCCAGTTCTACATTGGACCAAAACTAAAGCGGCTTCACAAACATGATAAGTAGACTCGAGGGAAGAGTATTCGGAAGGGAGCCTGCATCAGGAAAACGGGACAACTGCTAGGAGCGCTAGTCAGATCTAGGAGAGCTCTGAGAGTGACAAGTAGCCAGGTAGGTGGGCGCTTAGGATACTAGGAGAGCTAGCGAGACTAGGTGGGAGTCCTAGCAAGTCCCAGTTTTGTCAGATTTCCCGATGTGGCGAAGCAAGTCCGAGTACGACGAGGATTAAACAATTTTGGTGCGCCTCTTTGTTCATCTCCGACTCTCCCTGATAATATTACATTCCATAACGATGCTGGTCAATTTGGACATCGCAATAGGACAGCCGAAGACCTTTTCATTAATTATAGTTTCCTCATGAAGTTCTAAAAATTCCGTCACCTTCACGAGCTCCCTCAGTCGGTAAATTGTAATCTACTCCCAAAGGAGAAGAATATGGGTGGGGGCCGCCACTGGAATTGTTTACTGAGCGAAGCCGAGTCCCGACTTGTGGGTGTTCTGCTAGCAGGCGGGGAGCGAGGGACAAGGCGACACAGAGAAAAGATGCACTCTCTCATGAGAAAAGCTGCTTCCAGAGTATCCTATGTGCTAAACTCAAACGAGACCTGTTACGGTGGGGATCAATGTTGGATTTACGAGCGCTCAGCAAGATCATGCTGTGAGTTCCGTCCCGCGCAGTGTTGTACCGACCTGCACAAACACCTTTTTGTTGTTCCCCATTCAGCTATACAGCATATACTCAATATATAGGTAGATTACATGTTATAAATGCGATATCAATTTGCCTCACGAGCTCACCGAGGTCAAACGATACAAATCTTATTTTTCTCTCATTTATCCGATTTGCGACGCTTATTTCAACAATTAAAGGGATAGAATGTCATTGAATTATTATTTCTCATTTTTCTGACACAATCTAAACTTCGACTGGAGTTACATAGAAGTATCTCCTTCGATTTTGTACAAATACACAATTCAACCTAGAAAGAAACATAATTCAGTAATATACACCCAATTCTAGTAATTATGCGTTAACCTGATCCCACATATCTCACGTTTTCCAGAAACTTTCAAGCTATTTTATTTGGATTGGGGTGACCTAAATCGGTCTGCAATGTGCTATGGACATCAGAACCTCTCTGTATCACTGAACTCCATGCTATAGGAAGATGTATATACACATGACCCACGCAAATCGTGGTTCGTTTGGGTTTGGAATCCAGGAATTTTGGGTGCGAGATGAATCCGAATCTACCAATGGTAAAGTCAATGCTTATACCCACCCAAAGGGCTAGTCCCAAGGGCTAATACATGAAGCGAAAGGATGTTTGTCATGTTTTACAGATTTCTCACCATCTCGTCCTAGGCCTCCCCCACACAAGTGCAGGAACACAGTGAAGGGCTGTTGTGGAGCTTCTCTTTAAAAATTTGTAACACCTTCGATATTTGAGATGCAGAAATGTGTTTGTTTTGTTGATTACTTGATGGAAGCAGTAAAAGACTCCGATGTGGTATCTAAAATCAGATGTACATGCACACTAATTTAAAAAGGCCCATCCACTGACCTGTTGGTTGCTTTATTATATCTACTAGGCGATATTGCGAACAGTACTCTCACCGGCCCGTTGGATTTTAAGATTACTCGGTTCGAAAGCCTCGTGCGAGAAAGAGTGTTATACTCTGCTATATACGGCCGAATAGTACGTTCTATTTCCATATTCCCTTGTTATCGGTATAATTTATCCCCCTCGTTTTCACTACCATGATATTCGACAAATATCAAGAGACCTAGTTTTTCTTGCACGGGAAAACACGGAGTAGTTGATAAACATGAAGTACCCCCTTCTCTTCTCTCAGTGTAAAAGCTCCTTCAAGTCATCCAACGAGGATTGAATCTGCCTGAAACATTCTGGTTACTTCTATCATCTGGGGACACGAGAAAAAGACAGAGCGGGTAACCTAGATCTCCTTCGTTGAGATGTCCAATATGTCTGTGGATTTGTCCATTGCGAGCAGCTGACACTTAGTGGGCGACCCTGGATATAGATACTGATGAAGGAGATAATAAGATGTGATTCTTGATCAATACGAGGCAAATCACTCGGTCAAGTGCATGATGGAGATGGCTGCCCCCGCCTTTTAAAGAAATGTGCTCAACCCGGTGCGCAAATTCAGACTCAATCTGAAAGGGTTTTGCTTTGTCGATACATTTGTGGCTATGACCATCCTCTCCTCGCAATGAACTAAGACGATCACGTTTATGGAGGTATGATATCGGAGAAGGCCTGTCGATGACGAATCCACTCAACTCAGTCGAAAGATGATGTGTATCGGAATACCATCATAGAACCCTCACAGTGGAGCAAATTCATTCGGTTGGTCGATATGGGCTGCACAGGTTTGTCAGAAGGAGAGATGGGAAGTCTGAGTCTGGATGCTATCTGACCTTTGCTATCCCATGTTTTCTCTCGATTCTGTACAATATGCGGTAAAAGAGAAGATGAACCTCATGGTGATGGTGCGACTGCTGATGAAGAGGGCCAGTCAGTAGATAGCTGACTTGACAGAACAGCCTAAACCCCCTTCCCCGACAGCAGTTTTACTGGCAACAAGAACTGAATAAGAGTGGCAGATAGTGCACGGCGAGTCATGATACGCTGAGATCTTTGGGTTCAATCAAGGTAGGAGAGTATTAGAAATGGCACCATTTTAGAGACCCAGATACTGGTTTGACCGATGTATTAAAATCTTAATCACCTAGTTCCTGTTAAGTAAGATAACAGCATGGCCTGTGCAGAAAAATAAAGTATGGATATGATTGGGTGGGTCGATTCACTGCGAGAAAAAGGACGCAAAAATTTCCCAGTTTGAATATAACGAACGTACGATGGATGAAAAAAATGGTTGGAAACTTAACATCTGTAGAGATGGCCAGAAAAACATGCATCGGACAACATCTGAAATAATGCTCCACACCAGATAGGTCCCTGACTGAGGGTTCTATTATTTATTTATTTTTAAGTCTATATATCAACTTTTATTGTCAATGCACCGTTTGGACGCACCCAGGATTCCAGACAGATACCTCCATGTGAGGGCTGCGCTGAAGAACGTCTTCGAGACTTCAACCGGAGCTTGAACGTCGGCAGTCAGTGGTATCAAAACTGTGTCAACTCACTCATCCCTACACCTTTCTTTCCAGAGCCACTCTATTCAACATATATATGTTCCAAATAATTAAAATACCCTTTTACAATCAGAGGTAGCCATGATCATGAGGTACGTAACCAGTGAGTCTGGATGATGCCATGCCTGAAGGAGAGAGGGTACTTCACCTAGGCTCTCGAGGGCCCCATTTTTCACTCACATAAGCTACATAAAAGAAATTCAAGGTAAATATTTTAATCTTCCCCGGTCTGTCAAATCTTCGCCTACGCACTATATATGGTACTGGAATTCACAACTGGCCCCAAATTCTTTTCGCTGAAAGGCACATTAGTCTGCACTGCGAACATAGCATTTATTGCTAGTTATATATCTCTATGTTAAGGTTTTAACTTTAAGCATCTCTTTGCGTAGGCGACTATTCTTATGTTACTGTTAGTTCACAAACTCATCTCTGTCGAGCCAGATCTTAACCCGTCGAACACTGCGAATCAAACCATGCGTTCCGTATTTATCCAAAAATCGGAACTATATTTGCTAGGGTATTGCCAGTGGTCCCCTTCGCTGTAAACAGACATGATGCGACATGCTTTCAAAACCTATCGGATACCTGCTTTTACACCAATTGGCTATGTCTACTGCGCCATCTCTTGTCTTGGGCTGCTGTCCTGCTGCCTCAATACCGATCAAACAGTACATGGGACGGATGATGGGAACAAGAAGGATCATCTACCCTATAAAATTATCTGTATCGAGTTTCAGAACCTAACTGTTGGCCTTGCATTTTTTAATGAGCTTCTGCCTATGGGTAATCCGGGGTTCATCAAACAGTTACCTTTGTGCTCCAATCCCTGGAGTTTAACCCTTCCGTAAATTCTAAAGGCGGCAATTACTCTCCAGCACACCTTACCCGCATAATACCAAATAGGCTAAAAGGTGCCGTACAGCATTGTTGCCTCAGAGGCTGGTCATTAAATTTACATTGTGGGCAGGTATTATAAGCTTTGTGAACTATAAGAGGCTCCAGTATGACATACAGTGCAAACAGAAGTTTCCCTCTAAGGATCCGGCGTGCTTTACATGGCTATCAAAGCTTAACGTTCCATATCCTTCGGATTCCTTCCGGTGGATCTCTACCCAGAGTTTATCTGATTGCCTTTAAGTTGTTCCAATGGGCGGAAGCGTCTGTGCGTACTCATAATGATTAAAGGGTCATATTCTGCGTGACCTAACGATTAACTATCCGGCAACCTCCGCAATCGACATGGACTAGATACACATTCTGTTCTAGCGCATAATAGATTCCCTCGGTCATTTGTTCTTTTGGTCGACATGGAACTGGATTTTTCTAGCCAGTGTATTACTCTAGTATTAATAAAATGACAAGCGTACAATCATTTACATGAGGCAGTACCCAACGGGAATGATATAGCAAACTAGACGCTCCAATTTCTGACGAAGACAATTGCATAATTAGGGCAGAAAGGAACAATGGTCCACAACGGATGTGGCGCTGATTCTGATCACTTCTGACGGATTGGCCTCCTGGATACCTGATCTCAAATAGAATGTCTTCTTTATCTGTCCCCAGGGTCTTCACATTGAATAGCTGCTCAGAGGTTCTACGTTGTGGTGCCAAAAATTGGTATCACGAAGGGCAATCATAGCAAAGCTTAATTTTATGATCCATCTACGGAATGGAGCTAAATTGGTCCACCCGATGTTGGGGGACTTCCCTACGCGAGTGTTTTTCTACATCATCGTGACGATCGCAAGATAGTCGACGGTCCATGGGTTCCTCGGAGACACCACTCTTGGTTTATCAGCCAAGTTCAGCTCCTTGTTGACAAGGCACGACCATGAAATTGTGGCTGAATGATTGTCAGTATTAAGTCATTTTCATTTCTACTCCCCTGACAAGCCGCTCTGACCCGAAGTCCATAATCGTAAATAGTCGACCACATCAACATGCCACTGAAGTATAATTAAAACCAGGCATTAGAGCAACAGTTACAAAATTACTACAGATAGAGGCAACAGATGTGACGCATTAACACGCACCGGACATCGAAAAACGAACCTGTTACGTGGCTAAAATTGCAAGCTGTCCGCGGCGCAATTACCAGCCTGATGAAGGGAGAAGCTTTGGAGTAATCCGTAAAGAGATCGAGATAATGTGACAAGAGTGCACGCTCTTCTGCTTAAGCGTAATCATAGCTTTCCCCCTTTCTCGATGCCCTGTAAGAACAAATAGACTTCGTGTGAGTTCTGCCACCCTCTAAGGGAACACAGCAGAACTAGGCTCACCCGTTTATACGCAGGGCTATCATAAATCAGACGATCAGTAGGTGGCGTCCACGATCTCAGATGAGATTAAAGGTATCACTCACCGTCCATGAATACGTTTGACATATTCTTTCGTATTCGGTCCCACGAATTCGGAATCTTTGGAAACCAATCCTTCCAAAACAAAGCCCACCATGAAATCGGCAGATGTCGGTCCGTCACCACCCACAAGCCAGCCGGTTCTGCTTTTCTCAAGGTGCGACTCGATCTGTTAAAGGGATGGCCCGGGGGTGCCATGGAGTCATTAAGGAACCGAGGTACAAAAGTGATGATAGAGGGATTATCACCATTTCACAATTAGCTTTGAGCTCTGGGTTAACGAATCTCTTGATTACGTTGGTAAAAACCGGTTTAATAAGAGGACGAAGAAGGGCGGGGGCCCGTTGTGGAATGATTGTAAAAATCAACTCGTGAACAACGATTGGCATGAAGCTGCCCTCTGCGTAGTGTGAGACTGGAAAAATATATCAGTCCACGCGAAAGCCCCTAGCCACGTGCAACAAGATATTGAAGTTCTAGCCTCACAGTAAAGATTGTCGATCTTTCCCGCTTCGGGAGGGTTAAACTTTTCGGCTCCATATTTTGCTATGAGATATTCTGTTCAGAATTATCATCAGCCCAGTATCCAAAACATATCTAAAGGAATCCGCGAGCGAGTTCTATACATACCTGTGATAGCTCCACTCTCAGCAAGCGTGACATTTCCGTCTGTAATGATGGGTGATTTGCCGAGTGGATGTACGCTCTTCAATTCCGGAGGGGCTCGCATTTCCGCTGTCCGTTTATATTTCTTGAGTTCATATGGGACTTCCAGCTCTTCCTGCGTAGTTATTGTCAGTGTATTTGGAGGACTGATTGGGAAAATGAGGGCTCACGAGGAGCCAAAGTAGTCGCTGGGATCGTGAGTTCTCCAAGTGATGAACAATGATAGCGGCAGGCTTGGCTTTACTTGGGGAATTCTGTCAGGAGATGTTAACAAATTCAGATATTCGAAGAGACAAGCAAGTGACGGAACCTCTGTCTGTTCTTGGGGGGTGAAAGGATCGACGGCTAACAATGATTTGATCAGTAAGTAATTTGCATTTGAATACAAAGGGGTGACAGAGTTTACTTTCAAGGGGCTGTAGTGTCGTTACCGCAACGATAGGAGCATTGGGAGCAATGCCATTGGGAGACATCGGTTCCTGTGTACAAGAATATCAAAAACGAAGAGAAATGAGCGTCAATTCAGCGGTCAACAAGTTTTAGAGACACTTACAGCAGCTGGAGGGGCGGCCATATCGTAGATCGAAGGAAAGAAAGGGAGAGAAAATTGATGTGTTTACTGGGAGCACTCCTTGCAGATCGCCATTTGTAGTCTGGCCGTGAGAGGCGTGAAAGGAATGCCGGGATCGAGACTGGTTCCACAAGGTGGGGGACATGTCCCCATTATTAGAATCTTCCCACACCATCCTTCCGATATAAATGTTTCGATTTCTATGTGGACCATATGGTCTGAACGATTCTGTTTAAGATTTGACTCGAGAAGGGAAAATGCGGACCCCACCAGCCACTCTGATCCACCAATGTCAATAGAAATCCGAAAGCACATGTCCAGAGGACGCTGATCACTTTTAAAATCAAAGAATCTCCCAAGAGCTCAATTATGGGTATATGACATCACTTCTGAGGGATTTATGACGTCGACCGCTAAGGGTTACACGACTTCCACATCTCTTAAATGTAAACCGAGAAAGAAACCAATGATCAGATTCTTATGAAGTGTCCTGGGAACTGAAAAGAAATAAATGTCGGAATACCGAGTTACTACAAAATCAAATGGGAGATCAGGGAAAGTAGTAGGTGGTCGATCGATTCGTTTATCGATGGCACTTCGATATGCAGCACGATTGTACTGTTTAGCTGGTAGTGCCGTAGTTGACTGGCGCTCCAGATTGGTATACAGGCTGGTAGGTGCCATTTCCGATATCTAGAGTTAGGGTCAGAAAGGTTCAACGGAGTAGAAAGACAAGGAGAATTACATTGGAAGCCACCGCGCCCGTATTCTGCGATAGAAAGGTTATATACGAACAATCTGCATTCAGGAACATTTCACTCACGTTCTTCCGCCTTCATCTTTTTGTAGATTAGCCAGAAAGCATGCTGGAAAGAGGTTTAAATGATAAACCCATGTCTTCGGCAGTGCTCACTTACGATATGGCCGGGAATGTAGCCCAAGATAGTCAATAAAATGTTAATGAGTACATCGCACGAACAGCCGGTGAGGATCAACACAGCTGCTGGTGGGAACAAGATAGCAACCTATGCCACACTGACATCAGTCCAGGTCCTCTACTGTGTTGACCAAGGGAACATACAAGAATGAGAAGGACGTCACTGCCGTTAACCATGATGGATAAGTTCTGTTGTTGGATGGCAGACTCGTCAAGATCGAGGTTGAAGGAAGAGTGTGATGATGTTCAACCTCCTTTTTCAATCCCCGATGACGTACTACGGCGCAGTGGGACTGCGGGCGCCTCTTTCTAGCCTGAGTGTGCCCCGTCCATTATCCACGCATCGAATTCCAGAAGTTTTTCTAACTATTGTGTATTGTCAAATGAAGCAGAATGTCTGATTTTTTCCCCAGATATTTCAAGCACCCTTTCTTGGAAAATTGATATACGGGACAAAGACGCAGACAAAAGCAGCGGACAGCTCGTGAGATTGGCAGTTATGTCGATCGTCTCTGTTTACCTCTTATCCTGAATTCAGGCAAGTTCATATGAGATACCCCGGCTTAATCAATCTTGCAAGCAATAAGGATGAGCAGACCCACTTCTTCCTATCCTCATTCGTTCCAGTGCATTAGGATTCCTTAATACGTCTCTGGTCTCATCTGGTCCCAAATTTAAAAAATTTATTCTCAAAGCTTGTAAATAGTTCAATCACGCTGAAAAGGCCTGAAATAAATTAACGAATTTATGATGATTCTCTTTTTCGACTGGTCCTTCATGGCATACAAGGTCAACTATTATCACACAGAATGCTTCGGTTCAGGTCGTAGCAACAGAGGTGCATAATTACGATCCGGGCTCAGGAATTGACTCTTCTCGATTTAGACAATGTGAACCAGGTTTAATCTTCAGCAACACTCCGGATCGATCTCTATGCGGGTTGTGATATGAAGTCATGCAGTTGATCCGTTGGTCGAGGTAGGTGTAATCTCTGCACTTGATGAAAGCTAGGCAAGTGAGAACAGATTATCTTGCTGTGTTGAATGACATGCTCCCTCTATATTATATTGACTCGCTTTGACCCTAATGGCAGGGGACTATTTTCTGTCGGAATTCGTTGGCTAGCATAGTCAACGCCCATCACGCATAATGATGAGAGCCAGAGCCTGAAGCTGACGATCGATAATCATGTAAATTCCGAGGGCCTTGACCAAGTTAGCAACCCTCTTTGGAAAATTTAGACGAAGTCCCCCCTGCACTTTTCAGGTAAAAACAGTTGGCTCTCCGTCCAAATCCTTGCTTAATCCCGACTTTTTACAAAAGGGTGATGAATGCCAGTATTTTGATGCGAAATCATTTCGGGTCATATTATAGGGACAGTATGTGTTAACAGTAAAACACCTCATCTAGAATGTAAGTTTTCTTGTTGGAAATGATATTTCTGTAATGAATTGAAGCCTTGTAATTTTATTAGACTCTCTCCTGGTGCTTTTAGACAGAATGTTTCTAACAAGGTCAGGATTCAACTTGCAACCCTTCAGACACCCTCAGAGAAAATTCCCAAGTCTTGCTTATCCTGTGCTCCCCAATCATAGTCTCTGGATATGATGCTCAAGCCACCCTCTAACCAGACCACGGAGCGCTCATATGTCCGCCCTTTAAAGCAAATTTAAGCATTTCAGGCTAAAAGTCCCAGCAAACGCACCGATTAAACACCCGTTTGACTCTACAAAGAAGAGAATATCGCCAGCGAGAGTTATGTAGCGGAACAGCAGGGAATAATTCCTAGAGATCTCCCAAATGAATCAGCGACCAAGATGTGGGAGCAGATTCAGAGGGTTGAACATGAAATAGAGCTGCAACAGAGTTCTCACACTTTAATGGATGTTTAGGAAATTCAGCCTTCAATTGTGCTGCCGATAAGCCAAGAGACAAATTTGATGTGCTCAAACGAGTAATTTTCGAGGATCAGAAAGCTTCTCTGGGAATAGGAGGGGTATCAAAAGAGAGGCAGATTATACTGCATACGCAAGGATTAGCGCTGATTGTTTCCGCTTCGCTTAGCATGTCGTCCACTCAGTGCATCTGGGACCTCTCTCGGCACCGGAGGCTTACGCTGGGCGCGCCCGGTTATAGGGAGTGAAGAATAATCAAAAGGATCACGTCTAGTGTATCTCGGCAGTTTTGTGTTCAGATACTTTGATTAATTCTGAATCCTAGGCCCGATTGTCTCCCTCTCCATGCGGTTAATTGGCAGATCTATCTGGTGCGTATATTGGCCTTGGGAGACACCTTTAAATACT
>Ga0157379_10003354_pt1 | contig 13564 bp, 10 predicted proteins | sample S25metaG_FD_121802 | JGI IMG/M metagenome (GOLD analysis project Ga0157379, IMG submission 121802) | Switchgrass rhizosphere microbial communities from Kellogg Biological Station, Michigan, USA - S2-5 metaG | ecosystem: Host-associated > Plants > Roots > Rhizosphere > Soil | place: USA... | reverse complement strand
CGGCGCGAAGGAGGGGTCGGTCTCGTCCGACGCGAGGACCCGGTGCAGCTCGCCCACGCGCCGCCCCAGGCGCTCCAGCCGGGCCAGCGCCTCGGGCGAGGGGTCGGGCGAATCACGGAGCACTCCGGTCAGGTACGCCCAGCCGTCCCCCTGGTTGGGGACGAAGGCGTAGAGCAGGGCGAGCTCGCTCGCGCTCGGGCCCTCGAGGGTGAGCGCCGCAAGCAGCTGCGGCGTGGACCGGAAGCCGTGGGTGGCCAGGAAGCGGCCCATCTCCACCTCGGGCGACAACCCGACCTCCAGCTTGCGCAGGACCTTCAACAGGATCCGGTCCCCGATCACCACGCTGGTGTTGCTCTGCTCGACCCCGAGGGCGCGGACCGACGGCTCCCCCGGAAGCGAGGCGAGCATCTCTGCGCCGCGGCCGATGGTCTCGGCCCGGACCACCCCGGCCCCCACCGGCACCTGACGGGCGTCACGCGCGAAGTCGAGGACGGCGCGAGACACGCCCGGATCCTCGAGCGCATCGCGCAGCTGTCCCTCGGGCATCCGCTGGAGCAGGACGAGGTAGGTCTCGTGGGAGCCGAGCACGTAGCTCACCCGCACGATGCTGGCCTCGGCGTCCGGAGCCGACTGCAGCGGGATGCGCTCCAGCACCTCGACCTTGGAGATGGGAACCCCCTTGCCTCCGAACCAGCGCTGCTGCTTGAGCCAGCCGGTGAGCTCCTCGAGCGTGATGGTCATGAGGCGCTCCCTCCGTCCGGCGCCTGCAGCCGGAACCAGTAGACGCCGTACGCACCGAGCGAGAGCTGGTACGACCGGTCGGTGATCGGCGGGAAGACCGTCTCGGCGAAGAGCTCGATCGGCGTCCAGCCTTGCCAGGAAGAGAGGTCCAGCTCGGCCGGCTGCGCTCCGCGCGCCAGATTGCACACGCAGAGGAGGGTCTCCTCGGGCGCGATCCGGACGAAGGCCATGACCTTCCGGTTCGGAGGGTTCACGAACCGGATCTTGCCCATCCAGAAGGCCGGATGCGCCTTCCGGACCCGGATGACCTCGCGCATCCAGTTGAGGAACGAACCAGCGTTCGCCTCGTGCGCCTCCACGTTCAGCCCCTGGTACCCGTACACGGTGTCGGCGATCACCGGAGCGAAGAGGCGGGCGTAGTCGGCCCGGCTGAAGCCGGCATTCCGGTCGGGGGTCCACTGCATCGGAGTGCGGACCCCGTTGCGGTCGCCGAGGAAGATGTTGTCACCCATCCCGATCTCATCGCCGTAGTACATGACTGGCGTGCCGGGCAGGCAGAAGAGGAGCGAGTGCAGCAGCTCGAGCCGCCGGCGCCCGTTGTCCATCAGCGGCGCGAGCCGGCGCCGGATGCCGAGGTTGAGCTTCATCCGCGGGTCCTTGGCGTACTCCCGGTACATGTAGTCCCGGTCCTCGTCGGTCACCATCTCCAGCGTCAGCTCGTCGTGATTGCGAAGGAAGATGGCCCACTGACAGGTCTCGGGGATCTCCGGGGTCTGCTGCATGATCTCCACGATGGGGGTCCGCTCCTCGCGCCGGACCGACATGAAGATGCGGGGCATCACCGGGAAGTGGAACCCCATGTGGAACTCGTCCCCGTCGCCGAAGTACACCCGCACGTCCGACGGCCACTGGTTCGCCTCGGCCAGCAGCACGCGCCCGCCGAACTCCCGGTCGATGGTGGCCCGCAGGCGCTTCAGAAAGGCGTGGGTCTCGGGCAGGTTCTCGCAGTTGGTGCCCTCGCGCTCGAAGAGGTAGGGCACGGCGTCGCAGCGGAAGCCGTCCACGCCCATGCGCAGCCAGAAGCGCATGACGTTCAGCATCTCCTCCTGGACCTCGGGATTGTCGTAGTTGAGATCGGGCTGGTGACTGAAGAAGCGGTGCCAGTAGTACTGCTTGGCCACCGGGTCCCAGGTCCAGTTGGAGCGCTCGGTGTCGGTGAAGATGATGCGCGCGCCCTGATACTTCTGGTCGGTGTCGCTCCAGACGTACCAGTTGCGCTTCGGGTTGTCGGGGCTGCTCCGCGCCTCCTGGAACCAGGGGTGGTGGTCGCTGGTGTGGTTCACGACCAGCTCGGTGAGGATGCGGATCCCGCGGGCGTGGGCCGCGTCGACGAGCCGCTGGAAGTCCTCGAGCGTGCCGTAGTCCGGATGGATGGTGTAGAAGTCCGCGATGTCGTAGCCGTCGTCGCGCAGCGGGCTCGGGTACATCGGCAGGAGCCACAGGCACGTCACGCCCAGGTCCTGGAGGTAGGGGAGCTTGGTGATGAGGCCCTGGATGTCGCCCTTGCCGTCTCCGTTCGAGTCGAAGAACGCGCGGACGTGCACCTCGTAGATGATGGCCGACTTGAACCACAGCGGGTCGTCGGAGGTCATGGACCCTCAGTAGAAGTAGTCGAAGGCCTGCTCGGTGCGGGCCGGGGCACCGACGGTCCACACCGCCGCCGGCATCTCGGGGGAGAGGGTCAGCGTCGCCGTCTCGCCGCGCCACAGCTGTCGCTCGCCGCTCAGCCGCTCCTCGACCTCCACCACCTCGCGCCCGGCCAGGCCGTAGCGCTCGAGCGGTAGCCGCAGCTGCGCGGTGTGCGTCCGGTACGGGTCGAGGCTCACCGCGACCAGCACCTGGCTGGTCCCGTCCTCGGTGCGCTTTCCGTAGAAGATGACCTGCGGGTCGTCGCACTCGAAGAACTCGAGCCCCTCGTCGCTCTGCAGCGCGGCCTCGGCGTGGCGGATCTCGTTGAGGCGACGGATCCACTCCCGGATGTCGCCCGAGCGCCGCGCTCTCCAGTCCACCAGCTGGTACTTCTCGCTGTCGCGGTACTCCTCGCCCTGCAGCACCGCGGCGTCGCAGAACTCGTAGCCGGAGTAGATGCCGTAGGAGGCTCCGAGCGTCGCCGCCAGCGCCACGCGGATCCGGAACGCCGGCGGGCCGCCCCGCTGCAGGAACTCGGGGAGGATGTCCGGAGTGTTGGGCCAGAGGTTGGGGCGCATCGCGTCCGCCCACTCCGGGCGGCGCAGCTCCTGGAAGTACTCGGTGAGCTCCCGCTTGTGGTTGCGCCAGGTGAAGTAGGTGTAGCTCTGGCTGAAGCCGGCCTTCGCGAGCGCGCGCATCAGCTTCGGCCGGGTGAAGGCCTCGGAGAGAAAGACCAGCCCGGGGTCCCGCTCGCGCGCCTCGCGGAGCAGCCACTCCCAGAAGGGCAGGGGCTTGGTGTGGGGATTGTCGACGCGGAAGACCCGGACTCCCTGCTCCACCCAGAAGAGGATCACCTCCAGCAGCGCCGGCCAGAGCGTCGTCCGGCCTGGGCCGAGGAGGTCGAAGTTGACGATGTCGTCGTAGCGCTTGGGCGGATTCTCCGCCGTCTTGATGGTGCCGTCCGGCCGGTGCTGGAACCACTCCGGATGCTCGGTCACCCAGGGATGGTCGGGCGACACCTGGTAGGCGAGATCCAGCGCCACCTCCAGGCCCTGCTCGGCGGCCCGAGCGACGAAGCGGCGGAAGTCCTCCACCGTTCCCAGCTCGGGGTGAACCGCCATGTGGCCGCCCTCCCGGGCCCCGATCGCCCAGGGGCTCCCGACGTCCGCCGGCCCGGCCTTCGCCGCGTTGTTCTTTCCCTTCCGCGCGATGCGGCCGATGGGGTGGATGGGCGGGAGGTACACGACGTCGAACGCGAGGCGCTCGATCTCCGGGAGCAGGGCCTCGGCGTCCCGGAAGGTGCCGTGCCGCTCGCCGTGGGCGGCGCTCCTGGGGAAGAGCTCGTACCAGGCGCCGGCGCGGGCGCGCTCGCGCTCCACCAGCACCGGGCGCTCGAGCGGATCGCGCCGGCCGATGCTCCGGTCCGGGTAGCGCGCCGCCGCGTCGACGACGCGGGCCTCGGTGGCCCGTCCGATGCCGTCCATCGGAGGACCCTCGAGCACGCTGGCCGCCTCGTCGAGGAGCTGTGCGTCGTGGGTGGCGTGCGCGGCATCGGCCCGGGCCGCGCAGGCGCGCAGGAGCCCGGCCCCCTCGAGGAGCTCGCTCTGCACGTCCCGGCCCACCGCCACCTTCCGCTCCAGCTCGGAGACCCAGCTCCGGTAGAGGTCCGGCCACGCCTCGATGGTGAAGACCACCCGGCCCGGGGGCCCGAGGGTGACGTCCGCGGCCCAGCGGTCGTTTCCCAGCGGGTGCATGGGGCAGGCGCGCCACGGGCCAGCCTCGGTTCCGGGCGAGACCTGCCGCCACCACACCACCGCGGCGAGCACGTCGTGCCCCTCCTTGAAGATGTCGGCCTCGACGTGCAGCGACTCGCCGGCCATCCGCTTCACCGCGGAGCGACCCCCGTCCAGCTCGGGAGTGACCGCCTCGATGACCATGCTCGCCGCCCGTCCAGCGCTCTCCGCCGGCCGGATGACCGACGGGCGGACCGGGGTGGGGGCTCGCTCCCCGTCACCTCCGCCCCCGCCGGCGCCGCGGGCCAGAGGGGTGGGCTGCGTCTCCGGGGCGGTCTCGGCGTGAAGCGGGGCGCTCTCGTCGCGGGGGGGCATGCCGGGGGAAGCTGTACACGATGAGACGGATGGCACCGCCGTCCGTCGAGACGGGGAGTGTTCACCCCCGGTCGGAGCGCTCCGCCCGCACGTGTGGGTCCGCCGGAGCCGGCCGGCTGGTACGCTCGGCAGGGTCGAGGGACGGATGCACCGCGCTTTCACCATCGCGAGCGATCCACGGTCCTGGCGGTCCTGGTCGGCGCTGGCCGCGCTCGTCGCCGTCCTCAGCGCCGTGCTCCCCGGCGTGGCGGCCGCGGGAGGGCAGCAGCTGCCCGCCTTCTGGGTGCTCTGGGCGCTGATGGCGATCGCGGGCCTCGGCGCGGTCACCGTGCGCGCGGTCGCCATCGCGCGCCGCACCGCCGCGGAGATGACCTGGGTCGAGCGCGCGCTGTGGGCGACCTGGGACGTCTCCGGCGTCCTCGCGGTGTGCACGCTCCTCCTGTCCAACCTGCTCTGAGGCGAGCGAGGACGACGGGGCCGGCTCAGCGGCCGCCGGACTCGGCCGCCAGCGCGGCCTCGGTCGCCCGCAGGAGCGGCTCGGCGGACACGGGTGAGCCCGTCGCGTGCACCATCCAGTCGTCCGGCGTCACCCGGCCGAAGGACGCCGCCCGCTCGAACTCCGCGCCCGACCTGCTCCCGCGCAGCTTCTCCTCGAGCTGGAAGGCGATGAGGTGCCCGAGCGGGTACGCCGGCAGGTAGAGGAAGGACGGCGCGATGATGTGGGAGTAGATGCCGAGCAGGGCGGAGTCCTTCTCGCCCAGCACCGGCGCGTAGTGGCGGTTCCAGAGGTCGCGAGCGAGGGAAACGGTCGCCTCCCGGAGCTGCGCCGGCGTGGCGTCGGGGTGCTCGTACATCCAGTGCCAGAGGGCGATGTCGAGCAGCGCCACCCCGGAGATCTCCCAGGTGGCCCAGAAGTCGCCGAGGACGCGGAGCCGCTCGTCGCGTGCGCTCGGCTTGCCCAGCCCGAGCAGCTCGAGGTCCTTCGCCTGGAAGGTGAACGCCAGCGCCTCGGTGAAGGCGTTGCCCGGGACCCCCGAGAGCAGCGTGCTGTCCACCTCGTAGAGCGAGAACAGCTGCTCGACGTTGTGACCCATCTCGTGGACGGCGATGTTGTACCCCTTGTAATCCATGCCGCCCGGCGCGACCCGGGTGCGCAGGTGGGGCAGGTCCCCTCGCCGCGCGGCCTGGAGCGCATGGCCCGAGCCGCGGGCGGGGTCCACCACGATGCGCTCGGCGAGCCACTTCGCCTTCGCCGGCGTGAAGCCGAGCCCGCGGAGGAGCCGCGGCATGTCCTTCGCGTACGCCTCCGGGGTGGGGTAACGCTTCCGCGTCAGGGCGTCGAGCTTCGCCTCGGGGTAGCGAGCCCGGGCGAGGAAGCCGGCGTACCAGAGGTCGTGCGGCTCGAGGGGACGCCCCAGCCGCTGCTGGATCAGCGCCGAGACTCTCGGAACCAGCGGCGACGAGACGATCGACTCCAGCAAGGCGCGGAAGCGGGCCTCGGGGATCTCGTAGTCGAGCTGGAAGCGGCGATCCATCTCGGTGGGCGCGAAGGGAGAGTCCCTGTCCATCCGCCGCGCGGCCTGGAAGTTCCGGAGGAGGTGGGCGTACCGGCTGTCCGGCTCGCGCTCGGCCGAGACGACCACCGGCGCCACGCCCTTGCCGGTCTGCGCCGCCGGCCGGGGCTCGACCTCTGCGGCCGGCGAGGCGACGACCGTGTTCTTCACCGGGTCCCAGTCGAGGCGCGGATCGTCGATGACCGCCCGGGGAATCTCCTGGGTCACGACGCGCTCGATGGCCGCGCGGAGGAGGCGCTGGCGGACGAGGCCTGCCTGCCCCTCGGCGTAGTCGGCCTTGATCTGATCGCGCAGGTTCCAGTGGCTGAGGAGCCGCTTGCCGCTCGGGAAAGGACGCTGCCCGTCGGAGCCCAGGAGGTGATGGACCCAGAGGTTGTACCCGGCGATGTACGCCTCGGCGGCGGCGGACGCCTCGGCCCGCTCGGCCAGCGCCGCTCCGGAGGGACGCGTCGAGAACCGTCCCGCGAGCCTGGCCTCGGCCCACCGGGTCCGCGACCAGCCCGGGCCCTGCGCGACCATCTCGTCCAGCGTGTCGAGCGGCCAGTTCAGCAGGACGGTGAAGGCGATCTTCGAGGAGAAGAGGTCCTCCTGGAGGTGGGCGGAGGGGTCGGTCGCGGCCAGGAGCGCGTCGATGGGCAGCTCCGGCCCGCGCTCGAGCTCCGCGCCGGCGCGCCAGGTCCGACCGATCTCCAGGAAGTGCCCGTCGGCGGCCTCGAAGGCCTCGGACAGCCGGTCGCGCGTCCGGGCGAGCACCGCCGGATCGGCGATGAACTCGGAGGTGACGAACCGCTTCAGCGCCGCGGCGTCGCCGTCCTCCGCTCGCCAGAAGGCGGTGACCTGCTTCACCCCGCGCTCGGCCCTCGGTCGCGCCGCCTCGCCGTGGGCGCGGACCAGCGTCTCGACCAGACCGGGTGCGCTGGTCGCCGGCGCGGCACCGCCGCCGGGAACCGGCACCATGGGGACCTGGGCAGGGGGCGGTGCGCGCATGGTCGCCTCGGCGGCAGCGGTGTGGCTGGACGGTGACGCGGGGGCCGGCGTCCCCGACGAGGCGCAGGCGGCGAGAACCAGCACGGCGGTGGGTGTGAGCGCTGGGCGCATGAGGGCGAGAGCCTAGGCCGGGCGTTCACCGTCCGTCCTTGCTTCCGGACCACCGCTCGCTGCACCCTGGAAATCGGAGGGTCGCTCCGGGCTACTCCGGCGAACCCGTTCGATTTCCCGAGTGTCGTTCGCCCACCTCCTCCTGCTCGCCACGACGGCCGCGGTGCCACCTCCCGCCGCGCAGGGACCGATCCGCGCCGCGCGCACCACCGAGGCGCCGAAGCTGGATGGGCGCCCGGACGACCCGGTGTGGCAGCTGGCCACGCCCTTCAGCCAGTTCCTCGAGCAGTTCCCCGACGAGGGCCGCGTTCCGTCGCCGGAGTTTCGCACCGAGGTCCGCGTGCTCCATGACGACCGGACCCTCTACATCCTGGTGGTCTGCCACGACCCTCAGCCGGAGCTCATCCAGCGCCAGCTCGGCCGGCGCGACACGCCGCTCGTCGGCGACCAGGTGGAGATCAGCATCGACTCCACCCACGACCGGCGGACCGGCTACTACTTCGGCGTGAACGCCGCGGGGACGCTCCGCGACGGTCTCCTCTACGGCGACGTCAACCTCGCCGACACCTGGGACGCGGTCTGGGACGCCGCCGTGGCCTCGATCCCGGATGGATGGAGCGCCGAGTTCGCGATCCCGCTCGACTTCCTGCGGTTCCCGCGCGCCCCCACCCAGGAGTGGGGGTTCCTCGTGAGGCGCACCATTCACCGCACGCACCAGGTCTTCGACTCCTCCCTGATCCCTCGGAGCGTCAACGGGCTGGTCTCGTACTTCGGCACGCTCACCGGCCTGGATGATCTCGTTCCCCACCGGGCCTTCCAGCTCACCCCGTACGCCACGGCCCGGCTCCAGCTCCGGCCGCAGTACACCGATCCTGTCTTTCCCCAGCCGCGGCTGGTGGAGCCGTCGGGCGACGTGGGCGCGGATCTCCGGGTGGGGCTCACCTCGGACCTCACGCTCAACGCGGCCATCAACCCTGACTTCGGGCAGGTGGAGGCGGACCAGGTGGTGCTCAATCTGAGCAACCAGGAGCTGTTCTTCCCGGAGAAGCGGCCGTTCTTCACCCAGGGGCTCGAGCTCTTCCAGCCGGTGGGCCTCGAGTTCTCGGGGGGGCAGGTGACGCCGATGCAGCTCTTCTACAGCCGCCGGATCGGCCTCGACGCACCCATCCTCGCCGCGGCGAAGGTGACCGGCACCGGCTGGAAGGGGCTCGACATCGGCATGCTCGATGCCGTGGTGATGGGAGCCGGAGACCCGGGCAAGAAGGACGTGGCGTACCTCGATGACCCCGACCCGGACGACGCCTGGATCCACCAGGTGGAGGGGACCCCGGACCGACGGCTCCAGTTCCATCTCCAGCAGCCGTTCCACCTCGGGCTGAACAGCGCGCTCCCCCGCGAGCCACCGGTGTCGCGGAACTACTTCGCCGCGGTGGCCCGGCAGACGTTCATGGGCAACTCGTCTGTCGGACTGACCTTCACCTCGGCGAATCCTCTCCAGCCGCGGTGCACGCACGCCGACATCCAGCGGACCCGGGACCTCCGGAACGCGCTGCCGGTCGAGATCCAGGAGAGCACTGCGGACCCCATCCGCTGGGACGAGGAGCCGGCGTACCCGGGGGCGCCGCTGCTCAACGACTGTGCGGCGTTCGGCGGGACCACCGCCGGGCTGGACTTCAACATCCGCTCGCGAGACGGCGAGTGGGTCGCGCTGGGGACGGTGCTCGGGAGCAGGCGAATCGGTGGCCCGGCGGAGGACGTGCTCCGCGACGGGACGGTGATGCACCCCGGGGACCTCGGCGCCGGCGGCTACTTCGTGGCCGGCAAGGTCGGCGGGGAGGGGTTCCGCGCCTTCATCAACGGCCGCTACGCCTCACCGAAGCTGGATCTCACCGCGATGGGTTACCAGCAGAGCCAGAACCAGCAGGCGATGGGGGCGACCCTCGCCTACTACCGGAGCAACGGGATCGGCGCCTTCCACGAGGTGCAGGCGAAGATCTTCGCCAACACCTGGTGGTCCACCGACGGCGACTGGACCCCGCGGGGGAACTACGCGGGCTTCGAGGTCTCGACCATCCTCCCCGGCTACCAGCAGCTCGGCTGGAACGTGCAGCTGGAGATCCCCCGCTACGACGTCCGGGAGATCAACGGGTACGCGGTGCCCTTCGAGCGAATCGGAGACGTGGCGACGGCGATCTTCGGCAGTACCGACCCGAACCGACCGGTGGTGCTGAGCGGCGTCGTCTTCGCAGCACGGAGCTTCAGGATGGGACCGAGCCCGCCGCTGACCGCGTGGGGCACCGACCTCACCGTCTTCATCCGGCCGGTGGCCTGGTCCGAGACGCAGCTCATCGGGCACTTCGAGCACAACCCGCAGGGCCCCCGGTACGTCGACTGCCTCGACACGGGCCAGGCCAACGCGTGCGCCGCCGCGGGCACCGGGGACTCGACCACCAACACCTTCCTGCTCGCGCAGCAGGATCCGAAGATCTTCTCCCTCACGCTGCGGCAGACCTTCGTCTTCGCGCCGCGCCTCACGCTGCAGATCTACGCCCAGCTCTTCAGCGCCGGCTCGCACTACTACGACTTCGCGGAGGCGTCGGCCCGAGCCGGCCAGCGCATCGACCTCGACCAGGTCGTCCTGCGTCCGGGAGGGCAGCGGCCGGCGGGGGAGGACGACCCCGATTTCCACGACGCCGCCTTCAACCTGAACGTGGTGCTGCGCTGGGAGTACCGGCTCGGCTCCACGCTGTACCTGGTCTACACGCGGAACCAGTCGGTGCTCGGGGTCGCGCCGGGTCAGCAGCCGACGTCCGGACTGTTGCCGCTGCGGCTCGGACCCGGGCCGACGGTCGACACCTTCCAGGTGAAGTGGTCCTACTTCTTCGACCTCTGAGTGAGCCGCGCGCTCAGCCGGGCGGCTCGGTCTTCGGCCGGTCCCGGTAGAAGAGGATGATCGAGTAGCAGTGGAACTCGTTGTCGCTCGACTGGCAGACGACGCGGTCCACCACCTCGAGGTCCGCGTTGCTCTTGAGCCAGCGGGTGACGTTCTCCCCCAGCTCCTCGCGCTCCCGCGCCTTCGTGGCCGAGAACACCTTCACGCCCGTGAACATGCGCCGAACCCCTCCCCGAGGACCGCCGCCCGCCTGGCTGTATGGCATGCAGCCGGAAGGGGTGTCAAAGGACCGTGACATTCCGGTGGCGCGCGGTGGGGGTCATGGCCACCCTCCGGGGAAGCAATCGGGCGTCGGGGGCGAGGGCGAAGTCTTGAACAACAAGAAAGACGTGGCGGTCCGTTTCATTCAGGAGATCCAGCGCATGGATCCGAGGCAGCTTCATGCGCTCATCAGCCGCGAGGCTGGAGAGGATCTCGCCCAGTTCTTCATGTCCTACAGCGCGACGCTCATCGCGCGGGACCCCGAGCGCGTGCTCCAGAACGGCTCCTCCCTCATGCTGATGGGCTACCTCATCCGCACGCAGGAGGAGCGGCGGAAGGAGCCCGCCTTCGAGCAGCCGCTGGCCTACGCCTAGCGCGGCTTTGCCTCGACCCGGGACGGGGGTCCGTGCTAGCCGCGGGCGTTCCCCGACATGCTGATCGACCTCCACGTACACTCGCACCTCACCAAGGGGTGCGACCTCGACCCTCGCGCCGTCCTCGAGCGGGCCGCCTCGCTCGGCCTCGAGGGGGTGGCCTTCACCGAGACCAACACCCAGGACGGCTGTGACGAGCTGTTCGACCTCCAGCCGAAGACGCCCCTGCGCATCTTCGTGGGCCTGGAGCTGGCCACCGACCGGGGACAGTACCTGTGCTTCTTCCCCCGGCCCGAGGAGGTCCCGGAGCCGGTGATGCTCTGGGGGAGCAACCGGGAGAAGCCGTGGAGCGCCGTGGAGTGCATCCCGAAGGTGCTCTCGCTCGGGGCGGTGGTGGTGGCCGCTCGCCCCTATGACCGGGACTTCCCCACGCCGGCGCTGGACCAGGTGCTCACCGTCCAGGGGCTGTCCGCGATCGAGGGCTACAACGCCCGTGTCCGCCAGCCGGCCAACGACCTGGCGGTGGAGGCGGCCGAGAAGCTGGGGTTGCCGTCCGTGGGCGGCAGCGACGCGAAGCTCGCCCTCGACGAGGTGGGGCGCGGGGCGACGTTCTTCCGCGACCGGGTCGGCAACCAGGCCGAGCTCGTGACCGCGCTGCGAGGCAAGGCCTACTGGCCGGTGATGGTGGGCGAGCTGCCCCGCCTCGGCCGGCCGGGCGAGGCGCGCGAGCAGGAGCGGACCCGCAAGAAGAAGGGTTTCAGGGGGCGGTTCCGGTAGCGTCCGGAGCCCGGGACTCCACCAGCTGGCCGTCGAGGAGCTCGGCCTTGCGGGCGCCGCCGGGCCAGGTCCACGTCTCGCGGCGCGCTCCGGCCTCGAAGCGCTGCTCCTTCCGGCTCGGCGGACCCCAGGCGGCGACCACCGCCGTCTCGGGCATCTCGATGACGGTGTGCCGGGTGCGCACCGCCTCGATGACGGCGTCGTTCCAGCCCGTGGTCTGCAGGGCGGGGTCGAGCCGGGTCGCCCACTGTCCGAGGCCGCCCCAGAACTCCTGGTCGGAGCGGGCGCGATCGGGGAGGGGGAGGATGGCGGTCGTGCCGCCGGGAAGCCCGAGGCGAACCCAGACCTGGTCGCGGGGGGTGCCCTCGGGCCGGGCGGCGCGTGCCTCGGCGCCGGGGAAGGAGACGTCGAGGAGCTGGACCGGCGTGCCGGCGGGAAGGATGCCCTCGCTCCTCCCCGGCCAGCGGGGCTCCTGCTCCTCCAGGGGACCGCCGAGGAGGAACGTCGTCCCGGGGCTCGCGTCGAGGTGAACCCGGACGCAGGAGATGGCGAGCCAGCGCGGGGGTGAGCCGCGGACGTCGCGGAGAACCGCCTCCCGCTGCTCCACGCTCATCGCCGTGCGCCCGGCGCAGCCGGCGAGGAGCGCCGCCGCGATCACGCACCAGAGACGGCCTCGCCGCAGGTCCATGCCGCCCGTCAGGCCTTCGCCGCGGCGACCTTCGGCGCGGAGTTCACCGGACCCTGGCCAGACGAGGCGGATCCGGAGCTCGAGCTGCCGCCGCCCGTGCCGCTGCCGCCCGAACCGCCACCGCCCGAGCCGCCACCGCCACCGCGACCGCCGTCCCCGCTCGCAGGCGCGGCGGCTGCCCCGCCCGAGCCCTCGGTCTTGGCGGCGGGCTTCGCCTCACCGCCCTCCGACTTGGGCTTGTTCGACGAGTAGAGGTCCGCGTACCAGCCGCCGCCCTTGAGCACGAAGCTCGTTCTGCTCAGCAGACGCGTCAGCGTGTCGTGAGCGCCGCAGCGCGGGCAGGTCTCCGGGGCAGGATCGTTCACCTTCTGGAGCGCGTCCGACGTCTGGTGGCACTGGCTGCATTCGTATTCGTAGATGGGCATGTCTGTTCAGGGAAGGCCGAGCCGCTCCAGGGCGCGGCCGACGAGGGTGGGGGAGACGGAGAGGCGGCGGGCGAGGGCGGCGGGGACGTCGTCGCCGTCCGCGTCGAGCGCGCGGATCTCCCGTCCGAGGTCGCCGCGCAGGCGATCCTCGAACTCGCGCTCGAGACCGAGGTCCTCGAGGTACTTGCGCCGGCCGAGGAGGTCCAGCCGGGCGGTCCAGCTTGGCGGGGTGAGGGCCTCGCGGCGGAAGTGCTCACGAAGCCGGTCCACCTCGGGTGCGAGGCCGAGCCGCGAGACGAGCGCGGGGAGCTCCGGACCGCGCAGGCCGAGCTGCCAGGCGACACGGCCCAGCGCACCGCGGTGCTCGGAGAGAGCGGAGAGGAGCAGCTCGCGCTCGGTCGCCTCGGCGCCCTCGAGCAAACCGTGCCGGGCGAGCAGCTCGTCGAGCTCGGCCGCGGACGGCTCGCCGCGGCGCCCGGTGTAGCCGTGGCCCAGGGCGCGGAGCAGGGCGACGCGGTGGCCGTGCTGCGCGAGCAGCGACTCGAGCGTGGCCCGGCCCTCGGGTCGCTCCAGCGACTCGAGGGGTGCGCGCTGGAGCTCCCCTTGCGTGAATCGACCGCGGGGCGCGACCGGCGCGGGCGCCTGGGCGCGGCGGCGAGGGGCGATGCGCTCGGCCACCGTCGGGGTGGGGGGCTCGCTCCGCGCGCCGCGTCCGGCGGACGTCGTGCGTTCCTCGCCCGGGCCGGGCGCCGTGGACACGGACGGAGCGGGCGCGGGTGGCGATGTGATGGCGTCTGGCCCGAACGGAGCGGCCGGGGCGGCGTGGAGATCCGCGAGGGCGAGCAGCTCCTCGACGAGGGCGTAGTACCCGGAGCGCTCCCGGAGGGCGGCGGTGTCGGCCGGTGTCCCGCGCGCCAGGTCGACGACGGCGAAGGG
>Ga0157379_10003353_pt1 | contig 13568 bp, 11 predicted proteins | sample S25metaG_FD_121802 | JGI IMG/M metagenome (GOLD analysis project Ga0157379, IMG submission 121802) | Switchgrass rhizosphere microbial communities from Kellogg Biological Station, Michigan, USA - S2-5 metaG | ecosystem: Host-associated > Plants > Roots > Rhizosphere > Soil | place: USA... | reverse complement strand
AGATCGTCGGGCATTCCCGCAATCGAGTCGAAGAACATCACATCGGTCACCGGCATGTCCGCCACCCAAGCTTCGATCTTCTCAACAACCTGATCGGGCGTCAGAGTCTCGTAGGTCGGCGCGGCTGCCGACGGGAAATCAAGAGCCTGGACGCGCTCTCCTTCAGCCAGCTCTCCCATCCGCTCCTCCGCGGACTTCGCACTGGTGGCGTGTTCATAGGTCTGGCGCTGGTACTCGACATGAGGAGCTATGGTCGCCGCCGCTCTCTCAGGGTCGTTGCTGACAACGATGGTTGCGATCCCGGCCATCCGGGCCGAGCCAGGATCGTGACCTCCTTCCTCGAGTCCCTCCTTATACGGGGAGAGCAGGTCGGCGCTGATCCAGAGGAGCCCGGATCCGGTGCGCCCAGCTGCCCGGGCGCCCTTCGGCCCGAAGGCACCCAACCAGATCGGTAGGCTCTCCTGCGCAGGACCCGGAGTCACGACGCCATCGTCGAGCAGCCGCCTGATCTCGTTGACCAGAGCTTCGGTTCTCGCCGCTCGCGTTGATCGATCGACCCCGAAGGCATTGAACTCGCGGCCTACGTATCCGGCTCCCAGCCCGAGCTCAAGCCGCCCACCGCTGAGCTGATCAACAACTGCGGCCTGCTCTGCCAGCTCGATTGGATGGTGGAGCGGAGCGACGATCAATGCGGTCCCGATGGCAATGCGACTCGTCCGGGCCGCTACCGCCGCGCACCAGGTCAAGGGCTGGGGCAGGTAACCGTCGTCGAAGAAGTGGTGCTCGGTGCACCAGACGGCTCCGATGCCAAGCCGCTCGGCCTCTTCGATGCGCTCCAGTGCCGCAGCTGCGCCCCTCCCCCAACCTCTTTGCCATCGAGGCGGGTCCCGAAGATCCTGGTAGATGCCTACGCGCACCTCAAGACCGTCCGGACGACTTTGGCTCAATCACTACTGCGCCTCGCTTTCGGAACAGGAGAGAACCGTTGAAGAACCCTGGATTCAAATGGTTCTCGGCCATGAACGTGCCGAGCGACCTGACGATAACATGGCGCCGGGTTGTGGAGGGACCGTTGCCCGCGTCGAGGTTCACCCGGGGGAGCCGGCCGGCGCCGGGCGCGGCCCGGGGCGCAGCGAGAGCAGCACGCCGAGCACGAGCCACACGCCGACCACGTAGGGGAAGACGTTGAACGGCGAGGCCGGCACGGGCCAGATGTTGTGGTACAGCACGTAGCAGGCGACGACCAGCCCGGCGAGCGGCAACACCATCTCGGTCGCGCGCCCCGTGCGGACGAAGTGCACGCCGGCGGCGACGTTCGTGAAGGCGTACATCGCCAGCAGGCTGAGCGTGCCGATCGTGGCGAAGTAGAAGAACACGTTGATCGGCTTCGTGCCGGCGATCCCGAACGCGACGAGCCCGACGAGGTCGCCGGTCAGGACGAAGGCCAGCCCGGCGACCGGCGCGCCGGTGCCCGTCGAGACGCGCGCCAAGGGCGCCGGCAGGAGGCCGTCGCGCGCCAGCGCGTACAGCATCCGCCCGCAGACCGACGCGCAGCCTAGGCCGGCGCCGACGGCGCTGATGATCGCCGCCAGGTCGAGGGCGTCGGCCATCCCGCGACCCACGTAGGTCGTGGCCAGGGTCCCGAGCGGCGCGGGGGAGGTCGCGAACGCGTGGACGCCGGCGGGATCGGTGCCGAACCCCAGCGTCTGCACCGCGACGCAGGCGACGTAGAACACGCCGCCGAACGCGACGGCCGTGATGATCGCCCGCGGGATCCGGCGGGTCGGGGCGGTGGCCTCCTCCCCGAAGGAGCCGGCGGACTCGAAGCCCGCGAAGCTCAGGAACCCGAACGTGGCGGCCAGAGCGACGTCCGACGCCGTCGTCCCGGGCGGCAGGTCGAGCCAGTCGAGGTTCAGGTCCTGGCCGCCGGGCGCGTCGCCGGCGGCGAGCTTGACGACGATCACGACCATGAGCACCAGGATCAGCGCGACCGAGACGAGCTCGAAGGCCAGCAGCGATCGGGCGGTGGTCCGGACCTCGCGGGCCGCGAGCCAGGCCACCAGCGCCCAGCCGAGGATCGCCAGCGGCAGCCACGGGGCGTCGGGCCAGAGGCCCGTCGAGTCCAGGAACGCGCGCGCGAAGATCGCGATCGCCGAGATCGACACCGCCGGGAACACGAGGTAGGTGCCCAGCAGCGCCCACCCCGCGACGAAGCCGGCGCGCGGCCCGAGGGCCAGGCCGACGAACGCGTAGACGGATCCGGCCGACGCCGTCTCGGCGCTCAGCCGGATGAAGCCGTAGGCCACGAGGGCGACGCCGAACGCGGCCGCCACGTAGGCCAGCGGCGCGGCCCGGCCGAGCAGGCTCGCGGCCTGGATGCCGGTGATCGACATCGCCAGCGTGGGCGCCATGACGCCGATCGAGATCGACAGCGTCCCGAGTTGGCCCAGCTGTCGGTGCAGGCTCGCGCGCACGGCGGCCCGACCCTATCCGGGCCGCCGCGCCAGGTGGTGGATCTTCGTGCTGTGGGCGGTCACGCCCGCAGCAGCTCGTAGGCCATGCCCGTGGCGGTGGCGTAGACGAGATGGTGCAGCGCGTCGATGGCGACCTCCTCGGCGCCCCAGAAGACCGAGGGCGGCGCGATGTCCATGGCCGGCAGGCTCACCTGCGCGGCGCCGTAGATCGCGGCGCCGTGGGCCACGGTCGCGGCGCGGGGCGACAGGCCGGCGGCATCGAGCAGACCGCGCACAACGCCCCATCCCGTGCCGTAGCCCCAGTGGGCGAGGTCGTTGAAGCGCGCCTCGTCGATCGCGGTCTCGAAGGACCGGATGCCCAGCGCCTTGGCGGTCGCGCGCGCCGGCGCGGTGCTGGCCGCCCGGCCCCGCAGGCGGGCCTCGATCGTGCTCGAGACGGTCATCGCGGCGGTGCCGGCCAACCCGGCCACCAGGCCGGTGCCGATGCTCGCCGCGACACGGGACGGAACGCTCATGCCGGGACCTCGATCCGCGTGGGGGTGACGGCGCCGCCGAGGCGCTCGGCGAGGTGGTCGCCCACCCGCAGCGCGTTGGCCATGGCCGTGAGCGCCGGGTTCACGGCGCCCGAGGACGGGAAGAAGCTCGTGTCGACCACGTAGAGGTTGTCGAGCTCGTGGGCCTTGCAGTCGGTGTCGAGGACGGACGTGCGGGGGTCGCGGCCGAAGCGCACGGTCCCACACTGGTGCGCCACGCCCGCGAGCGGGATGCGCTGGTCCTTGATCGACCACGACGGGATGGCGGCCTCGTGGCAGCCGAGCGGTCCCAGCAAGTCCTTCAGCTTGCCCAGCAGCCGGCGATGCGCCTCGAGGTTGTGATAGGTCTTGCTCAGGCGGATGGTGCCCTGCCGATCGACCGTCACGCGGTTGGCGGGGTGCGGCAGGTCCTCGGTGGTGATCCAGAAGTCGATGGCGTGGCGCGCGACGTAGTCCAGGGCCGGGCCAGGCGCGAACCAGGGGGCCCCGGCGCGCAGGAGGTCGCGGTCCGACTTGGCCAGCATCTGGATGTGGCCGAGGGGCAGCTCCGAGTCCTCGGCGCCCCAGTAGTAGTCGTTGATCCCGAGCGTCTTCTGGAACTTGGTGGTGTTGGGCGTCTGCGAGATCGCGATGACCGCGCTGTTGATGTGGGCCATGTAGTTGCGCCCGACCTGGCCGGAGCCGTTGGCGAGGCCGTGCGGGTGGCGGTCGGACGCCGAGCGCAGCAGCAGCGCCGCCGAGTTCGCGGCGCCGGCCGACACGACCACGACGTCGGCGGAGTGGACCTCGCGCTCGCCGCGCCGGTCGACGACGACCTGCGAGACGCTGCGGCCGGTCGCATCGGTGTCCAGCCGCACGACCCGCGCATGGGTGCGGAGCGTGACGTTCGGGTGGGTCAGCGCCGGGCGCACGCAGCGCACGTGGGCGTCGGCCTTGCCGTCGGCCAGGCAGGGGAAGCCGTCGAAGCGGTTGCAGCGCACGCAGCGGCCGGCCTCGGGGTCGGACTCGTCGAGGTCGATGCCGACCGGCAGGTGGAACGGCTGGTGGCCGCTGCGGGCGAAGTCGTCGGCGAGCTGCTGGATGCGCGGCTCGTGGCGGACCGCCGGGAACGGGAACGGGCCGGAGCGCCGTGGCTCGGTCGGGTCCTCGCCGGCCTGGCCGTGGACGAGGTAGAGCTCCTCGGCCTCGGCGTAGTAGGGCTCCAGCTCGTCGTAGCCGATCGGCCACGCGGGCGACAGGCCGCCGTAGTGCTGGACCTCGCCGAAGTCGCGCTCGCGCAGGCGGAAGAGGATCGCGCCGTAGAACTTGGTGTTGCCGCCGACCCAGTAGTGCTGGTGGGGCTTGAAGGGCGTGCCCGACCGGTCGAGCCAGCGTTCGTCGGAGAGGTAGCGCTCCTTGAGGAACACCTCCCGGCTGTCCCAGTTCTCGGGCTCGCGCGGGAGGTACCCGCCGCGCTCGAGCAGGAGGATGCGCTTGCCGGTGGTGGCCAGCCGCCAGGCCAGCGTGCCGCCGCCCGCGCCCGTGCCGATGATGATGACGTCGTAGTGGTCCATGGTCACACCAGCGCGATCGGTGAGGTCCACGCGCCGGTGGCGCCGCGGAGCTTGGGATGGGTGAGGATGAGCGCGAACTCGCGCACGCCCGCGGCGGCCGGCTCGGACAGGTCGAGGTTCTCCACGATGAAGACGCCGTGGTGGACGTTGAGCAGCTGCGGGACGGCGAAGGGCCGTTCGGGGTCCTCGGCCGGCACGGGCCCGTAGCTCCAGGTGTCGCAGCCGGTGAGGGCCACGCCGCGCGCCGCGAGCCACGCGGCGACCTCCAGTCCGGGGCCGGGCTCGCCGTCGAGGTAGCGCTCCGGCGCGTCCCAATGCGCACCCCAGCCGGTGTGGAACAGGACGGCGTCCCCCGGCGACGGGTCGATGCCGTCCAGGTGCTCGAGCCCGATCACGTCGCCGGGCTGCAGCGGGGCGACGTCGACGAGCCAGCCGCGGGTGACGATCTGCGGGACGCGCTCGACGCCGAGGCGCATGACCCCGGAGTTGCCCGCCAGCTCGGTCACCGACCAGCCGTTGTAGCCGCGGTCGCCGATCTGCAGGTGGCTGAGCGCGTCGAGGTGGGTTCCGAGCTGCTGGGTCCCGACGACCTGCTCGGTGATCCAGTTGACGCGTCCGGCGCCCAGGCCGCCCATGTTGCCGTGGTGTGCGGTGGTGACGAGCGTCTGCTTGAAGAACCGCCCGGGGAACACCGGCACGTGCTCGTCGAGCACGCGGCCCAGGTCATACACCTGGCCTTGCCGGACGAGCCGCAGGGCCTCCAGGCGCTTGGCCGCGTCGACGTGGTTGAGCATCCCGAGCTCGTCCTCGGCCCCGAAGGGCGACGGCCACCACGGAGCGGTGACCGGCGGCGGTGCTGTCTCGCTCGCGCTCATTCCGACGACCACGGGGTCGAGAAGCTCGGGAACAGCGTCAGGCCGCCGTCGACGAAGATGGTCTGCCCCGTGATGTAGGCCGCGAGGTCGCTGGCCAGGAAGCACGCCACGCCGGCCATCTCGTCGGCGTCTCCGGCGCGCTTCATCGGGATGTGGTCCTCGACCGCCCGGCGCTTGACCGGGTCGTCGATCCAGGCGCGGTTGATCGGCGTGACGGTGGCGCCCGGCCCGACGCCGTTGACGCGGATGCCGCGGTCGGCGTACTCGAGCGCGAGCGTGCGCGTCAGGTTCTGCATCCCGCCCTTGCTGGTCGAGTAGCCGAGGTAGTTCGGCTTGGGGATGAGCTGGTGGACGCTCGAGACGTTGACGATCGCCCCATCGTGCCGCTCGGCGAGGAAGTGGCGGATCGCCTCGCGGGCGCAGAGGAACGAGCCGCGGAGGTTGACCGCCAGGACGCGGTCGAAGTCGGCGCTGGACAGCTCCTCGGTGGGCCGCGAGATCTGGATCCCGGCGTTGTTGACGAGGATGTCGATCCCGCCGAGGCCGTCGATCGCGCTGCCGACCATCGCCACCACGTCGTCCTCGTCGGAGACGTCGCCCTGCACCAGCACGTCGCGGACGCCGTGGTGCTGCAGTCGGGCCACGCAGGCGTGGACCTGCTGCTCGGTGTCGTGCGCCTCGTCGGGCACCCGCAGGTAGTTGATGGCGACGTTCGCGCCGTACTGCGCGAAGCGCACGGCGATCGCCTGGCCGATGCCCGAGCTGCCGCCGGTGACCAGCACGTTCTTGCCCTGCAGTCCGGGCAGGCCCTCGGTGCGGGGGGCCGCGGTCGGGGTGACCTGTGCCATGGGTTCCTCCTCGGGGTGGGATGGGTCGTCCGTACAGTGGGCGCAGCGGCCCGGCTGTTACAGCTCGTCGACGGTGATCGAGAACGTCGCCGCGAAGCGGTCGCCGGGGATGACCCGCCGCAGCCCGGCGCCGGTGCGCAGCGCGTTGACCGGCGCGGTCATCGGCTCGAAGCAGAGGAACGCCGCGCCGGCGGGACTGTAGATCTGCGCCACGGGATAGCCGGCGTCGTGGGTGAGCGTCAGCCGCCGGCCGCCGCCCTGCACCGCGAACGTGGCGCCGGGGGCGATCCGGTCATAGCCGTCGTCGAAGGCCCGGTCGCCGAGGGTGAAGTGCACCGGGGCCTCGTGGGCGCCGGCGCCGGTGGGGATCCCTCGCCGGTCGAGGACGAGGTGGCGGCGCCCCGGCAGGCTCACGCGCCAGCGCTCGCGCGCCTCGCCCGGGAGCGTGAAGTAGGGATGGAAGCCGAAGGCGACCGGCACGGGCGCGCCGCCGGTCGGGCGCACGGTGGTCGTCACGGTCAGGCGCTCGGCCGTGAGGCCGGCGTCGATGGTCAGCGTGTGCGGGAACGGGAAGGCCTCGAGGACCTCCGGGAACGCGCGGAGGTCGAGGCGGGCGCGCAGCCGGGTGCGGTCGCGGCCGGCCGCGGTCCGCACCGACCATCCGGGGTGGGCGGCCAGGAGCCCGTGGATCGGCAGGCCGTGCTCCTCGCAGTGCACCAGCGGCGGCCCGGGCGGCAGGACGACCTCGCGGCCGTGCAAGGTGTAGGAGAACGCGTCGAGCCGGTTGGCCCACGGGTGCAGCAGCGGCAGGCCGAGGACGGCGCCGGTGTCGCGGTAGGCGCGCAGGCCGTCGCGCCGGTCCAGGAGCTCCTCGCCGGCGTGCCGCAGCGACGCGCCGACCATGCCCAGCGACGGCACGAAGGTCGCCGCCAGGTCACCGGCGCGCAGGGTCAGCGCCGCGAACCCGTCGAGCTCGCCCTCCTCCACGGCCGGCGCCGCCGTCGCGAGCGTGGTCATGCCGCGGTGGCCTGCTGGTGCTCCCAGGTGGCCCGGGCCGCCGGGACCGTGGGGTCGAAGTCGTCCTTGATGCGGGCGAACACGTCGCCGAGGTCGGCCCAGAGCTGGTGGGCGGTCGGCCGGCCCCAGAACCAGTACCCGACGTACACGCGCTCGATCCGCAGCCCGGGGGAGAGGATCAGGGTGTGCGGCACCGCCGCGTAGTCGTGGTGGACGTCGGTGTACTCGTTGATGTCGAAGTGCCGTTGCAGCCGCAGGCCCTCGTCGGAGAGGAACGTCCAGGTCGCGCCCGTCGAGATCTTCAGCCGGTACACGTCGTGGGCGTCGTTGGGCATCACCGTCACCAACCGGGTGAACGCCACCTGGCACCACTCGTGGAAGGCCAGCAGCTCGCGGTGGAACATCCGCTCGCGCGGGCAGTGCTCGCCGCGGCTGAGGTGCAGGACGAGGACGTCGTCGCCCTGCAGGTCGCTCAGGCGGTGTGCGATGCCGTTCTCGTCGGGCAGCTCGGCGTCGGGGATCGTCGCGCCGATGTCGAGGTTCCTGCTCATGGTGTCCTCCTCGGCCGCAGCCGGTAGACGCTGGTCATGGCGGTGATGTAGAGCGTGCGGCCGTCCGCATCGCCCCACGCGAGGTTGTGCGGGTTCTCGGGGAGGCGCAGCAGGCCGAGCTTGTCGCCGGCGGGCGACAGGACCCACACGCCGCCCGGGCCGCAGACGAAGAGGCGACCCTCCGCGTCGACCTTGAGCCCGTCGATGGCGTCGTCGCCCGGCTCGTCGGTGAGGTCGCACAGCAGGTCCGGGTCGCCGACCCGGCGCCCGTCGGCGTCGATCGCGTAGCGCAGGACCGCCTTGTGGCCGGGGTCCCAGTCGCCGACGTACAGGAACCGCTCGTCGGGCGAGAAGGCCAGGCCGTTGGGTCCGGCCAGCTCGTCGGCGACGACCCAGACGCGGCCGTCGCGGGCGCCGAAGACGCCGCTGAAGCCCAGCTCCCTGCCCGGGTCGTCGTCGACCTCGGGCAGGCCGAACGGCGGGTCGGTGAAGAACAGGGTGCCGTCGGAGCGGAAGACGAGGTCGTTGGGGCTGTTGAGCCGCCGGCCGTCGTGGGCGTCGGCCAGCACCGTCAGGTCGCCGTGCGGGTTGACGCGGACGATGCGCCGGTTGCCGTGCTGGCAGATCGCCAGGCGCCCGTCGGGGTCGAGGGCCAGCCCGTTGGACCCCGGCTGGTGGTAGCGGCCGATGTCGACGCCCGTGTAGCCGCTCTTGGCCCGGAAGACCGAGAGCACGCCGGCGTCGGGCTCCAGGCGGTAGATGGTGTTCGTGTCGGGGGAGCTGAACAGCAGCGCGCCGTCGGGTGACCACACCGGGCCCTCGGTGAACGCGAAGCCGCCGGCCACCCGCTCGAGGCGCGCGCCGGGGTCGACGGCGTCATCGAGGCGCGCGTCGCGGCGGTCGATCTCGAGGCTCGCCGGCTCGGCGGGCCGGGCCCGCTCGGGGCGGTAGACGTCCAGCGTCGCGGTCCGCATCCAGATGTAGTTGCGCGGCGAGGCCGAGATCGGGCCGTTGATGCCGAAGACGGCGAGCTGGAACCGGTCGCCGGGCCGCGCGTCGCGGGTCAACACCACGCGGTTGGGTGCGTTGAAGCCGCCGACGACCGGGCCGCCGGTCGTGCCCAGCGCCGGCGCGAGCGCGCCGTCGACCCAGACCTCGGCGTAGTCGTCGATCACGACCTCGAACACCACCGTGCAGCCCGTCGGGTCGAGCTCGCCGATCCGCTGCGGGATCGTCACCGCGATGCGGTACCAGTTGAAGCACACGCGCCCGGCGGCGAGCCGGCGCAGCGTGTCGGCCGGCGCCAGGACCTGCCACGCCGTGTCGTCGAAGTCCGCGGCCTCGGCGTGCGGGACGACGTCGTAGGTGCGGTTCGGGACCGCGCCGGGTCCCAGCGGGTCGGCGCTGCCCGGCCCGCCGACCTCGACGAACGCGGTCTCCAGCACGCGGGCGTCGGCGTAGCGCCAGACGCCGCCGACGAGCGCGGCGCCCGCGTCGGTCTGCAGGTCGACGATCGCGTCCGGCCGCCCGGGCAGCAGCTCGGAGGGGCGGGGCAGGGTCGCGGCGCCGGTGACGATCTGCGGCGCGGTCTCGGTGGCGGCCATCACACGCCCACCGTCGCGTCGTCGAGGGCGCGCACGCCGAAGGCCGCGAGCTCGTGGTCCTCGTCGGCCGAGCGGGCGCCGCTCACGCCGATGGCCCCGACGACGACGCCGTCGTGCGTGATCGGGATGCCGCCCTGCAGCGGGACCGCGCGCGCGAGGTGCAGCGCCGAGGGCCGCCCGCCGGACGCCTGGTCCTCGAAGTCCTTGCTGGGCCGGCGGTAGATCGCCGCCGTGCGCGCCTTGTCCGTCGTGACCTCGACGCTGGCCACCTGCGCCAGGTCGGGGCGCACGAGGAACATGAGCGCGCCGCCGGCGTCGACGGCCGAGATGACCGGGGCGACGCCGCGCCGGTGGGCCTCCGCGGCGGCGGCCTCGGCGGCCGCGCGGGCGCCGTCGTAGGTCAACGCCGGCTCCTGCAGCGTCGTGAACGCTGCGGCGGCGCCGGCCAGCGAGATGGCCTCGTCCTCGTCGGGGGTCTCGCCGCTGGTGCCGATCGCGCCGACGACCTCGTCGCCGGCACGCAGCGGGATCCCGCCGATCAGGCACGCCGCGCCGTGCAGGGCGAGCGCGCCGATCCGGCCGTCAGTCACCTGCTGCTCCATCTCGCGGCTGGGCCGGACGAAGATCGCCGCGGTCCGCGCCTTGTCGACCGCCACGCGGGCGCTGGCGGCCTGCGCGTCCGCCGTGCGGCGCAGGGCGACGAGCTCACCCCACGGGTCGACGACCGCGAGGACGACGCGGGCGCCGCGCGCGACGGCGTCGGCTTCGGCCGCGGCGAGGACCGCGGCCGCTCCCTGGTCGTCGATGATCCTGCGGGTACGGAAGGGGGCCATACGTCGTGCTCCTGGAGTCGTGGGTCAGCTGCCGGTGGCGTTCAGCACGGCGGCCCAGATGGCGTCGTCGGCCGTGATGAACAGGACGTTGCGGCCGGGGCCGCCGAAGGCGAAGTTCACGGCGCCCGGGACGACGATCTCGCCGAGGTGCGTGCCGTCCGGGGCGAAGACCTGGACGCCGCTGTCCGACGACACGTACACGCGGCCGGCGGCGTCGGTCTTCAGGCCGTCGGGGGCGCCCGGCGCGATCGCGGCGAAGATCCGCTCGCCGCCGAGCCGGCGGCCGCGCAGCACGTCATAGGCCTTGACCTGCTGGGGCGCGCCGCTGTCCCCGACGTAGAGCACCGTCTCGTCGGGCGAGAACGCCAGGCCGTTGGGCTTGTCGAACGTGTCGGTCACGACCGACGTCGCGCCGGACGCCGGGTCGTGGCGGTAGACCAGGTCGCCGAGGTGCGGCGGCGGCCGGAAGCCCTGCAGGTGGCCGTAGCTCGGGTCGGTGAACCAGACCGTGCCGTCCCGCTTGACGACCACGTCGTTGGGCGAGTTCAGCCGCGCGCCGAGGAACCCGTCCACGAGCGTCTCGCGGGTCCGGCGGGCGAGATCCAGGCGCGTGACCGCAGCGGGCCGCGCCCACGTCCCCTGCTCGCAGACGATCAGCCCGCCGCGACCGTCGGCGGTCATGCCGTTGGCGACGTTCGCGTCGGCGACGACCGTCGACAGCTCGAGGGTCGCGAGCGCGAGTCGCCGGATGTCGACGCGCGGCGACCGGCCGGCGGTCCGCTGTGTCGTGAAGTACAGGGCGTCCTCGGCGGCCAGGCACACCGGGCCCTCGTGGGCGTCGGTGGCGACCAGGCGCTCCAGCCGTGGCGCGGTGCCCACGATGTCGGCGAAGGCCGGGTCGTGGGCCACGAACGAGTCGACGGCGGTGGCGGCCATGACTCACGCGCCCACCGTCGCCGGGACCCGCGCGGCGAGCGCCTGCAGGCCGTGCAGGAACACCTCGGAGAACGTCGGGAAGGGCTGGATGACGTCGTCGAGGACCTCGAGCGGCACGCGTGCGCGGATGGCGACCGTCGCCTGCTGCAGCCACTCGCCGGCCTCGGGCCCGACGGCGTAGGCGCCCGTGAGGCGCTCGCCGTCGGCGATCAGCGTCAGGAACCCCGGGCGCACGTCGTAGTCGCGCGTGTACGTGGCGGAGCGCGGAACGTCGGCGAGGGAGACCGTCGCGGTGACCGGGCCGTCGGTCGCGCCGACGGCGGCGATCTGTGGGTCGGTGAAGACGACCCGCGGCACGGCGGTGTAGTCGGCGGCCCGCGGCCGGCCGAGGATGTTGTCGGCGGCCACCCGGGCCTGGTACTTGCCGACGTAGGTCAGCGGCCAGAGGCCCGTGACGTCCCCGATCGCCCAGAGGCTGTCGGCGGCGCGCAGGCGCTCGTCGACGCCGATCCCGGTGACGTCGGCCTCGAGACCCACCGTCTCCAGACCGAGATCGCGGACCCGCGGATGCCGGCCGGTGGCGACCAGCAGGCGGTCTCCGCGCAGGACGCGCCCGTCCTCGAGACGCAGGACGTATTCGTCGCCCTCGCGGGCCGCCGACGTGACGTGGCGCCCGAGATGCAGCTCGACGCCCTCGGCGGCCAGCGTCTCGCCCACCGCGCGGCCGAGCGCCTCGGGCTCGCGCGCCAGGACGTGGTGGGCACCCTCCACGAGCGCCACCTCGCCGCCCAGGCAGCGCACGGCCTGGGCCAGCTCCACGCCGACGGCCCCGCCGCCGAGGATCAGCAGCCGGTCGGGGATCGCCGTCATCGCGGTGGCCTCGCGGTTGGTCCACAGGCCGTCGAGCCCGCGCAGGCCCGGAACCGCGGGGATGAACGGTTCCGAGCCCGTCGCGAGCACGACGTCCGCGGCCGTGGCGACCTCGCCGTCCACGGCGACGCGGCCGGCGCCGTCGAGCCGCCCGACGCCGCGGAGGATGGTCACGCCGGCGTCCTGGGCCCAGCGGGCCTGGCCGGCATCGTCGTAGGACGACACCATGAAGTCGCGCCAGGCCAGGGCGGCCGCCGGGTCGGCCGCTCCGGTGATGGCCTGGCGGGCGCCGGGCACCGTCGCCGCGGCGTTGAGCGCCTCGCCCGGGCGCAGCAGCGTCTTGGAGGGGATGCACCCCCAGTACGAGCACTCGCCGCCCAGGAGCTCGCGCTCGACGATCGCGACCTGCTGGCCGCCCTCGGCCAGCCGCGCGGCGCAGTGCTCGCCGGCGGGACCGCCGCCCAGGATGATGGTGTCGAAGTCGGTGCTCACGACGCGGCGCTCCGGGCCTGGTCGATCGCCCAGGCGGCGGTGATCAGCCCGATGTGGCTGAAGGCCTGGGGGAAGTTGCCGAGCAGCTCGCCGTGCGCGGTGTCGATCTCCTCGGCGAGCAGGCCGAGGTCGTTGGCGTAGCCGACGAGCTGGTCGAAGAGCGTCTGCGCCCGGTCGAGCTCGCCGGCCTTGGCCAGGCAGGACACGAGCCAGAAGGAGCAGATGACGAACGTGCCCTCCTCACCGGTGAGCCCGTCCGCGTTGAGCCCCTCGTCGTTCTTGTACCGGAGGACCAGCCCGTCCTCCGTGAGATCGCGGGCGATCGCCTCGATCGTCGAGCGCATCCGCGGGTCGGTGGCGGGCAGGAACCCGAGGATCGGCATGAGCAGCTGGGCGGCGTCGAGCTCGTCGCTGTCGAACGACTGCGCGTAGGCCTGGCGCGTCTCGCTCCAGCCGCGGTCGAGGATCGCGGCGCGGATCTCGTCCCGGGCCGCCGTCCACGCGGCGGTCTTCGCGTGCTCGCCGAGCTGGGGGGCCAGCTGGACGGCCCGGTCCAGGGCCGTCCAGCACAGCACCTTGGAGGAGAGGTGGTGGCGCGGCTCGCCGCGCATCTCCCACATGCCGCTGTCGCGCTCGGTCCACCGGCGGGCGGCGGTGTCGGCCAGATCGGCGACGAACGCCTGGATCTCGGGGTGGAGGTCGCCGAGGCGGTCGCGGTAGAGGTGCAGCGCGTTGAGCAGCTCGCCGTAGACGTCGAGCTGGACCTGGTCCCAGGCGCCGTTGCCGACGCGGACGGGACGCGACGCGCGCCACCCGCGCAGGTGCGGCAGCTCGCGCTCGGACAGGTCGTGCTCGCCGCCGATCCCATACATGATCTGCAGCGACGCGCCCCCGCCGGCCGCGCTTGTCATGAACGAGACGAACTCCTCCGCCTCGTCCGTGCACGCGCCGATGTAGAGCGCCTCGAGAGTGAGGCTCGAGT
>Ga0157379_10003352_pt1 | contig 13571 bp, 6 predicted proteins | sample S25metaG_FD_121802 | JGI IMG/M metagenome (GOLD analysis project Ga0157379, IMG submission 121802) | Switchgrass rhizosphere microbial communities from Kellogg Biological Station, Michigan, USA - S2-5 metaG | ecosystem: Host-associated > Plants > Roots > Rhizosphere > Soil | place: USA: Michigan... | reverse complement strand
CCCCTTTCGCAAGCGTTGATAATACGGGAAACGATTCGTCCCGGTCAGGGATATTCCATGCGGCCGATTTGCCGGATTCTGTGCCCCGTCCTGTGTCTGGCCTTGCCGCTTGGGGCCTGTTCTGCCGTGGACAGAGTGACCTCGGTGTTTGGCTACAGGACATCGGTGCCAGAGGCGCCGGCGCCACAACCGTCCGCGCCGCAAACGCCCGTAGCCCAGGCCGCCGCGCCGCCCCCTTCGTCGCCGCCTCCTGTGCAGAATGCGATGCTGAGGCCGTCCCTGCAGAATGACATGCCTGGTCCGGTTGCGCAGGGCGATGTGCTGAAGCCGGGCGATGGCCTGCACATCACCGTGGCGGGCGAAGAGGAATTGAGCGGGGCTTTCGCTGTGAACGGCGACGGCACCATCCGGATGGAATTGCTGGGCGCCGTCCAGGTTGCGGGTTTGAGTCTGACAACGGTGCAGGAACAGCTGCGGCAGCGTCTGGCGGCGGGCTATCTCAAGAACCCGCAGGTGCGGGTGGAACGCAGTACCAAGCTAGCGGTGACACCGCCCACGCTCAGGCCTTCGTTATCGCCTACGCTCCGGCCGTCGCTATCGTCTTACTGAAAATTTCTTTTTGATGACGGGATTTTCAGTGAAAATCCCTGGACGGCGGCAGGATGCGCACATCGCGGGGATGGCGGTGGACTGGCTTGGGGACCGGCAGCTCCGCTCCGGCCAGCAGGCGCAAATCGGCGCTGCGGTCTATCAGTCTTTCCGCCATCAGATGCACCACACCTTCCGGGCTTTTCTGCACCTTGCCTTCAGCCAGCAGCAGGCGCGCGCCCATCACTTCCTTGCGGAACTGCTCAAATGTGCGTGCCCACACCACCACATTGCACACCCCCGTTTCGTCGCTGAGGGTGATGAAGATGGCGGTGCCTTCGCCCGGCCGCTGGCGCACCAGCACCACGCCGGCGCAGCGGACGGAGGCGCCGTCTTTGAGCGCGCCCACACCCTTGCAGCTTGTAATGCCTTCGGCGTCGAAGCCAGGCCGCAGGAACTGGGTGGGATAGGCTTTCAGTGACAGGCGCATGGTTTGGTAATCGGCCAGCACATGTTCACTGAGCGGCATGGCAGGCAAGGGCGCGATCTTCTCTATCCCCATCTCAGGTGCGGCACGGGGAGCAAACAGTGGTAACGGATTATCGTCCGGCAGCCGGCGTACCGCCCATAGACCCTCGCGGCGGTCCAGGCCAAAGCCGCGGAAGGCATCGGCTTCCGCCAAAGTCACCAGAGCGCGCTTGGAAAGTGATGTGCGGCGGACGAAATCGGCGAAGCCGCAATAACCATCGCACCGATTATTGGTGATGGTTTGGGCATCTTCCTCACGGAAGCCGTCTATCTGGCGCAAGCCCAATCTGAGGCACAGCGCGTCCTTGTGGTCGCGTTCCAGGGTGCAGTCCCAGTGACTGAAGGCGGCATCCGGCGCCAACACCATCACGCCATGATCGCGGGCGCAGCGCACGATCTCGGCCGGTGCATAAAAGCCCATGGGCTGGGAGTTCAGCAGCGCGGCGGCGAAGGCGGCGGGGTGATGGCATTTGATCCAGGCGGAGACATAGACCAGCAGAGCGAAGCTGGCGGCGTGGCTTTCAGGAAAGCCGTAACTGCCGAAACCTTTTATCTGATTAAAACAATCCTGCGCGAATGCCGGATCGTAGCCGCGTCCGATCATGCCTTCGACGAACTTCTTTTCGAAAGTGTGCATCGTCCCGACATGGCGGAAGGTTGCCATGGCGCGCCGCAACCCATTGGCTTCGTCGGCGCTGAATTTGGCGGCGACGATGGCCAGCCGCATGGCCTGTTCCTGGAACAGGGGCACGCCGAGCGTTTTGCCCAGAATGCCATGCAGTTCGTTTGCCGGTCCGTGTTCGGGGCTGGGGCACGGGAAGGGAAAGGTGGCGTTCGGATCCTTCAAAGAAATGGCGCGACGCTTGAGGTAAGGGCGCACCATGTTGCCCTGAATGGGGCCGGGCCGAACGATGGCTACCTCAATGGTGAGATCATAGGGAGTGCGCGGGCGCAGGCGCGGCAGCATGCTCATCTGGGCGCGGCTTTCCACCTGGAAGACGCCGATGGCGTCGGCCTTGCAGAGCATATCGTAGGTATCCTTGTCATTTTGCGGCACGGTCGCCAGCAGCAGCTTTGGCTCGCAGCCGCCCTGTGCATGGGCGTGGATCAAGTCAAAAGCCTTGCGGATGCAAGTCAGCATACCCAGCGCCAGCACATCCACCTTCATGATCTCCAAGGTATCGAGATCGTCCTTGTCCCATTCGATGAAATAGCGGTCGTCCATGGCGGCGGGGCCGATGGGCACGGTCCAATCCAGTTTGTCACGGGTGAGCACAAAGCCACCGACATGCTGAGAAAGGTGGCGGGGAAAGCCCATCAGCCGGTTGGCAAAGTTGACGGCCCGTTTGACGGCATGATTGTGCGGATCCTGCTCGCCCTGCCGCACCTGGTATTCTTCCAGCTCGTCGCCATGATGACCCCAGACCGTGTCGGCCAGCTTCCCGGTGATGTCTTCGGTCAGGCCGAAGACCTTGCCTACTTCGCGGATGGCGCTGCGCGGCCGGTAATGGATCACCGTGGCGGTAAGGGCAGCGCGACGATGGCCGTAACGCTGGTAAATATATTGAATGACCTCCTCGCGCCGCTCATGCTCGAAATCGACATCGATGTCGGGCGGCTCGCGCCGCTGGGGATTGAGGAAGCGCTCGAACAGTACGTCGATTTCGGTGGGATCGACCGAGGTGACGCCCAGGGCATAACAGACCACGGAATTGGCGGCCGAGCCGCGTCCCTGGCAAAGGATGCCCTGGCCGCGGGCGAACTTCACGATGTCGTGCACCGTCAGGAAGTAATGCGCGATCTTGCCTTCGGCGATAAAGATCAGTTCCTTTTCGGCCAGGGCCGTAACATTGGGTGGCACGCCATCCGGATAGCGCCATTTGAGGCCCTGTTCGGTAAGATCCCGCAGATGTCCGTCCGGCGTCTTGCCGCGCGGCACCGGTTCGCGCGGATAGCGCTGACTCAATTGATCGAGCGTAAAACTGATGCGGGTTGCAAAACGGATGGTTTCTTCCACCGCCTGGGGCGCATCATGAAACAAGCGCGTCATTTCCTCCGGCGGTTTCAGGTGGCGCTCGGCATTGGCCTGAAGCCGGGTGCCGGCCTGTTCCAGAACAAGATGCTCGCGAATGCAGGTGACCACATCCTGCAAGTCGCGCTCTCCTGGATCATGATAGAGCGCGTCATTGATCGCGATCAGCGGGGTGCTGGTTTCCCGCGCCAGTTTTTTCAGATCGCGCAGCCGACGACGATCCTCTCCGGTATAGAGCATTGAGGCCGCCAGCCAGGCGTCAACTCTCAGTTGTGCCAGTGCAGGCTTGACCATTGCGTGATCGACGGGTGGCATTACGATCAAGAGCAGGCCGCGCCGATATTCCAGCAGGTCCGCGAAGTCCAGCAGGCATTCGCCCTTTTCCGCCCGCAGTTTGCCGACCGAAATCAGCCGCGACAGCCGGGCATAGGCCTTGCGGTCTTTCGGATAGGCCAGAATGTCGGGCGTGCCGTCACGGAAGACAAGCCGTGCTCCGATCAGCAGGCGTGGCGGTTGCGGCAGTTTCTTCCAGGCTTCGTAAGCGCGCACTACCCCCGCCAGCGTGTTGCGATCGGCGATTCCGATGGCGGGATAACCCAGCTCTGCCGCCCGTTCGACGAAATCACCCGGATGGGAGGCGCCGTGTAAAAAAGAGAAGTTGGTGGTGACCGCCAGTTCCGCGTAACTCATGCGAAAATGCCCTGCAGATACCAGCGCGGCGCGCCGATCTGGTGGAACAGGCCATCGCGATAGAGCCAGAAACGCTGGCCCTCTTTCGTCTCCACCCGGAAATAGTCGCGTGTGTGTCCTTCTTTGCGCCACCATTCCATGGCTATGCGCTCCGGTCCTTCGGCGCGGGTCACGTCATGACGGCATTGCCGCCAGAGAAAATATTTTGGCGGACCGTCCGGTGCCAACGGCAAGCCCGCTTTGATTTCCTCGGGCCGTTCGAGCAACCGCAAGGGCCGTCGCGGCGGGTCGTCTCCCCGGCGTTTTAAAATCCACGCGCCGTCGAAATCGCGTTCCTGTGCGGGCACCGTGACCCCGGCGGCTTCCGGAATGTGCGTATCCTGCGCCACAAAGCGCTGGACCCGGTGCTCGCCGAAACGGGCCGCCAGCCGGTCGATCAGGAAACGGACTTGCCGGCTGGCATTCTCGTTACTGTCAAAGCTGACCGTGCCGGGTTTGGTTTCTTCCGCCAGCAAAGCTTCCAGCCGGATCAGGTCGAAACCGAAGCCGGGATCCAGCGGGTCGGCCAGGGCGTCCAGCTTCTGACACAACAACCGCAGCATGACTTTGGGATCGCGCAAGGGCTCGCCGGTCTTGATGGCAATCCGCGCCACCTTGCCGTCGGCACGGAAAAAACCGGCCTCCAGCATCCGCGCGCCGCGGCCCTGGCGTTCCAGGATTTCGCTTAGGGTTTCCGCCAGGCTCAGCAGGGAAGCGGAAATGATTTCTTCCGTCACCACCGGTTCGGCGAAACGCTGCTCGGCCATCAGGTCGGGCAGGGGGCGGCGCGGCTCAAGCGGTTGTTCTTCCGCCCCCAGCATCACGCGCAGGCGGTTGACGAACACCTTGCCCAGCCGTTCCGACAATTCGCTGTGCAATCGCGCCGCAACCATTCCCACGGTCTTGAGCCCGGCATGACGCAAGGCGCGCAGAATCTTGTCGTCCGGCGTCAAAGCCGTGATGGGAAGCGGCGCGACGGTTACGGCCTCGTCGCCGGGAGCGGCGATGGTGCCGGGCGCAAAACGCGCCAACGCCCTTGCCGCCAGGGATGTGCCGGCAATGGCGCCTTGCACGGCAAAGCCTTGCTTTGCGATTTTGCCGGTCACCATCTTCAGCAGGGCGGTTTCGCCACGGAACAGATGCGCGGCGCCGGTAATGTCCAGCAATAACCCATCCGGCGCATCCAGGCTGACCAGCGGCGTGAAACGGTCACACCAGTCGGCGATTGCCTCCAGCAATGCCGCATCGGCGCCTTCATCCGCCGGCATGATCTGAAGCGGCTGCACCATGGCCCGGGCATTTGCCAGAGGCTGGCCCTTATAGAGACCCAGCTTTTGTGCGCGGGCTTCGAGCGCGTATACATACAGCGCGTTGTTCGCCTTATGGCTTATCACCAGCGGTGCGGCCGAGGAATCCGGCTGCCGCGCTTTTCTCAAAAGCCGGTCGGTGGGCAGGCGCGCGAACCACAGCGCCAATATCCTGCGATGTTGCCGCATGGCTCAGGCCTGCCTCCTGTGAAGGAGGGATGCAGCCGCAGCGTGAGGTGGAAATCTGACTTGGGACGAGAGGGGATCAGCAAAAGCCCTCTCTTCTGGACCCCATTCCATCAGAAAGTTTCCCAAGCCGCCCAGGCGATGGCGGATGAGATGAGCATCGAAGACCGGATTACCCCAATCATCGTCGTTCGTCCGGGAAGGCGCGCTCATCACCTGCCAGCGCGTCAGGGCGGCGCTGGGTTCGACTTGTGCGCCGGGACGCAACAGAAAAACCGTGACGCCGCTTTCCCCCGCTGCCAGCGCCAGGCGGCGGCCGGCCACCAGGTCCAGGCATTTGGGCATGCCTTCCACTTCCAGAAGGATGGCGCCCACATGCGGACAGGCCAGAATGTCATTCGCCGCCGCCAGGGCGTCCACGGCATTGCGGGTCGTGACTTGAAACAGGTTTCGCGGATCGCCGCCCAGCTCCAAAAGCCCGTTGGGCGACACCGCGCCATATTCCTGAGCTTCGTAATCGGGCCGCACCCAGAAAAGCGGCTTTTGCTTTGCGGCCAGAAGCGCCAGCAGAACGGCAAAGCCGCCGGCGCCCCATCCGCGCGGAAAAACCTCATGCAGGGAACCGGGACGAAGCCCGCCCTCCAGCACGGCATCAGCCTGTGGATGGCCCAGCGGTATCGCTGGCCGGTCGGGGGGCAGACCATAACGCGCCAAAGAATGGCGCAATTCCGCCAGTTTTGCGCTTTTGTTCATGATATGTTCTATAGTGCCTCAAGCCCGCCCAGAGTCAACTGCGCCGCGTCATTTGTGAATCATTCTCAAAGCGCATGGACACTCATTTATCCAGCGCGTATCTGGCATGTTGCGCCGCAACTGGCGGCGTGTTCACATGCTGGGTAATTCTAAAGAAACAGATGTTTCTCGGGCCTTCCGTGGGAGGGCGGGGAACGCCTGCCTGAACGTACGGTTGGGGTCAGATGGGTTTGCCGCAAAAACAGGGTCTTTACGACCCCATCAATGAGCATGACGCCTGTGGTGTGGGCTTTGTCGCCAACATCAAGGGCGCCAAGTCGCATGAGATCATCGGACTTGGCCTGCAGCTCCTGATCAACCTCGACCATCGCGGCGCGGTGGGCGCCGATCCGCTGGTGGGCGACGGCGCCGGCATCCTGATCCAGATTCCCGATCCGCTGTTCCGTGAATGGGCGAAAGAGACCGGCGTCACCCTGCCGGCACCCGGCCAGTACGCGGTCGCCATGTGCTTCCTGCCGCGCGAAGCCAAGGCGCGCGAGATCGTGGTCAAGCATTTCGAGCATTTCATCAAGGTGGAGGGCCAGAAGCTTCTGGGCTGGCGCGATGTGCCGACCGATCCCGCCGGCCTGGGCAAGACCGTGCTGGACGGCATGCCGCTGATCCGCCAGGCCATCATCGCCGCGGGCCCGCACACCAAGAACCAGGATCAGTTCGAGCGCAAGCTGCTGACCATCCGTAAGCAGGCGCAGAACCCGCTGGCCGAACTCGCCAAGAAGCACAAGCTGCCTTCCATTCAGCAGCTCTACATCCCCAGCTTCTCCACCCGCACCGTGGTCTATAAGGGCCTGCTGCTGGCGCATGATGTGGGCCGCTTCTATCGCGACCTGCAGAATCCTTTGACCGAGTCGGCGGTGGCGCTGGTGCATCAGCGTTTCTCCACCAACACCTTCCCGTCCTGGAAGCTGGCGCATCCCTATCGCTATATCGCCCATAACGGCGAGATCAACACGGTGCGCGGCAACGTCAACTGGATGAATGCGCGCCGCCGCGGCATGGAATCCGAATTGCTGGGTCCGGACCTCGACAAGATGTGGCCGCTGATCCCGCATGGCCAATCCGACACCGCCTGCCTGGACAATGCGCTCGAACTTCTGGTGGCGGGCGGCTATCCGCTGGCCCATGCGGTGATGATGCTGATCCCCGAAGCCTGGGCCGGCAACAAGAGCATGGATGCCCAGCGCCGGGCCTTCTACGAATATCATGCCGCGCTGATGGAGCCGTGGGACGGCCCCGCCGCGATCGCCTTCACTGACGGCCGCCAGATCGGCGCCACCCTGGACCGTAACGGCCTTCGGCCCGCTCGCTATATCGAGACCGAAGACGATCTGGTGATCCTGGCGTCGGAATCCGGCGTGATCCCGGTGCCGGAAGACAAGATCAAGCGCAAGTGGCGGCTGCAGCCCGGCAAGATGCTGCTGATTGATTTCGAGGAAGGCCGCATCGTCGAGGATGAGGAGATCAAGAAGAAATTCTCCGCCGCCGAACCTTATGAGGAATGGCTGAAGTCCGCCCAGTTCAAGCTGGGCGATCTGCCCGACCTGCCGGAAGATTTGCGCCCCGCGGCCAATGATCCCTCGCTGTTGCTCGATAGCCAGCAGGCCTTTGGCTACACCCAGGAAGACATCCAGTTCTTCCTGGAGCCGATGGCTGTGGCCGGTGATGACCCGATCGGCTCCATGGGCACCGACACCCCGCTGGCTGTGCTCTCGAAGAAGCCCAAGCTGCTCTACAATTACTTCAAGCAGAACTTCGCCCAGGTTACCAATCCGCCGATCGATCCGATCCGCGAGGAACTGGTGATGAGCCTGGTCTCCATGATCGGGCCGCGCCCCAATCTTTTGGGCCGCGATGCCGGCGCCCACAAGCGGCTGGAAGTGTCGCAGCCGGTGCTGACCAATGGCGATGTGGAGAAGATCCGTTCCATCTCCACCCTGGTGGACGGCGCCTTCCGCACCGGCACCATCGACTGCACCTGGCCCGCCGGCGAAGGCGCCGAAGGCCTGTCGAACGCCATCCAGCGCATCTGCCTCAATGCCACCGATGCGGTATTGGCCGACAACAACATCCTGATCCTGTCGGACCGCGCCGTCAGCGCCGACCGTATTCCCGTGCCCGCCCTGCTGGCGACCGCGGCGGTGCATCATCACCTGGTGCGCCAGGGCCTGCGCATGCAGACCGGCTTGGTGGTGGAAACCGGCGAGGCGCGCGAAGTGCATCACTTCTGCGTGCTGGCCGGCTATGGCGCGGAGGCGATCAATCCCTATCTGGCGTTTGAGACCTTGGAGCAGATCCGTGTGCGCCAGGGCCTTTCGCTCAAGGCCTATGAGGTGCAGAAGAACTACATCAAGGCGGTGGGCAAGGGCATCCTCAAGGTGATGTCCAAGATGGGCATCTCCACCTATCAGTCTTATTGCGGCGCGCAGATCTTCGACGCGGTCGGCCTGTCCAGCGACCTGATCCAGAAATATTTCACCGGCACCGCCTCAACCATCGAAGGCATCGGGCTGAAGGAAATCGCCGAGGAAGCCGTGCGCCGTCACCAGAATGCGTTCGGCGACAATCCCATCTACCGCAATATGCTGGATGTGGGCGGTGACTATGCCTTCCGCCTGCGCGGCGAGGATCATGCCTGGACGCCGGACACGGTGTCGCGGCTTCAGCATGCGGTGCGCGGCAACAATCCGGCCGAGTACAATCTCTTCGCCCAGCAGATCAATGAGCAGAATGAGCGCCTGCTGACCTTGCGCGGCTTGATGCAGTTCAAGGCCGGCGACGGCGTGCCCCTGGACGAGGTCGAGCCGGCTTCGGAAATCGTCAAGCGTTTCTCCACCGGCGCCATGAGCTTCGGCTCCATCAGCCGCGAGGCCCATACCACCCTGGCCATCGCCATGAACCGCATCGGCGGGCGTTCCAACACCGGCGAAGGCGGCGAGGAGCCGGACCGGTTCAAGCCGCTGCCCAACGGCGATTCCATGCGCTCGGCCATCAAGCAGGTGGCGTCAGGCCGCTTCGGTGTCACGGCGGAATATCTGGTCAATGCCGACGACATCCAGATCAAGATGGCGCAGGGCGCCAAGCCCGGCGAAGGCGGCCAGCTGCCTGGCCACAAGGTGGATGCCAATATCGCCAAGGTGCGTCATTCCACGCCTGGCGTCGGCCTGATCTCGCCGCCGCCGCATCACGACATCTACTCCATCGAAGACCTGGCGCAACTGATCCGCGACCTGAAGAGCGTCAACCAGAAGGCCCGAATTTCGGTCAAGCTGGTGTCGGAAGTGGGCGTGGGCACGGTGGCTGCCGGCGTCGCCAAATGCCGCGCCGACCATGTGACTATCTCCGGTTTCGAAGGCGGCACCGGCGCTTCGCCGCTGACTTCGCTCACCCATGCCGGCAGTCCATGGGAAATCGGCCTGGCCGAAACCCAGCAGACTTTGGTGCTGAACGGATTGCGCGGCCGCATCGCGGTTCAGGTGGACGGGGGCATCCGCACCGGCCGTGACGTCGCCATCGGTGCGCTGCTCGGGGCGGATGAATTCGGTTTCGCCACTGCGCCGTTGATCGCCTCGGGCTGCATCATGATGCGCAAATGCCATCTCAACACCTGTCCGGTGGGGGTGGCGACCCAGGACCCGGTGCTGCGCAAGCGCTTCACCGGCCAGCCCGAACATGTGATCAACTATTTCTTCTTCGTGGCGGAAGAGCTGCGCGAGATCATGGCCCTGCTGGGCTTCAAGACGGTCAACGAAATGATCGGCAGGGTGGACAAGCTCAACATGAGCAAGGCCGTCTCGCACTGGAAGGCCAAGGGCGTGGACCTGTCGCGCATTCTCTACAGCGTGGCGCCAAAGCCCGGTGTCGCCATCCATCACCGCGAAAAGCAGAATCACGGTCTTGAGTCCGCGCTGGACCATGACCTGATCGCGGCTGCCATGCCCTCGATCGAGCACGGCCAGCCCGTGCGCCTGGAGCGCACGGTGCGCAATGTGGACCGCACCGTCGGCGCCATGCTGTCGGGCGAAGTGGCCAAGCGCCACGGCCATGCCGGCCTGCCGGAAGATACGGTCAGCGTGAAATTCACAGGCACAGCCGGCCAGTCGTTCGGCGCCTTCTTGGCGCGCGGCGTATCGCTGGAACTGACCGGTGACTCCAACGACTATGTCGGCAAGGGCTTGTCGGGCGGCCGTATCGTCGTCAAGCCGCCGGTTGGCCTCAAGCGCGAGCCGACCGAGAACATCATCGTCGGCAACACGGTGCTCTACGGCGCCATCGCCGGCGAAGCCTATTTCCAGGGCGTGGCGGGCGAACGCTTTGCCGTGCGCAACTCCGGCGCCGTCGCCGTGGTGGAAGGCACCGGCGATCATGGCTGCGAATATATGACCGGCGGTGTGGTCGTGGTGCTGGGCCGGACGGGACGCAACTTCGCCGCCGGCATGTCGGGCGGCGTGGCCTATGTCTTCGATGCGGACGGCGAATTCGAGAATCGCTGCAACAAGGCGATGGTCAAGCTGGAGCAGGTAGTGGCCGGCGACGGCGACGACCACGCCGATCTGCCGAAACAGCGTTCCGTCAGCGTTTCCGATGCGGGCATGGGCGATCTGCTGCGCTTCGATGCCGAACGCATCCGCATCCTGGTGGAACGCCACCTGCTGCATACCGGCAGCGCACGCGCCAAGCAGATCCTGGACAATTGGGACACCGCCTTGCCCAAATTCATCAAGGTGATGCCGACCGACTATGCCAAGGCGCTTTCCGACCTCAAGGCGCGCGCCGCCATCGCTGCCGAGTAAAGACAATGGGCAAGATCACAGGTTTTCTGGAAATCGAACGGCAGGATCGTACCTCCGAAAAGCCGGAAGTGCGGGTCAATAACTATCGCGAATTCATCCATCCGCTGCCGGCACCGGAAGTCAGCAAGCAGGCGGCGCGCTGCATGGATTGCGGCATTCCCTTCTGCCACCAAGGCTGTCCTGTCAACAACCTCATCCCCGACTGGAACAATCTGGTCTATCGCGACCAGTGGCGGACTGCATCGGAGACCTTGCACTCCACCAACAATTTCCCGGAATTCACCGGCCGCATCTGCCCCGCGCCTTGCGAGGCCAGCTGCACGCTGAACATCATCGACAATCCGGTGACGATCAAAACCATCGAATGCCAGATCGTGGACCGCGCCTGGGAAGAAGGTTGGATCCAGCCGGTGACGGCGCCGAAAAAAACCGGCAAGACAGTGGCGGTGGTGGGCTCCGGTCCCGCCGGCATGGCGGCGGCCCAGCAGCTGGCGCGCGCCGGTCACAGCGTGACCCTGTTCGAGAAGGCGGATCGCATTGGCGGGCTGCTTCGCTACGGCATTCCCGATTTCAAGATGGAAAAGCACCTGATCGACCGCCGCATGCGCCAGATGGAAGCGGAAGGCGTGGTGTTCCGCACCAATGTCGAGGTCGGCGTGACGGTTTCCATGGATATGCTGCAGGCCGACTATGACGCGGTGGTTCTGTCCGGTGGCGCGGAAGCGCCGCGCGACCTGCCGGTGCCGGGCCGTGAGCTGGACGGCATCCATTTCGCCATGGACTTCCTGACCCAGCAGAACAAGCGGGTGGCGGGCGATCCGGAAAGCAAGGCCGCGCCCCATGGCACCCTCAGCGCCAAGGGCAAGCATGTGGTGGTGATCGGCGGCGGCGATACGGGATCGGACTGTATCGGCACGTCCAACCGCCATGGCGCGGCTTCGGTCACCCAGTTCGAAATCCTGCCCCAGCCGCCGGCCAAGGAAAACAAGATGCTGGTGTGGCCGGATTGGCCGCTCAAGCTGCGCACCTCGTCTTCGCAGCAGGAAGGCTGTGAGCGCGACTGGTCGATACAGACCAAGCGGGCGATCGGCGACTTGAATGATGGTAAGGGGGGCAAGATCACGGCCTTGGAATGCGTGCGCGTGGACTGGCAGATCGGTGACGGCGGCCAGATGAAGCTGGTGGAAGTGCCGGGAAGCGAATTCACCCTGAAGGCCGACCTGGTCCTGTTGGCGATGGGTTTTCTCGGCCCCAAGAAAGCGGGCCTGGTGGAACAGTCCGGGGTGGAGCTGGACGCGCGCGGCAATGTGAAGGCGCCCCTCACCAACTATCAGACCAGCAAGAGCAAGATCTTCGCCTGCGGCGACATGCGGCGCGGTCAGTCGCTGGTGGTGTGGGCCATCCGGGAAGGCAGGCAATGTGCCCGAGGGGTGGATGAATTCTTGATGGGCTCCAGCGAGCTGCCTCGCTAGCCTTAGCGCGTCGTAACGATCCCGATAGGCGCCGCGCCGGCGCCTTGCAGAGCATGCGTGGCGCTGGCCAGGAACGGGCTGTGCAGCATCCCGCGCCGTGTCACCAGCACGGTCGCATCGGCCAATCGCGCGATGGCCGCCGCATCGGCGCCCGCCGGTCCGCAATCCACCACGATCAGGTCGGCACCGCCCCGCAGCACCGAAACCAGCCGCATCATGGAACGTGAGCCGAACATGGTGGCGGCATTGGGCGGCCGCTTGGGCGTGGCCAGCAGATAGGTTTCGCCGCGCGGGTCCTTCGCCAGGGCATGATTTAAGGGCGCCATGCCGGTCAGCACTTCATAAAGGCCGCACTTCACCGGCGCCTTCATCGCCTGGGCTGACAGGCGTTGCGGGGCGCAGTCCAGCAGGATGGTCTTCTTGCCCAACTGCGAGGCGGCACGGGCCAGCGACACGGCGATGGCGCTGCGGCTTTCGCCCGTATCGGCGGAGGTAAAGGCCACCACGGCAGCGCCGTCGACGGCGCCGGGCTTGGCTTCCAATTGACGCGCCAGTTTCGCGATGGCGTGGGCATATTTGCTGGAAGGATAGTCCAGCACGAAATCGGCAGCTTTCAACTGGGCCGGATCATTGACCTCGGCCAGGATCGGCGGTCCGCTCCATACCGTGAGCGGCGCCTTGGGCTTCGCGGTGCGTGCCGGATTGGTATTGCCATGGTTGATATTGGCAGTGTGCCGGACAGGCGGCACGATGGCGGCACGGGGCGCGCCATTGATCCGAACGGGCATCAAGGGGCCGATCTTTTCCACCAGCAAGGCGGCCAGCACACCCAGGATCAGGCCCAGCGGCAGGGATGCGCCCACGATCAAGGTCCGCTTGGGACCTGACGGGCGCAAGGGCGTGGCGGCGCGGCTGATGATGCGGCTTTCCGGGGTCTGCGCCTGGTCCAGATTCTGGCTCTGACGCAGCCGCTGGACGAACGCTTCATACATGGTGCGGGTGGAATTGGCGTTGGATTCCAGCGCCTGCAACTGCACCCGCGCCATGTTCTGGCTGCGGGCGGTGCCTTCCGTGCCGCCCAGGCTGGCCTGCAGCGAACCCAGATGGGCGCGCGTCACCATCACGTCAT
>Ga0157379_10003349_pt1 | contig 13580 bp, 12 predicted proteins | sample S25metaG_FD_121802 | JGI IMG/M metagenome (GOLD analysis project Ga0157379, IMG submission 121802) | Switchgrass rhizosphere microbial communities from Kellogg Biological Station, Michigan, USA - S2-5 metaG | ecosystem: Host-associated > Plants > Roots > Rhizosphere > Soil | place: USA... | reverse complement strand
GTCATACCGTTGGGTCTGCTGCTGGCCCATCACGAGCGCCTATCTTTGCGCAAGCTTTCCCAGGAAAGTCACCAGGAAGAGGCGGTGACCGCGGTTCCCGTCACACCGCCTGCCGGATGATTTCGGCCGCTACCTCGAGTTACGTAGGGGCGGTGCCCTCGCGCGCCCCTGCTGAGCGAGGTCCGCTGGAACTGGCGAGCTTGCCCAAAAGCAAGCGCTTCCCCCCGAAGCTCCTTGGGGAGCCGCGCTTGTGCTCCGGGCCTCCGTGGGCGTTGCCGGCGCCGATCCCGTCGTACTCCGCCTGTTACAATGCAAGCGACGACCTCCCCGTCTGACATGAAGTGTCCTTTCTGTGGCTTTGAAAATGACAAAGTGGTGGACTCGCGCGAGAGTAAGGAAGCCGACTCCATCCGTCGCCGCCGCGAGTGTCTGAAATGCGGCAAGCGCTTTACCACCTACGAGCGGATCGACGAGATCCCCTACATGGTGGTAAAGAAGGACGGGCGCCGGGAAAAATTTGACCGGCAGAAAGTGCTGAACGGGCTGCTGCGGGCATGCGAGAAGCGCCCTGTGCCGATCAGCCGGCTGGAACAGATTGTGAACGAGGCGGAAGCCTTCGTCATCGAGTCGGCGGAGCGGGAGCGCAAGACCAGCGAAGTAGGCGAGCTGATCATGAACCGCCTGCGCCGCTATGACAAAGTGGCGTACGTACGCTTCGCTTCGGTTTATCTGGACTTCAAAGATGTGCAGGAGTTCATGGCCGAGCTGAAAGATTTGCTGAAGACCAAGGAAGTGCCAGAGGTTCGCAGCAAGGGCGCGGTAAAGAGTTAAAACCTCGTGTGGTTGTGTGGGGCGGGCGCGCCCTCACCCGCCTGGCTGTAAGCAAGGCAAGAGCGGAAGTCGAAGTCAAAAGCCGCGGGCGAGGCGCCCGCGCCACACCGTCAAGAATATGGCTTACAAGGTCACACTTATTCCCGGCGACGGCATCGGCCCTGAAGTGATGCAGGCGACCGTGCGCATTCTTCAGGCCACCGGGGTAAAGTTCGACTGGGAAATCTTTCAGGCGGGCGCCGAAGCCTTTGTGAAGTATCACGAATACATTCCCAAGGAACTGGTCGAATCCATCGAACGGACTCGGGTGGGACTGAAGGGGCCGGTAACTACTCCGGTGGGCGAAGGGTTTCCGAGCATTAACGTTGCCTTGCGCAAGAAGTTCGAGCTCTACGCTAACTTCCGCCCCATTCGCAATCTGCCTCATATCCCAACCCGTTATCCCGGGGTGGATCTCATCATCGTCAGGGAAAACACCGAGAGTCTTTATTCCGGGATAGAACACGAGGTGGTGCCGGGCGTGGTCGAGAGCCTGAAGATCATTACCGAAAAGGCGTCCACTCGCATCGCGCGTTTTGCGTTTGCATATTCCCGCAAGAACCAGCGCAAGAAAATTCACGCCATCCATAAAGCGAACATCATGAAGCTTTCGGATGGCTTGTTTCTGCGCTGCTGCCGCGACGTGGCCAAGGAATATCCCGAGATTACTTACGGCGAACACATCGTGGACAACACTTGTATGCAGCTGGTGATGAATCCTTATCAATATGACGTGCTGGTCATGGAAAATCTTTACGGCGACATTATTTCCGACTTGTGCGCCGCGTTCGTCGGCGGACTGGGCTTCGTCCCCAGCGCGAATCTAGGCGATAACTGCGCCATCTTCGAGGCGGTACACGGATCAGCGCCTGACATTGCCGGCAAGGACATGGCCAACCCGACCGCGGTAATCCGCTCGGCACAATTGATGCTGCGTCATCTCGGCGAACACCATGCGGCCGACAAGATTCACGATGGATTGGAAAAAGTCTATCGCACCAAAGACAAACTCACTCGTGACGTTGGCGGCAACGCCGGGACCTCGGAGTTTGCCGACGCCATTATTCAGTTCATGGAATCCAGTACTGACGTTCCCGCCCAGGCCGAATCCTCCCACGCGTAATGTCTGCAGCCTATGCGGACCTCCAAGGGTATATGGCTGAAAGCCGTCTGGCCGATCATCGCGGCTGTCATCTTTGCGGTGCCCGCATTTTCGCAAATCTTACGGTCACTCTTTTGGGGACAGGCACACCCCGTCCGGTGGTGGAGCGGTTTGGCCCTAGCATCCTGGTGGAAGCAGGAAAAGAGAAACTACTCTTTGACGGCGGCCGTGGCGCCACCTAGCGTCTATGTCAGCTCAAAGTCTCCTTCGCCGACCTGACCGCTTTATTTCTGACTCACCTGCATTCCGATCCCATTGTCGGAGTTCCCGATTTCTATTTGACAGGCTGGATTTTCGGCCGGAACACGCTGCTTCGCGTCTGGGGAACGGGTGACACGGCGGAGATGATGTCGCATCTGGAGCAGGCCTACCAGTTCGATATTCACGTCCGGCGCGATGTAAGATGAGAGACTGCCAGCCCAAGGTGTCGTGGTCGTAGCCAAAGACATCGAGCAGGGGGTGATTTACCAGAACGGCGATTTTAAGGTCACTGCGTTCACCGTCGATCACGCTCCGATCAAGCTGGCATTCGGCTGTCGATTACGCAAGGCATTCTGTAGTCCTCTCGGGCGATACTCGGTACAGCGAGAATCTCATCCATTTCGCTCAGGGCGCGGATGTGTTGATTCACGAGGCAATTGATCCCGAAGCGTACCGAGCCAGCGATTACTTTTACAGCGACCTGCGAAAGCAAAAAGTAATCGATCACCACACCACTCCGGAGCAAGCCGGAACGGTCTTCAGCAGCCAGGCGAAGACGAAACTGGCTGTCTATTCTCATATCGTGCCGTCCGACGCGTCGGAACTTGTAGCGCATAACCGAAAAACTTACCATTGGAAGTGGGACAAGACCTGACGAGCATCGACATCGGGGACAAAGTAGAGGTGCATCCAACCACGAAATAGCACGTCAGTCGCAACTCTTCGTTGACGCGGCCCACAGATTTTGAGTAACATCCTCCTTCTTCAAGGAATCCCGGGGGATGGCTAACCCAACACGGCGGCTAGGAGTCGTTCTCTTTCAGCTCGGCGGCCCTGACACGCCGCAAGCGATTGAACCCTTCCTTTTTAATCTTTTTTGCGACCCCGATATCATTGATTTCCCTTTCGCACGCATTGGACGCAAGCCCCTGGCCAAGCTGATTTCGACCACCCGAGCCAAGAAAGTACTGCGCCACTATTCGGCGATCGGCGGGGCCTCTCCCATACGCCGGTTCACCGAGCAGCAGGCCGACGCCCTGCAGAACCGGCTGCGGGCCGATGGCATCGACGCTCATTGTTTCGTGGCCATGCGCTACTGGCATCCGTTCACGGCTGAAGCAGCCGAGAAACTGCGGACGGCGAATTGCAACGAAGTCGTCCTCCTGCCTCTTTATCCTCAGTATTCGAGCACGACGACCGGGAGCAGCCTCAACGAATGGCGCCGCCGGTTTCGCGACGATGTGCCGGTGCAAACGATTGAGACGTTCTATCGTCACCCGCTCTACCTTGACGCGCTGGTCGAAAAGATCGACGAAGCTCTGGCCCGGTTTCCGGAATCCGGCTGTCCCGAGATCGTATTCAGCGCGCACAGCGTGCCGCTTTCGGTGATCGCAAACGGCGATCCCTATCAGCGCCACATTGAAGAGACAGTCGAACTGGTGATGCAGCGCGGCGGCTGGCCCTATCGCCACCGGCTGTGCTATCAGAGCAAGATCGGCGCCAGTAAGTGGCTGCAACCATCGCTGCACCGCACCATCCGCGATCTGGCATTGGAGAAGATTCGTGAACTTTGTGTCGTGCCCATCGCATTTGTCTCCGACCACGTGGAGACGCTGGGCGAAATTGACCACGAGGCGCGCCAGGAAGCCGCCGAGCTTGGAATCCAGCAGTTTGAGATGACGTCGGGTCTGAATGACTCGCCGAGGTTCATTGCAGCTCTGGCGGATTTGGTTAGGACTGCGATTGGCGTGGAGTCGCGTGATGCGGAGCGGCTGGTCGCGGCGGACTGAGCATCACACGTAGGGATGGGTGCCCACACCCGCCCGGGCGGAGCGAAGCTTCGCAGGTTTTGGCGAGCTGAAGCTCGCCCGCCCGGACGAGGGCGCCTGAGCCTACGTGGATCGTGGTGGATCGATTCGTAGTTCCAGCACCAGGATTGTGATCACCAGGTCGTGATCATCAAGGAGTGAAGGAACGGATGGCAGACGAGTCCAAGACGGGAATTCTCGGGCATCTACCGCCCTTGCCACGACCAGCACTCAACAACTCCGTCATCGGCATGGAGCAGGCCTATCGCCAGCGCAAGGGACTCCAGCTGCTGACTGACGCCGACATTGAGGCGCTCAAGGCCGGTCAGCCTATGCCTTGGGAAGTGGGCGGCGCCGCACCCCCTGCAGCCAGCGCGCCTGCCACCACTGTCGCAAGCCCTGCGGCGGCGGCTCCAGCGGTCCTACCTGCTGCGGCGACAGGAACAATCAGCGAGGAAGTTGCCAAATGGATCGCGCAGGGAAACAAGTGGAGCAAGTCCACTATCGCCGCTGAACAGGCGCGACGCGCACGCAAGGGATTGCCAGCGCTTAATAACGCGGAGATGTCTGCCCTGCTCGGCGAGCCGGTGGAGGCAAGTGCGCCGGCGGCAGCAGCCCTGCCGACGCCGGCTGCAGCCGCCCCGGCGGCAAGAGCTCCTAGCGGCCCGATCAGCGCAGAAGTTGCAAAGTGGGTGGCGGAAGGAAAGAAGTGGAGCAAGTCCACCATCGCTGCGGAACAGGCACGACGTGGACGCAAGGGTCTGCCCGCCCTGACCGATTCAGAAGTTGCCGCACTGCTGGGCGAGCCTGCGGAAGCGCCGGCAGCGGCGGCTCCCGTTGCCGCAACGGCAGCCAAGCCTGCGGCGGCAGCCCGCCCCGCAGCTGGCCCACCCTCAGCGGCAGCAACAGTTTCGCGCGGCGGCGCATCCAGCACTTACGTTGGCACGCCGGCTGTGGGAACATCTAGGGCCGCGGCGTCGGCTGGCGTCGCATCGGTCGGACCTGACGACAATGAGATCAATCAGGGGCGCCGGCGATTTGCCTGGGCCGCGTTCGCGGCCTTCATGACGGCGTGGTTCATCGCCTTCTTCCGTTTCTTCCTGCCCCGCACGCTTTTCGAACCGGCAACCTCATTCAAAATTGGTTATCCCGCCGACTTTGGTTTGGGCGTGGACACCAAGTTTCAGCAGAAATACCGCATCTGGGTGGACCGCACCCCGGACCGCATTTTCGTGATTTATGCGCGTTGTACTCACCTTGGCTGCACTCCGGACTGGAAGCCGGCGGAGAACAAGTTCAAGTGTCCGTGCCATGGCAGTGGATACGACAGCGAAGGCGTCAACTTCGAAGGACCGGCACCCCGGCCTATGGACCGGGCTAATGTGCAGATTGCTCCCGATGGTCAGATTCTGGTGGATGTTTCCAAGCTTTACCAATGGCCCAAGGGACAGCCCAGCGCATTCAACGATCCGGGGGCGTATCTGCCGACTTAAGAATTCTGTCGAGCTTCGCTCGACCTGGCCGGGTCGAACACCCGGCCCCACACAGGATGGGAAGAGGTCTAAATGCCTGAAGAAAACGGGAACGGGAACAACGGGAAGCGGGTCGGCCTGCTGGAGCGGGTGAAGGCGGGCGTCAAGGAAGACGTTCAGTCGCTCAAGACCGACATGCCGACGAAGGCCAAGGAGCAGATTGAGGGCCTGAAAGATCCGACCAAAACCCAGGTCTACACTTCGATCTTCCGTCACAAACACGACGACACCCCGCGCAACCGCGCGCTGGGCGTGCTGTCTAACGTGTTCCTGCATCTGCATCCGGCGAAGATCAACCGTGATGCGGTGCGTTACAGCTACACCTGGGGCATGGGCGGCATTACGTTCTACCTTTTTATTGTGCTCACGCTGACCGGCGTGATGCTGATGTTTTATTACCACCCGAGCAAGGTGCAGGCGTTCCGCGACGTCCTGTATCTCGAGCACGACGTGCCATTCGGCAAGCTGCTGCGCAACATGCATCGCTGGGCCGCGCACTTGATGGTGATTGCGGTCTGGCTGCACATGTTCCGCGTCTTTCTCACCGGGTCCTATAAAAAGCCGCGCGAGTTCAACTGGAACATTGGGGTGCTGCTGCTGGTGTTCACCTTACTGCTGTCGTTCACCGGTTATCTGCTGCCCGACGATCAACTGGGATTCTGGGCGGTCACGGTGGGGACGAACATGGCGCGGGCGACGCCGGGCCTGGGCAACGAAGGTCCGTTCGGTCACATGTTGGGGATGACGCCATACAACGACGTTCGCTTCGGTCTGCTTGGCGGTTCGATCGTGGATGCGAACGCGCTGCTGCGGTCCTACATCTGGCATTGCATCGGGATTCCGATTGTGGCTTCGGTGCTGATGATTGTGCACTTCTGGCGGGTACGGAAAGACGGCGGCATTTCAGGCCCAGCAGCGGTCATGCTGGCAGCGGAAGTAAAGGAACCGAAGAAATGAGACGGGATTGGAGAGGGACGGGTCTTTGACCTGTCCCGGCCGAGCGCAGCTCGGCTAATTTGTGGGCCGGCAAGAACCTGTCGAGCTTCGCTCGACTGGGACGGGTCGAAGAACCCGCCCCCACACAGGCTCGGGAGTTCTTATGGATTGGCGGCAACTTTGGGAGATATGTTCGGCGCCTGACAATGTGCCCATCGTGGGGCTGATTCCGCTGCTCGTTTTCTACATTTATCTGGCGTGGAAGCAAGCCAAAGCCAACGATGAACTGATCGCGCAACTGGAAACCAATCCGGCGATGGCCAAGACCCATCATCGCAAAAGCTGGCCCTTCCGGCCGGGTTGGCAGAAAGAAATCCATGTCTGGCCCTTTCTGCTGCGCATAGAGTTTCTCGCCGCCATGATCGTCACCATCATTCTGATGATCTGGTCCATCACTTTGAACGCGCCGCTGGAAGAACCGGCGAATCCAAATCTGACCATGAATCCGGCGAAGGCGCCGTGGTACTTCCTCGGGCTGCAGGAAATGCTGGTGTACTTCGATCCGTGGATTGCCGGCGTGGTCATGCCTACGTTGATCATCGTCGGCCTGATGGTGATCCCCTACATCGACACCAATCCGCTGGGCAGCGGTTACTACACCTGGAAGCAGCGCAAATTTTCCATCGGCACATTTCTGTTCGGCTTCATCATCCTTTGGATCGCGATGATCATTATTGGGACGTTCATCCGCGGCCCAGGCTGGCAGTGGTTCTGGCCGGGACAGACATGGGACCACAATCGTCTTATTTATGAAGTGAACCGCGATCTGCCCGACCTGTTTGGAATTACTTCCAACCTGGCGAAGGCGATTTTCGGGGGCATTGTGGTTGTCGGCTTCTATGTGGTGGGCGGGTTCATCATGCACGCCCTCTTCCGGCGCTACAACCCGAAAGATTACAAGCGCATGAGCTTGCTGCAGTATTCCATCATGATGTTTTTCGTGCTCAGCATGGTGGCCTTGCCGGCAAAAATGCTGCTTAGGTTGGCGTGGCATATCAAGTATGTGTGGATAACTCCGTGGTTTAACGTGTAGAACCTGTCGTTGCCCTCGCTGGTTGGCCAAAGCCAATGGATTCCGGTGTAAGCCAACGAGCCAGGGCCAAGGACCAACGACTGATCCTGGAGGATCTGAGTGCCACCTGTCCCCGAGAAGGACCCGATTGTAAGCAAGTCTTACGCGGCGTACTACGTCATCTCCATGTTGATTCTCATGGTGACGTTGTTCTGGGCCCTGTGGGATGAGTCCTTTGCGCAGCGCCCCTGGAAAGCCTTTCAACAGGTTTGGAAAGACCGTTACAGCGCTTTCCTGAATAGCGCGAAGTCGAAGTCATCGCAGTCAGTGAAGGAAGTAGAGCAGGAATCGCAGTACCAGCAACTGGAACAGGCCTACAAGGAGGCCAACGAGACTGCCAGACCCCGCCGTGACGAACTGCAAAAACAGATCACAGATCTAAGCGCGAAGATTCTCGCGGTGCAAAACGTCTTCACCGATCGTCGCGCTTACGTCAACGCGCTCACCTACGAGCTTGAGACTGAAACCAGCGCGTCCGGCAAAAAAAGCAAGCAGCAAGACATTGACGAGTACAAGAAAGAAAAGGCAACCGTCGAGTTTCCCGACGGCCACAAGCAGCAATTCAACTTTCACGAACTGGAAGAGACTTACAACTCGCTCAAAGATCAGCGGACCAAGCTGAGCGCGGAACTGGGCGACGTGCTGAAGCCAGTGACCGAGGCCAGCAACAAGATGTCTTCGTTCGTTTCAGACCACATGGTGGACCTCACGCCCACCCAGATTGACGGCTTGAAAAAGAAGACCGAAGAATGGGACGCCAAGATCGTTCAGATCAACGTGGCGGATGCCAACATTGTGGACCGCTGCGAGTCCTGCCACATGAACGTCCGCGAGCCGCTGCGGATCTCGGCAGCGGTCATGACCGGCAAGGGCGAGAAGCATCCGGATGAGTACGCCCGCGCCTTCACCAGCCATCCCGACCCGGAACTGCTGAGCACGCATGATCCCGACAAATTTGGCTGCTCGCCCTGCCACCAGGGCAACGGGCGGGCAACCACCAGCGTCGAAAAAGCGCACGGCAACTACGAGCACTGGCTGTGGCCGCTTTTTCCCAAACAGAATGCTGAAGCCGGCTGCCAGACTTGCCACGCCGCCGATATGCATGTGATGGTTAGTTCAGTGGGCGAGCATATCTCGGGCGGCAAATTCCTGTACCGTCAGCGCGGATGCATGGGCTGCCACCGTTACGAAGGCTACGACAAGGAACCGGAAGAGCTGACCTCGATCGCGCAGCAGATGAAGTTGTTTGAGCAGCAGAAGATCGACAACGCCAAGATTTCGGCCGACCTGATGAAGCAAGCCGATACCGCATCGAGCAATGACGAAGCTAACCGTCTGAACCAGCGGGCGGTTTCTCTCCGAGTGGCCAACAGCAAGATCGACGGCAACATTCAGCAGCTTGATTTTCAGACCCACAACCTGATGCAGGACGTGAAGAAAATCGGGCCGAACCTGAAAGACGTCCGGCTCAAATTGAACCCCAACTGGATTCCGGTGTGGCTGAAGAAGCCGACCGATTTCCGCCCGACGACCAAGATGCCGAATTTCCGCCTGACCGATCATCAGATCCAGACGATCTCGGCGTATCTGTGGCAATCGGGATTCACCGACGCTTTGCCGAAGCAAAAACCGGGCAATGCCGAGCACGGCCAGCAACTGTTCGAAACCCGCGGCTGCCTGGCCTGCCACTCCATTGGCGAAGGCGACCAGTTGCAGGGCGGCACGTTCGCAGCGAATCTGACTCGCGAGGGCGAGAAGGCGAACTACGAGTACCTGGTCCGGTGGATTCACAACGCACGGGAGCGCACGCGCCCCTATTGTCCTTACGAAAAGAAAGATATCGGACCCGAGGACTACGCGAAGAAAGGCCTGCCCTACCAGTTTGATTTGCAGCACAGCCAGTGCCCCAATGACGGTCACGAGTTGCAAGTTCAGAACATGACCGTAATGCCAAGTCTGCGATTGTCTCCCGAGGACGCGCAGGACATCGCTACCTATCTCATGGGTCAGAAGAAAGAAGAGCCTACGGCGTATGCCGCGGCTCCCTACATGAACGATCCTGAGCTGAAGGAAGAAGGCAAGAAGTGGATTCGTCACTACGGCTGCGCCGGATGCCATGAGATCTCAGGCTTTGAGGACGAAGGCCGCATCGGCACCGAACTCACGTATGAAGGCAGCAAGCCGATCGAGCGTCTTGACTTCGCTCTGTTTACCGAAATCTCGCAGCGGGGCGGCAAGAAATCAGAGCCGATCACCGATCCGGAAGACCTGGCGCGGCTGCCCGAAGGTCCGGCCAAAGAGCCGTGGTACGACCACAAAGGCTTTTTCGAGCACAAACTGGCAGAGCCGAACGTCTACGACAAGGGCAAGGTCAAGTCGGAGACGGAGGTGCTCCGCATGCCCAACCTCCATCTCTCGAAGCTGGAGATTCAGGATCTCACTACTTTCCTGCTGGGCAGCGCGGAGAGTTCCCTGCCCCCGGGTTATCAGTACAAACCCGGCGACGCACGGCGTGATATTCAGGAAGGCTGGTGGGTGGTCGAGAAGTACAACTGCATGGGCTGCCATCAGCTCACGCCGGAGCAGACCACGATCCTGATGGGGATGAAACGTTATCAGGATGCGCAGGAGCAGTTGCCTCCGAAGCTTTTGACCGAGGGCGCGCGCGTCGACCCCGAGTGGCTGCGGAAGTTCCTGTCGAATCCGTCGCTGAGTACCACGGACACGAACCGGAATGGTGTGCGGCCGTACTTGCAAGTACGCATGCCAACGTTCTCGTTCTCCGATAACGAACTGCGCAAGCTGGTGCGCTTCTTCCAGGCGCTATCGCAGCAGCCGATGCCTTACATTCCGGAGCCGGTGCCGGTGTTGACCACGAAGGAAAACGACATGGCGCGAAGCTTGTTCTCGAGCACGGCCGCGCCTTGCCTGAAGTGCCACGCGACCGGCGATCCGCAGCATGACAAGGTCGCCACCGCGCCCAACTTCCTGCTGGCACGAGAGCGTCTGAAGCCGGACTGGGCCGAGCGCTGGATCATTGATCCCCAGGCCATCAGCCCGGGGACGGCGATGCCTTCGGGACTGTTCAAACGGGAAAACAACCACTGGGTCTTCTCCGGTCCGACTCCGCCTTCGTTCCAGGGCTATGAGAAAGACCAGAGCAAATTGCTGGTGGATTACATATTCCAGCTGACGGCAGAGGAACAGCGGCGGGTGGCGGCCTCGATGGGACGCAGCCAGGCGTCGGTGCAGCCGCGGAGTAAGCAGAAGCAGGCTGCCCGTCGGGCCGGGGCGGCAGGCAGCGGCGGTTCGCGGTAGAATGTCTTGTTTTGAAGATTGAATATATTTTTGTAGAGATCAGGGTTCTTGCCGGCTCCCGCAGGAGCGGGACGCTCGCGCCCACATCGAACTTCAGTTTTTCGGACGACGACTTACATCTGACGAAAGGGCGACATGATGAATAAGAGAATATGGGCGGCAATGTGCGTGCTCTGTCTGCTGGGCCTGCTGGCAGGTTGCAGCAAGAAGGAAAACACCAACGAAGAGCAAGGCACTTCGCCGAGCTCGGAAGTAAAGCCGGCGCCGGCCTCGGCGCCAATTGATCCCGCCACTGCGGCCACTGTGAGCGGAACAGTGACCTTCGGCGGGACAGCCCCGAAGGGTCAGAAGATTGACATGAGTCAGGACGCGGCCTGCAAGGGCACCAATACTGCTGAAACGATCATGGCCAAAGACGGCAAACTGGCCAACGTTTTCGTCTACGTGAAAGAGGGTTTGGGGGATCGCACCTTCGACGTTCCCAAAGACTCGACTACGATTGACCAAAAGGGCTGCCAGTACCATCCTCACGTTTTGGCCGTGATGACCGGCCAGAACATCGAGATCCGCAACGACGACGACACCACTCACAATATTCATCCCACCCCGAAGGACAACCGCGAGTGGAACGAGTCACAGCCCCCCAAGGCAGCGCCGATCGAAAAGAGCTTCGCGCGCGAAGAAATCATGCTGCCGGTGAAGTGCAATCAGCATCCCTGGATGAAGATGTATGTGAACGTGGTGAAGACTCCGTTCTTCGCGGTCACCGGCGCGGATGGCAAGTACGAAATCAAGGGTCTGCCGCCGGGTGATTACACGATTGCCTTCGTTCAGGAAAAGCTGGGCGAGCAAACGCAGAAAATCACGCTGGCCGCCAAAGACAGCAAGACGGTCGACCAGGGCTTTAAAGCCGAGTAAGTGCCACGAAAAATGTAGCGCCGCCGTCTCGGCGGCTGTCCGGTGGGCGTCCTGCCCACCGCCGCGGGCAAGACGCTCCCGGGACAGCCGGCAGGATGCCGGCGCTACAGGAACCTCCCAGGAGCTTTTCTGAAGGCCATTGCCAGACCGTACAACCGGGCCCATCACAGGTTTGCCGTCTTTGCGGCGTCCGTGACTTTTCTGCTGATCATTGCCGGTGCACTCGTCACCAGCAACGATGCTGGCCTGTCCGTCCCTGATTGGCCTACGTCATTCGGTTCGCTCTACAAGATCCCGCATCTGGTCGGAGGCGTGAAGTTCGAGCACACCCACCGCATGATCGCCCAGTTTGTCGGGTTTCTGAGCATCATCCTCGCGGTCTGGACTTGGCGCGCCGACCCTCGTCGCTGGATGAAGTATCTTGGCGCAAGTGCACTAGGTTTGGTCATCGCGCAGGGGATGCTAGGCGGGCTCACGGTGCTTTTCTACCTGCCGCCGGCGATCTCATCCGCGCATGCCGCCCTGGCGCAGACATTTTTCTGCGCGGTGGTTCTGATCGCTGTCTTGACCGGTCGGAATTGGGTGGAAGAAACTCCGCACATCGAGAACGACGAACTCCATCCGACTCTTTTTACACTGTCTCTGCTCTCGATTCTTGTGCTCTATGTTCAGCTGATTCTGGGCGCAATGTTTCGCCATCATGGCTTGAGCTGGTGGCCGCACGTGCTGAATGCCGGAATCGTGGCCATTGTGCTGGCCTGGACGTCGATCCGCGCGTTGTCGCGATTTTCCGCGATGGACTCAATAAGACGGCCTGCTATAACTATGCTCGCGCTAATGATCGCTCAACTGTGCCTGGGTTTTGTCGCGTTCCTGACGCGGGTGGCCTGGGGTCACGACGCAGTCCAGCCCGAACTCCCCATGGTGGTTTCAACCGTGGCGCATGTTGCAGTGGGAGCGTTGCTGCTGGCCACAACCGCAGTTCTCGCGGTGCAGGTGTGGCGGCATAGCCCCTTAGCTGTAAGAGAACACATCCCCAGTCGAGGGCGGAAGCCGGTGGCGGCATGAGTACGGCCATACAACCTCTGGTGGTCCCGCGCAGCGGCGCTCTGACTCTGGCGCGCGACTACGCCGAACTGGCCAAGCTGCGCGTCACCAGCCTGATTATCATGACCGCGTGGTGCGGATACTACTTCGGCGCATTGAAATCGGGCGTCTCTTCCCTTTCCTGGTCCTTGTTTCACACTCTGTTGGGGATCGGCCTGGTTTCAGGCGGGGCCGCCGCCCTGAATGAAGTGATGGAGTGCGACACAGACGGCCGCATGCGCCGCACGGCGCAACGCCCGATTCCGGCTGGACGCTTCGGTTTCGTGCACGCCACGCTGGTGGGCGTTGGTATGACGCTCGGCGGAGCCCTCTATCTCGGTCTCGCTTTGAATCCGCTGACCGCATGGCTGGCGCTGGCTACGTCTGCCGTGTACCTCGGAGCCTACACACCACTCAAGAGGATCCACCCGATTTGCACGTTCGTTGGCGCTTTCCCGGGGGCGATGCCCGGAGTGTTGGGATGGACCGCCGCCCGCGGCCGGCTGGAGTGGGGCGCGTTGGTGATGTTCGCCATCGTCTTCTTCTGGCAATTCCCTCACTTTTATTCCATTGCGTGGCTCTATCGCCAGGACTACGAGGACGGCGGAATTCACATG
>Ga0157379_10003347_pt1 | contig 13584 bp, 11 predicted proteins | sample S25metaG_FD_121802 | JGI IMG/M metagenome (GOLD analysis project Ga0157379, IMG submission 121802) | Switchgrass rhizosphere microbial communities from Kellogg Biological Station, Michigan, USA - S2-5 metaG | ecosystem: Host-associated > Plants > Roots > Rhizosphere > Soil | place: USA... | reverse complement strand
CCTGAGTCCACACGCCTGCGGATCGCCGAGCACCCTGTCAGGGAGAACGACCCGACATGAAATCCTCGTTCTCCTTGCCGCTCGGCCGGTTGTCCGATCGGGCTCGCTCCCTCTTTCTCGTGGCTATCGTCCTGACCGTCGGCATCGTAGGGCTGGTCCCTTCCGCTCGGGCGACCGGCTACCTGTTTTCGGATGATTTCGAGAGCGGGGGCCTCGGCGCCTGGACGAAGGCCGTCGGCCTGGTCGACCAGCAGGCCGACGTACACGCCGGCTCGTGGGCGGCGCGTGCGAACACCACCGGCACGCCCGCGTACGCCCGTGAGACCCTGCCGTCGTCCCAGAACGACCTCTACCTGCAGGTGTACTTCGAGCTCGTCAGCCACTCGACGAAGTTGACTCTGATGCGCCTGGAGACCCTTCCCGGCAAACCGCTCGTGACGCTCGGGATCAACACCGCCAATAAGCTGTACACGACGAACGCCGCTACGGCGAAGACGATCACGAGCGGGGCCGTCACGACCCGCAACGCTTGGCACGAGCTGCAGCTCCACGCGCTCGTCGGCGCCACCGGCATGATCGACGTCTACGTCGACGGCGTGGCGGATCCCCGGCTGAGTCGCACGGCGACGCTCGGGACGACCGGACTGACGAGCTTGCAGATCGGCGATCAAGCGAAGGCGCACACGTTCAACGTGCTCTTCGACGACGCCGCCGCCGATCTGAACTTCATCAACACGAGTCCGCCCGCTCCGCCCACGGGATTCGCGGCGACGGGTGTCTTCGCCGACCGTGTCGATCTGTCGTGGAACCCGAACCAGGAGGCGGACGTCGCCGGCTACGCGATCTACCGTGACGGCGTTCAGATCGGCACGACGGATTGGGCGCACACCACGTTCTCGGATCTGTCGGTGCAGCCCGACACGGCCTACCGCTACGGCATCGAAACCTTCGACACTTCGCAGCAGCACTCGAGCAGAGCAGGCCCCGTCGCCGTCACGACGCCGCCGGTCGACATCAAGCCACCCACGGTTCCGCAGAACGTTCGGGTCACCGACACGTTCTCGAACCAGGTCGATCTCGCGTGGGATCCCTCGACGGATAATGAAGCGGTCGATCGGTACGACATCTATCGGGACGGCGGATCCGCGCCGATCGGGTCTGTTACCGGCACGAGCACGGGATATCTCGACACGTCGGTGTCCCCGTCGACGGCGTACAGCTACACGGTCACGGCGGTCGACCCCTCGGACAACACGTCCGACCCATCGACGGCGGCGACGACCACGACGCTCGCGACGAATACCCCACACGTCTGGTGGGGCGTCGCCACGCACCAGGAGGGCTCGCTGACCGACATGCAGGTCCTGTCGAACCTCGAGGCCAAGATCGGTCCCAACTTCAAGTTCGCGATCTTCCGCAAGTACACGAACTGGGATCAATCGCTGCCGACCGCGCAGCAGATGCGGCTCTGGAATCAGGGGATCGAGCCCTACACGGCGTGGACGACCTACGTGAATGGATCCGGCGACCTGACCTTCGCGGACGTCGCCAGCGGCGCCTATGACAACTACATCCGACAGCAGGCCGACTCGATCAAGGCGAGCGGCATCCACATGTTCTTCACCTTCCAGCATGAACCAGAGGACGGGCAGGGCGCGGGAGATCCGCAGGCAGGCTCGGCCGCGAGCTACATCGCGGCCTTCGAGCGCGTCCACGACATCTTCGATCAGGAGGGTGTCACCAACCTCACGTGGATGAACACGCTGACCCTTGGAGCGTTCAAGCACGCGAACGGCAAGTCGCCCGAGGCGTGGTCGCCGCCGCCGCAGTACTACGACTACGTCGGCGTCGACGGGTACGTCCGGTTCCCGTGCGTTCAGTGGGACGGCCGTCCGTTCCTCACCTTCAAGCAGACCTTCCAGGAGGCTTACGACTTCGCGCAAGGCCTCGGGAAGCCGCTGTTCATCGGCGAGGTCGGCATCATCGAGCAAGACTCCTGCGGGTACGCCGGCGACCCGAACGCGAAGGCAGAGTGGGTCGCGCAGGGCTTGGCCCAGATGCGCGCGTGGCCGGGAGTCATCGCGATCTGCTGGAGCCACGTGATCGTCAACTTCCTCGATCAACACGTCCTCGACTACCACGTCGATTCAACGCCCCAAGCGTTCGACGCGTTCATGCATGGCGTCGATGACCGCTACTTCCAGCGACCGCCGCCGACGTAGCGCACAAGGCGAAGGTCGGGGGGCGTCCATGGGAGAACCGCGCACCGTCTCCAGTCGGTGTCGGTCGTCGTGATCGCGACGTCGATCGCGCTGATGCGGTCGTTGCCTGCGGCCGCGTAGCCGACGCGCCCCGAACATCCTCCTCCTGGTCTCGGACGATCAGACGTGGTCGACGTTCTCTCGAGCGCTGAGGCCCACGGTGTATTCACAGCTCGTCGACCAAGGAACGCTGTTCGACCGGGCGTACGAGCTGACGTCGCTGTGTTGCCCATCGAGGTCGGAGATCCTCACCGGGCTCGACGAGCGCCACGGGTCGACGGCGCGACGACGAGGCCGCTCACCCACCCGCCGAGCACGTCGCCCCCCTGGTACGTGCAGACGCCGGCACGCTTGCCCGTCACATAGAGAGGACAGGCGCTCTGCAGAAGCGCCGTCAACGCCGCCCCGGCGAACGGCGCCACGACCAAGACCGACGACGGCCGCGCGAGCCAGCAGCTTCGAAGGAGGCGTCGCCCGCGTCGTCAGCGGCCCCGCCGCACCGCCGACGAACAGCGCGATGCTGACCGCGGGCGCGCGCCGCAGGAACACTCCAGCGATACACCCACTTGCGAAGGCCCACACGGCGAAGGTCACACCCAGCACTGACTGGTGGATCATCGGACGAGCATGGCGAAGCGTACCGGCCGCCGGAAGGCGCGAACGACTCGCGTCACAAGAAGGTCATGCGTGCGGACCGAAGGTCTGTTCCGGGGGGAGGGATCGAACCTCCATTCCAGGCTCCAAAGGCCCGTGTCTTGCCATTAGACGACCCCGGAGGGCGGCCCCATCGTACGTGGCGGCCCCGAGGTGACGAACGCGCCGGGCACCGCTTCGGCGATCTGATCGGCGTGCGCCATGTGACGCGCGAGCGCGACCACCGTCGGGCCGCTCCCCGACATCACCGCGCCGAGCGCGCCCGCATCGAGCAGCGCCGCGATCGTGTCGGCCACCTCGGGATGCCGGGCGGCAACGGCGAACTGAAGATCGTTGAAGATCCCCGACCCGAGGTTCTCGTCGTTGCCGGCCTCGAGCGCAGCGATCACCGCGCCGGCGTCGGGACCGGTCACCGCACGCGCGTCCCACCACCCGTACGCATCGGGGGTGCGCACGGCGAACGACGCCGGTACGACGACCCAATGCGTCGTCTGCGCGTGCACCGACGTGACCCGGTCGCCGCGGCCGTCGGCGTACACGGGACCCCCGAGGAGGAGCGCGGGGACGTCGGAGCCGACGGCCGCGGCGATGCCGACCAGAGTCTCGGTGGCGAGGTCGGTCCCCTGGAGCTCGTCGAGGGCGAGGATCGCCGCCGCCGCGTCCGCGCTCCCGCCCCCGAGCCCGGCCGCTACCGGGATGCGCTTGTCGACCGTGATGGTCGCGCCGGGCGCCTCGCGGCCGGTCTCATGGGCCCAGGCGCGGGCGGCCCGCTCGACCAGCGCCTCACCGCCGGCGTGGGCGAGCTCCCCCGCTCTCGGGCCGGTCACGGTCACGCCGAATCCATCGGCGGTTTCGGCCGTGACGACGTCGTGGAGCTCGAGGGGCAGGATCACCGTCTCGATGTCGTGGTAGCCGTCCTCGCGAACGCCGAGCACACGCAAGAAGACGTTGAGCTTCGCGTGCGCGCGCCGGGTGACGCTCACGCCGGCAGGGCCTCCGCGATCCGCGCGAATGCCGCCAGGTCGAGCTCCTCGGGCCGGGCCGAGGGCTCGACGCCGGCCTCGCCGAGGATCGCGTTGGGGTCCTCCGCGCCCAGCCGCCGGAGCGCGCCACGCATCGCCTTCCGGCGTTGCCCGAATGCCTCGTCGATCACACGCCACAGCGCCGTCTCGTCGACGTCGACCGCCGGCCGGGCTCGTCGTTCGATCCGCACGATCGCGGACGCGACGGACGGGCGCGGCCAGAACACCGACGGCGGCACGGGCCGCAGGATGGACGCGTCGCCGTGGTACGTAACGCGAAGGCTGGTGGGTCCGTAGCCCTCGCGGGCGTCGGGCGTCGCCACCAACCGATCGGCGACCTCGCGCTGGACCATGACCACGAGCCGCTGCACCATCGGGGCTCGCTCCAACAGCGAGAGCACGATCGCGGTGCCGACGTTGTAGGGAAGGTTCCCGCACGCGATCCAGCTGCGATCGCCGAGGATCGCGGGCCAGTCCACCTTCGTGGCGTCGGCGGCGACCACGTCGATCGCCGGATACGCGGCCGCGACGGAGCGCAACGCCGGCACCAGCGCGCGGTCGAACTCGATCGCGAGCACGCGCCCGGCGCCCCGGTCCGCGACCGCGGTCGTGAGCGCTCCGAGGCCCGCCCCGACGTCGACGACGGCGTCGCCGGGTTCGATCCCAGCGTCGACGGCGATCGCGGCCGCCAGGTTGGGGTCGATCAGGAAGTGCTGTCCGAGCGCCTTCGACGGCTCGACGCCGTGGGCATCAAGGAGTGCCCGAGGCGAGGAGCTACCAGGAGAGGGAGACGTGGAGGACGCCGTGACCGAGGGGCTGGAGCGCGGCGAAGGCCTCGGGCGAGAGGTCGATGATCCGCCCCGGTCCGAACGGTCCTCGATCATCGATCACCACCGTAACGGAGCGGCCGGTGTCCAGGTCCGTCACCGTCACGTGGGTGCCGAACGGCAGCCAGGGGTGGGCGGCGGTCAAACCGCTCCAGGGTGGGTCGTACCACGAGGCGTCGCCGGCCTCGGTGGTGGCGCCGGTTCCGGGTTCCGTGAGGGTCCCGTCGCTCATCGAGTACGGCGCCGACAGCCGGACCTCGGGCACCGGCGGCGACAGCACGCTCCGTGAGACGACGCGCCGCGAGACGACGCGTCCATCGACGATCGTCATCTGGACCGCGACGCGCTCGCTGCCGGTCGAGCCGTGGGCGAGCACCACCAGATGTCCCGGCGTGAGCGTCGACGTGTACTGCGTCTGGACCGGCATCTGGATCGGCATCGTCACCAGATGGGTGGTGGTCGACACGCGGTCGTAGCGGACCGTCATGCCGTCGTGGAGGGGGGTGCTGGGTGGCGGGACGACGCGGTCGTCAGCGTCGGGTTGGATCCCCATGGCCGTAAGGAGCGCCCCGGTCGTTTCCGCGTTGGTCGAGACGTCGTGCACCTTCCCCGTCACGACGGCCCGCACGGTCACGGCCGAAGGCCCGACAGCGGCCGCAGAGGCAGAAGCCTCCCCGGGTCCGGAGTTCGCCTTCCCGAACGAACCCGTTCCCGGTCGCTCCACCACCCAGACCCCCACACCTGTGGAGGTGACCGACGCCGAGAACCCGTTCGCCGGCACACCCGGCGGCGGACTCACGTAGACGGTCATGCCGTCGGCGAGCGTGGTCGCCGGCGGCGGTTGGACCTGTAACCCGATCGACAGCGGCACGCCTTGATCGGACAACAGGTCCTCGACGCTCGTCGATCGCGTGCGCACGTCGTGCGAGCGCCCGTCGATCACGAGGGTCACGTCCTTGGCCCATGCGCCCGAGACGATGGTCACCGACAGCACGACACCGGCCGCGACGATCGCAGCCTTCAGGGCACGACGACGTCGAAGCCGCCGTACGCGTGTCGGTCGTACCACCCTGCCTCCGTAAGTACGGGGAGGGCCTTCGGGGGAAGCGGCTGGGTGGGAAGGAGCCCGGCCGGAACGTGGCCTCCGGTCGCATGGAGGGCCACCCTATCGAACCCTCAACCCTGACTGCAACCTTGAGGGAGAACGGCCGTTCGAGGCGTTCAGAGGCCCGGGAAGGCCGCCTCGGCGTTCGAAACCGTCGCATCCGCGAGCAGTTCGAGCGGTTCGTCGCGCACCGACGCGAGCTCCGCGAGCGTGATCACGACGTTCTCGGGCGCGTTGTCGGTGCCGCGAAGCCTCTGCGGCGCGAGGAACGGACTGTCGGTCTCGACCAACACACGATCGAGCGACACGGCGGCAGCTGCTTCGCGCATGTGCGCGTTCTTCGGATACGTGACGTTGCCGGCGAACGAGAGCCAGTACCCGCGCCGTTCGCATTCGCGTGCGATCTCCGCGTCGCCGGTGAAGCAGTGGATCACCACGCGCTCGGCCGAACCCTCATCCAAGACTCGAAGCGCGTCGTCCCACGCGTCGCGAACGTGGACGATCATCGGTTTTCCACAGGCGCGCGCGAGCTCAACGTGGACCGCGAGCGTCCGCAGCTGTGCGTCGCGCTCGCTGCGCATCCGGAACCAGTCGAGGCCGCACTCCCCGACGCCCACGACGGCGGGGTCCTTCAGAAGGGTTTCGACGCGGGCGGCGGCCTCGTCGTCGAACCCGTCGGCGTCGTGGGGGTGAACCCCCGCCGAGGCGCGCACACCCTCGAGCTGCGCGGCGATCTCGATCGAGCGCTCACTCGTCGCAACGTCAACGCCCACACAGATCATGCGCTCCACCCGCGCCGCCTTCGCGGCCTCGACCGCCACTGCAGGTTCCTGGTCCATCAGGAACAGGTGGCAATGGGTGTCGACGGCCGTGGACTGCACCGGGAGTTCAGGGTTCGAGGCGCCCATCTGGCGGCGACCTTACCCGGTCTCAAGTTCGGGTGAACAGGGTGAGCTTCACGTGAAACACGATCGTCTGAAGCCTCATCCGGCGGTCGACGCGCCGGGTTCCCCGGCGATCGGTCACTCCCCCGTGTCGAGACGCGGGAAGAGCGCGTCGCCCTTGTGCGTGGCGGTACCCACCGGCAGGCCACCCCACACCACATCGGCGGGAAGCCGTTGATCGGCGACCTCGCCGGGTAGCCCCAGCTGCTCCCACAACCGCTGGGCGGCGCCCGGCATCAACGGCTGGATCAAGACGGCGACGATCCGGAGCGTCTCCGCGCTCGCGTACAGCACGCCGGCGAGCTCCTCGGCGTTGGCCGGATCCTTGGCGAGCTTCCACGGCTCCTTCTCGACCAGATACGCGTTCGCCCGGTCGACGATCGTCCACACCGCGGCGACGGCCTTCTGGAGGTCGACCGCAAGCATGTGCTCGTCGGCACGCCGGGCCGCCTCGGCGGTCACCGCGGGCAGGTCGGCCTCGGCACCGGCGGCCGGCGGCTTGGGCACGACGCCGTCGTAGTTGCTCGCGAGCATCGCGAGCACCCGGCTGGCGAGGTTGCCCAACCCGTTGGCGAGGTCGGCGTTATGACGCTCGACCATCGCCTCCCACGAGAAGTCGCCGTCGGCGCCCCACACGATCTGTCGCATGAAGAAGTACCGATAGGAGTCGACGCCGAAGTGATCGATCAGCTCGAACGGGTGGATCCCCGTGAGGTTCGTCTTCGACATCTTCTTGCCGCCGACCGTGAGGAAGCCGTGTGCCCACACCTGCGTCGGCGTCTCGACGCCGGCTGCCATCAGCATCGCGGGCCAGTACACGGCGTGGAAGCGGAGGATGTCCTTGCCGATCGAGTGGATGTTGGCCGGCCACACCCGCGCGAAGCGATCGGGATCGCTCGCGTAGCCCGCGGCGGTGATGTAGTTCGTCAATGCGTCGAACCACACGTACGCGACGTGGGTTTCGTCCCAAGGCAACGGCACGCCCCAGTCGAACGTCGTGCGGCTGATCGAGAAGTCTTGGAGGCCGCCCCGGATCAACGACAGCACCTCGTTGCGCCTCGTCGCCGGCTCGAGCGCCTCGGGGTGCTGCTCGTAGTGGGCGAGCAACCGGTCCGCGTACGCCGAGAGCCGGAAGAAGTAGTTGTCCTCGCGGACGAGCTCGACGGGACGCTCGTGGATCGGACAGAGGTTCCCCTCGAGGAGCTCGGACTCGTCGTAGTAGGCCTCGCAGTGGACGCAATACAGGCCCTCGTAGTGCCCGAGGTAGATGTCTTCGCGCCCGTTGTCCTTGACCGCCCGGAGGATCTTCACCACCGCGTCGTGATGCCGCGGCTCGGTCGTGCGGATGTAGTCGTCGTAGGCGATGTCGAGCCGGTCCCACACCTCGCGCCACTTCGGCTCGAGCTGGTCGACCCACTCCTTGGCGGTCACGCCGTTGGCTTCCGCCGCCCGCTGGACCTTGAGCCCGTGTTCGTCGGTCCCCGTGAGATGGAAGACCTCCTCCCCGCGCAGCCGGTGGTAGCGAGCGATGAAGTCGGTCCCCACGGCGTTGTACGCGTGCCCGATATGCGGCACGTCGTTCGCGTAGTAGATCGGCGTCGTGATGTAGAAGACGTCTCGCCCCATGGTGGCGGACATCGTACCGGCAGGTCCCGGACGGCCTGGTCGGAGCCCGTCAGGGGGCGACGCGGAGGCGCGGCAAACAGCCCTGGTCGCTGCCGAGCAGCTCGAAGCCCGCGAAGTCGCCGGGGCCGTAGCCATCGGTCGGCGCCGGGACGACCCCCCTGGCGACCTGGGTGCTGAACATCAACTGGTCCGGGTCGCTCACGTGGGCAAGGCCGAGCAGATGCCCGACCTCGTGCGCGATCACGAGCTCCATCGACCACCGCCCGGTGTTCGCGTAGCGGATGCCCCCGTCCACGACGATGTAGCCGGAGACCCACTCGTCGTCGTGATCCCCTGTGCCCTGCTCGGGATGCGTGAACGCGAGCACCCTGCGAGGGACATGGAACCGCTGGAACTCCGCGTGCGGGACGACCGTGATCAGGACCGGCCGATACACCGAGCGCACGGCGTCGGTGAAGTAGCTCCCGTGGCGCATCGCGGCGATCCCTTGGTGGGTGAAGCCGTCGAACTGGAACGTGATCCCCGACGCCATGCTCGCGAGGTCGAGGGCCCCGGTGATGGCGTCGTCGGTCTCGGGGGGTCCGTGCTCCACGTTGAGCTGGTACTCGAGTGGCTGGCACGGGTTCCATCGGACCGGCTCGCGTTGGCCGTCGACGTACGTCGTGGCCAAGAACGCGTACGGGCCGTCGGGACTCATCGGCACGACGTCGGCGATGCCGGGCTGGCCCGCGCCCGACGGCGAGGATGACGGGCCCGCCGCGGGCACCGGGATCGGAGCCGGCGCGGCGAGCGCGATCGAGGCCGCCACGATCGCCCCGCCGAGGAAGATCGCGAGCACGCCGACCAGCGTGGGATCCGTCCCGCGGCGCCCCCGCTGCGCGACGTCGCTCCGTGGAGGTGGAGCGGCCCGCGTGACGTCGGGGCGGGCAGGCGTCCCGTCGCGGGGCGGCGGGAGCGCGCTCATCCCGCGCGCTCCGGCACGAGCGCCCGGTAGATCGCGTTCGCCGGAACGCCGGTGCGCTCAGCGACGCGGTGCGCGGCCTCGCGCTTGCGCGCGCCGTCGGCGACGAGGTCCCGCGCCTGGGCCACGGCGGCGTCGACGTCGGCAGGCACGTCGGCGGACCGGCCCTCGAGCACCACGACGACCTCCCCCTTGACCGGCGCCTCGCCCAGCATCGCGCGGAGCTCGGCGACAGATCCGCGCCGGACCTCTTCGTGGAGCTTCGTGAGCTCGCGGCACACGGCCACCCCCCGGTCCGCGTCGATCGCGGCGAGCTCGCCCAGCAACGTCGCGAGGCGCCGCGGCGACTCGTACAGGACGACGGTCCGAGGCTCGTCGGTGAGCGCCGCCAGCCGAGCGCGCCGGTCGCCGGCGGTCCGCGGGAGGAACCCCTCGAAGACGAACCGATCGGTCGGGAACCCGCTCACGACGAGTGCGGCGATCGCCGCCGACGGCCCCGGGACGACGCGCACCTCGATGCCTTCGTCGATGCAGGCGCGAACCAACGGGTAGCCGGGGTCCGACACGAGCGGGGTCCCGCCGTCGGACACCAGCGCCACGGTCTGCCCGTCGCGGAGCACCGCCAGCACCTCCGCGGTCCGCCGGCGCTCGTTCCCCTCGAACATCGAGCGCATCCGCGCCTCGATGCCAAGCGATGCGAGCAGCTTCCCGGTCCGGCGCGTGTCCTCGGCCACGACCAGATCGGCCGACGCCAGCGTCTCGCGCGCGCGCTCGCTCAGATCGCCGAGGTTCCCGATCGGAGTTGCGACCACGTGGAGCACGCCGGCCATACCCGGATGGTCGCACGTCCCGAGAGGCCCCGCTATCGTGAGGCCGCATGCCCCGCACCGATCACAAGGACTACTCCTCGACGCCGTTGTGGAAGAAGCTCGGCATCGCCGAGGGCTCGCGCGTGCGGGTGGTCGACGCACCGGACGCGCTCGACCACGAGCTGACGGCGCTCGCGCCGCTGCCCGACGGGGTCTCGTTCCTCGCGCGAACCGGCCGCGATCTCGACGTGATCGTCGCCTTCGTCACGCGCGCGGCCACCCTGCGGAAGCGGGTCGGGCCGCTCGCGCGCGCGATCGCACCGGCGGGCCGTCTGTGGATCGCGTGGCCCAAGCGCGCGGCGCGCACCGACACCGATGTCGACTTCGACCTCGTCCAGCGGACGTGCCTCGCGACCGGGCTGGTCGACAACAAGTCCGCGTCGATCACGGACGTGTTCCAGGGCGTGCAGTTCGTTCGCCGGAAAGCCGACCGATGATCCGCTACCCCGACTGTCCCGCCTGCCGGGGCACCGACGGCGACCCCGAGCTGCACCGGACCGAGGTCTGGAGCGACCAACGATGGCGGCTCACGGTGAGCCTGTCCTCGGAGGTGCTCGGTTTCTCCTACCTGGAGCCACGCCGGCACATCACCGCGATCACCGCGCTGGACGGCGAGGAGGCGGCGTCGCTCGGCGACGTCCTGGGGCGGTGCTCGTCGGCGCTCCGCGACGCCACCGGCGCGGAGCAGATCTACGTCTACGTGTTCGGGTCGGGCATCCCCCACCTGCATCTGATGCTCGCGCCGCACCGGCAGGGCGACGCGCTCAGCGATCGGATGCTGAAGGGTGAAGCGGTCGAGACACAGCTGCCGAACGGCGCGGTCCTGGTGTCGAGCGCCGAGTACCCGCCGCTGCCCGAAGACGAGCTCCGCGACGCCGCCGAGCTGATCCGGCGGACGCTCGCCTGAGCGCCGGCACGCCCGAGATGGCTGCCGGCCACGGGTACCCTGGTCGCGTGCGTGCGTTGTCGCGACTCAATCGCCCGGCCGTGGCGATCGTCGCCGTCACACTGCTCGCCGGCTGGCTCCGGATCGTGCACGTGAGCCATCCGTCCGACTACGTCTTCGACGAGGTCTATTACCCGAAGGCCGCGTGCATCCTGGTCGGCTGGTCCAACGACACGTGCACGATCGACTCGAGCGACGAGCAGTACTGGCGAACGACGAAGTGGGACGTCGGCTCCTGGGTGCATCCGCCCCTCGGCAAGTGGGAGATCGCCCTGGGCATCAAGCTCTTCGGGATGCGCTCCTTCGGGTGGCGGATCTCGTCGGTGATCGCCGGCACCCTCGTCGTGACGCTCACCGCGGTGATGGCACAGCTCTTGTTCGGCTCCGCGCTGTGGACCGCCGTCGCCGGCCTGCTGATGGCCGTGGAGAACCTGAACGTGGTGATGTCGCGCGTCGGGTTGCTCGACATCCACCTCGAGTTCTGGATCGTGCTCGCGTTCGTCCTGTTCCTGCTGGACCGGCGGTGGATCGACCGACGACAGGCGGCGGCCGACGACGCGGCCACGCTGCCCGTCGAGCCGGAGGATCCCGACCCGCCGCCCGACCGGGCCGACGCGCTCCATCCCGGACACTCGTCGACGGTCGGCGACGAGCCGGCGGGCGTCGCGACCGAGGCGGCCCCGAGCCGGCCGGTCGCCGTCTCGCCGATCTGGCGGCCGTGGCGCTTCGCCGCGGGCGCGGCGCTCGGCGCCGCCGCCGCCGTCAAGTGGTCGGGCGTCTTCGCGCTGTTCGCCGTGGTCGTGCTCGCCTACATGTGGGAGACGACGCGCCGGCATCGCGGCGACCGCACGTGGATGCGCGCGTTGGGCCGCGCGGTCACGCGCGAGTCGTTCGGGATCGTGCTCGCGCTCCTGCTCACACCGATCGCGATCTACATGATCACGTGGCTCCCCTGGTTCCACCATTTCGCGTGGAGCTGGCACGACTGGGTCGCAAACATGGGCGCCACCTGGGACTTCCACCACAACGGGATCCAATGGACGACGCTCGACCCGAAGACCGGCCTGCAGACGCCGACCCATCCGTACTACGCGCACCCCGGCGGCTGGATCCTCCTGCTACGACCCATCAGCTTCTACGTGAAGGACATCGGCACGAGCACCGAGCAGATCCTCGCGATCGGCAATCCCTTCATCTTCTGGGCGAGTGTGATCGCGTTGCCGTACGTGCTGCTCACGTGGCGGCGGATGCGCGACTGGCGCGCCGGCTTCGTCGTCGTCGCGTTCCTCGGCCAGTATGTGCCCTGGTTCCTGCAGACCCGGCCGACCTTCTTCTTCTACGTGCTGCCGCTCGTGCCGTTCATGGTGCTCGCGGTGACGTGGGCGTGCCGCGACCTGTCGGAGGCCAAGATCGTGGTGCGCGAGCCCGATACGGGCGAGGTGGCGGTGAACCCCGAGACGGGCGAGCCGGCGATCTCGACCACGCACGTCTACCGCCCGTTCGTCGTCGCGTACCTGATCGCGGTCGTCGTCGTCTTCTGGCTGTTCTGGCCGATCCTGACCGCCGGTCGTATCACCGATCTACATCTGCGCACGATCGTGTGGTTCCGACGGTGGATCTGACCCGCTAGGCTTCGCCGTCGACATGGCCCGGCGCGAACACGTCCGCATCCCGATGACCGATGGGATCTCACTGTCGGCGACGTTGTTCTTCCCCGAGACGGGCGACGGGCCGTTGCCGGCGATCATGGAGGCCCTGCCCTATCGCAAGGACGACGCGATCGCCGGCTACGACGGGCACTACGCCGATCTGGCCGACCACGGCTATGTGTCGTGCAGGCTCGACATCCGAGGTACCGGGTCCTCGGGCGGGATCACGACCGACGAGTACTCCGCCGACGAACGCCGCGACCTCGTCGAGGTGATCGACTGGCTGGCGACGCAAGACTGGTCCTCAGGCGCCGTCGGGATGTTCGGCACCAGCTACGGCGGGTTCAACTCGCTGCAGGCCGCACTCGAGAACCCGCCGGCGCTCAAGGCGATCGTCCCGATCTTCGCGTCCGACGATCGGTACAACGATGACGTCCACTACTACGGCGGCGCGCTGAAACACGTCGACCTCGTCGACTACCCGACGTACATGGTCGCCATGAACGCGCTGCCACCGGTCCCCCGGCTGTGGGGCGAGGACTGGCGCGACGAGTGGCAGCGGCGGCTGGAGCGCACCGAGCCGTGGCTCCTCACGTGGCTCGCCCACCAGCGCCGCGACGAGTACTGGAAGTACGGCTCGGCTCGCGAGGACGTCGCCTCGATCACCGCCGCCACGATGATCATCGGTGGCTGGGCCGACGGCTACACCAACATCGCCCT
>Ga0157379_10003346_pt1 | contig 13587 bp, 23 predicted proteins | sample S25metaG_FD_121802 | JGI IMG/M metagenome (GOLD analysis project Ga0157379, IMG submission 121802) | Switchgrass rhizosphere microbial communities from Kellogg Biological Station, Michigan, USA - S2-5 metaG | ecosystem: Host-associated > Plants > Roots > Rhizosphere > Soil | place: USA... | reverse complement strand
TCCAGGAAGCGCTCAAGGAAATCCCCATCAAGGAATCCGGTAGCTTCACGGTTAGAGTCTGAAATGCCACGAGAGTTCTTAGGAGCTCGCCACCTTTAAAAAAGGAAATAAATAACAAGCAAGACATCTATGTTTAAGGACTCACTCGGAATGCTTAATACCACCGACCCCGACTGTAGAATTGTCAAGGTTTCTTTGAAGGGCGGTCATTTCGAAGGACAGCCTGGCGTTGAACTCGGAGATGACCCCGATACGTCCCGTGGATGTTACAAACATTTTCTCTGCCCGCAGTCCTTCTTCAGAAGATCCCGTTAAAGTACCTTTCAAATACGTCAATTATAGACAACTTAATTTTTGCTTACTCACTGTTCAAGAATACATTCACAGAATCACCCAAATAGAAGTTTCCTGCTTGTTCGAGTTTCTTTTCTGATTGATTCACAGAATAGAGGAGTAGGTTGCAATCATTCTAGACGAAGAATCAGCGATGGTTCGATGATGAATATTAATTACTCACATTACCAGCAATAACGAGACCATTATCCAAAGTCTCGATTGCCACGGGCCAAAGCGGTGTATAGTCGCGAGCGATGTTCACAAGTTTTTGGGTGGACTCATCCCATCTAACAACTGAAAGGGAACTAATCGCGTCTCCGATATAGATCTTATCTTGACGGGTGACCATATTGGCAACAATATAATTATGTGTCCATCTCGCTGTCTCATCAAGGGTCAATGCAGTATGACCTGACGAAGGAAATGTTTGTGATGGCCCCGACGATTGCATTGTAAATACGTAAACCTGATCGTACGGTTAATATTTCCCAGGGCTCGGATAGATAGGACTCACGGATTCGTTGATCGCGGCTACTAATTTCCCTTGCACCTCAGACACGGAAAATACGCAACCTTTGACTTTATGCGATGTTACGAGACGGATGCGACCCTCTTTACCAGCGTCTTCACGGTGATTATTCTGACGGCTTAGTCCAACTGCTTCCTGAGATTCAAATATCCACAGCCTGCCTTCATGAGCTTCCGTTTCTCCACTACTATAGTATTGAGTTCCAACCACGATGAACGTCTTCCGTTGGTCAGAATCCTGCTTCCCAACAGAAAGTGAGAGACACTTAGTTACGGTAACTTCCTCATTAGTGTCACAAGGGAAATGAGATAGTTCTGTAAATAAAAGAGTTGATAACGCATCATTTATCCATATGGAAGATGAACTTACGTTCGAATGTGGTCTCGTCGATAAATTTGATTGAAGAGGATTCGAGTGGGTATTCTCCGACACCATGCGGCTGAGTCCTTTGGCAGCCAACACAGAATAATCGTGCGTCGGGATGGTGGGCAATGCGTATTGGATTATCCAATCCAAAGGGTATCTGGAGAGTAGGATGAACTTTCAATTCCAGCACATCATATGTAACATACCTTTCGAATGTGTAACTTATGCAATTCTCCTATTCTTGCAATCAGAAGGCTTGTTGCTTCAATCTTGCCATCTTTCTGATTCGCAACAGCAAAGATAATTGATGATGGGAATTGAGATGAGTTCACCATACACGCTGTACTTATACCCTAGAATATGCCTATGAGCACCAAGGCGTCGGGAAGAGCTTCCCACTAACCTTGCGAACAAGCGGAGAATGCTTTAATCTCCCATTGTGCCAGTATAGGACAGCTGGAATACCGCCTGAGACGAAAACACAGCGTTGATTATCGTTAGATCCCAAAGAAGTTCGAATGGGTACAAGTATTGCGGGCCTGGTCGATCCTAGGGGGATCAGCTTGTCGTCCACAATTGTTGCTTGACCAGGAGCGAAGTTCAACGAGTAAGCATGGACATTGCCATCACCTAATCCAACCAATAGATGTGTGGGATGGTTCTTAGAATAACCAATAGGTCGTCGTCGATCAGACTCCTCAGGAGTAAATTGGGAGAGAAGAAGAGAGACGGGTAGATGAGGCATAGGTGTCGGCGGAAGGACGGTAGACATTAGGTCCGCCATTTGGACGATAGTCACCGTATCGGAACCATAAAAGCCAACAGCAACATAGTTGGAGAACTTGAGAGAAGGATCATACGGCACGATAGACAAGGAAGAAATCTCGTCGTGCTCGCCGTAGCTAAAGAAGCGATGCCTGAATACAGTTTAGATCCAGCGACTAGGAACACATAACACACGGCGCTCACCTCAATTCCACAATTTGGCTATCCTTGATCATTAAGGTGACCAACTTTCTACCTTTTAGTGCAACCGCGATTTGGCTTGAGCTCAGACTTGCGGCCATAATTTCCGTCCCAGGTTTCCATACATGTTCTCGCATGCCGGTGGACAAGTTGATTAGGATGGCAGCGTTCGGTGTCACCTGGACTGCGAAGTTACTGTTCTCGTACAATGTCTGATTTCCTGTTCTGCTCGAAGCGGGTATGACAGTAGTCATGTTTCCAATAGCCAGGGTGCACTCGTCTGAAAGTCCCGGACAGTGGTCTCCGTCCAGTTCTTCTAGTCCTCGCGCTAAAGAGTAAAACCGAGTACTCTGTAAAGCAGTTACGGCCAAGGTATCGTCATACCTGTAAAAGGTATTGAGCCATGTTAAACATTCAGATGACTTGTTAAACACACGGTGATTCATATTCTAATCGGAATGGCCACATTGATCGAATATATCCCATCCCATCTGCTGTTGCCAGTTCCTGGAGATCGACTCCGCTGCGTATCACCCTCAGAGACCCAGTATTTTGAGCACCAGAGCAAGTAACGATTTGTGGCTTGGGAAAATATGAGGCCTACTAAAGTGTAGAATAATAATCACTAACCTGTCCAGAACCCTCACTATCAATCATAATAGCATCCATAATAGGCGCAATATTTTGGAACTCTTCGACCGTATCAAGCTGAATGCCTTCGTAGCCACCAGAACTCGGAGAAATCCGAATTATTTGAGAGTTGCCATAGTGAGAGCCCACAAAAATGACGCCAGCGTTGAGGTGAGTTATCGTGGTAGTAGGGGATGTCTGCTTAATTGAGTTTTATAAGTCTACCCATGTCAGTCAGAAGCATGTACGAACCTCTCCTAACTGCTCTAGCCGCAACGAGACTTCCCCGTTCAATCGTGTCAACGCAAAAATGTCGAGCTTCCCAAATTTATCTCCTAACAAGATACGGGAGTTATCGGTATCAATGGGTGCGTATCTAACAAGGTTCGGATTAGCCCTCTAATGCTCAGATATTATAAAGAAACATACGCAGTGAGGTCAGACAATGGCCAACTGATCCGTGAACGAGGTTCAATGACAATATCATTAGCACCAGCTGTAGAGGTGGTACTTTTTCGGGTCGACTTTGACCGAGTGGCCTTTTCTTTACCTTTCTGAGATCGTCTTGATCCTCCAACCTCATAGAAAAGGATAAATTTGCCTCCTAGAACCAACAAGCCAGGTGGTGCGTCGTCGGAGGCCGGAATCGGTAAGAGTGCATTAGCATAGTCCTCCGTCACTGTTATTTCAGGAAAAACGATCGAGGCATCCTCAAGGTCGCCGTCTTCTGTAACTTCACGGCTAACTATCTTGAGACTCCCTGTATAGTCACGGTGTAATATTGCCAAGATATACACGTCCGAGACGGCAAAGAACGTCATTGCGAAGACATTTAAGTGAGTAAGCCTGTGATGTATTTAATAGGAATAATTTATCGTGGTGTAAACGTACTCACATGCAATCTGATTCTCGCTCCACGCTCCGTCTGTCTTCAGAGAAGTATAGGATCTTAAGTTTCCCAACGTATGTTGCAACCACAGCGATATCTCCACTGGGATGTACGATGGCACCCTCGAAATCCTCCATGACACGCGAGAACGGTGAGTGAAGGGAGAGGTGATATAATTCGCGTAAAGCGGGTTCATCGTTCTCGTTCTTCCCGTATTCTAACCCAATTGCTTTTGGATTCGGACACTCCGTGGTAATGAGAAGTGAACACGGTCCCTCATCCTAGAGATAGTTAGAAAGTACATTTACGTCACCCAATAATGTAGTCACCTGTGGTGGGACTGCATTTAATGAAGAAATAATACCCCATATCTCCAGAGAGCATTCGAATTTCGCGCCTTCAGGTTGTAGGGAGAACACTTCGAGCTTGTTTGGCTTCGCAATTACCAGGTGTTCAAGGTCATTGTTGGATAATCTACACTTTAACGAATGGATAATAGATGAAGGACCAAAGAAGGTAGATATGACCCTCATGACTGAGAAACACCAAGTGAACGACGAAGCAACTCTGCGTCGCACTTGCGGGCTTGAGGCTGTGGGCGTCTATTTAGGTCCCATTTGTAAGTGGGAATAATGATATCATGCGAATCCGCTTATTCTTGGAAACTTGTGAATCGGAATCCGACCATCGAGATAAAGTCGGGAGAAAGGAAGGATAATATGTGTATTTTAGCCAAATGTCAATAATTCATACTCCTAATAAATTTGATCAAATTTCCCGTCAAATTCTATTGAGGTTATTGTTTACATTACTGTTATTGAGCATCAAAAAGACACAGAATAGGTACGAGATTACAACCTCCTCAATTGAAGAAGCTCTACCATAAAGAGCCCCGTCATTTGGTGTGGAAATTTCGAAGATTTAAGGCAGACAACGCGGAATTTAGAAGACAGATTATTGGTTCATTTTCGCTAATTTCCCCCACTTCCTCAGTTAACGTTTCATTTGCGTTGCAATATCTAGCAAACAGGACACTTTAATTTTGCTCAAGGAACATGCAGTAGCAGGGTATGCTAGGAAACGTGGGGTATGATGAGGATGAACAGAACAATAGAAGTACAACGAAACACTAGTAAAATACGAAAAGAAACTGGCAAGGGGTGCTCAGGGATTGTAAAAGGAGACCAGTGAGTATTTCGAATACCATGCTCATAATAAGGAAAAAATGCGGAAGCGTGCTAATCTAGGCAGCTTCACGGAGGAGGACACCACCACCCTAGAGAAAAAATCAATTATTAATTACAAAAACATGAGGGAGGGAAGAATGAATACTTACAAGGCCGTTGATCGTGGAAAGTGGGCCGGTGGTGACACCTTCGGGTGTCTTCACGAGTCCAGAAACGGTTCCACCGACAAGGGGAACAGCATCTGTGAGGCTGGTGACAGTGTCGAGTGAGCCAGTGAGATCTTGGGGTTCAGGTTCGCGGCGGACGTTGGAAAGCTGAGAAATTATTCATGAGTTCATAAAACCCCATGAAGGAAATAGATTTAATGCAGGCACGTACAGTACTAATGACAGTATCGACGACACCTCCGGCCGGACCACCGATAACTGGAAGACCCTTAAGAGTCTGCACAACAGGATTGACAACGGCACCCTCGACAGGTCCAGCGACGGAGCCTACAGTACCCACAACTCCATTGACACCGGGGATCCCGGTGAGAGGACCGGTAATTGAGCGGCGGACGTTAGAGAGCTGGTCGAAACCAATATAAATACCATACTAAACATTAATTAAAATAATGGCCATACCGTTCCGATAACGGTGTTGACGACAGTTCCCGCAGGTCCTCCGACGACTGGAAGACCCCCTGCGAGACTAACGACGGGATTGACTACGGCGCCTTCGACGGGGCCTGCTACTCCACCAACAGTGTCCACAACGGTGCTAACACCAGGGAGTGCAGTAAGACCCCCAGTCAGAGAGCGGCGACGAACGTTGGAAAGCTTTTTACAAATAGTTAAATCGATGTATAAGCATAATTGCGTTTATATTGGACTCACTGCACCAACGGCGGTATCTACAACACCGCCAACGAGGGGTCCGGCCACCGGAAGGCTTCCAAGCGTACCGGTAAGAGGGTTCACCACAGTACCTTCGGCTGGTCCAGCGACTGAACCAGCGAGGCCTACGACATTGCTAACAACGGGGAGATTAGCAAGACCTGAAGTGAGGGCGCGGCGAACAGGCGCGGCAAAGGCGGTGGCGGCAAGACCAAAAACAACAAAAGAGCGCATTGTTATTGAAATGAGTGTGAGGAGGTAAGTTGCGTATGCAAGTGGGATTGTCTGAAGACAAGGGGAGACAGTGGTTCACGAGAGAACTTCGCGGAGGGGGCGTTAGAAAGAAAAACTAGAACTGACATCGCCAAAGGCTTATAAGGTGGGGGTTATCCGATCCGACCCATGTTGCACTTTGTGAGTGAGCGTCGCGCGTGTAATCAATTGAACTATTTTTGAATTGAGTTCTTCCTTGGTGGACGTAGAACAGAAGCGGAAGAGTCTCCACTCACCGTCACCCTAACTTGTCCATATTTAGTAACTGAAGAATGCTATTGAATAGAAAGGCGGGTAAGGTAATCTGATATGAGCTGACACCTTGGCGTCGCCTTTCTCATAACAGAAACTTCAGAAACATTACCGTCTCTTCCCAACGTGTAGGAAAGAAACTCTTGTTTTGCAAGTCGAAAGAAACCTTGAGAAACATTTGAAACGTACGGTGGAACCGGGGAGTACCAGTAAGCCGCTGCGAACCTTGGTTGATTCGTTAGCGCCATTTCATGCTTCTTTTCCTCAGGAAAACTGAATCGAGCCGCAACCCTACGTCTCACCTGATTACTCCACTCGGTAACCGTGCCAACGCTTAGGGAAACAGTGACGCTCCACAGTCTCTAATTAAAACATCTCCTTTTCAAAATTCCACCGCATCTGATGGCGTTTCCCTGAAGTGAGACTACCGATACCTGGCGAACAGTTTTATCTCCTTTCAGGCATTATGTGGGTGCTAAGTTATCTCACAAGTGAATAGGAGCTTTTGGGGAGCGAAAAGATTACTTACCACCAAGGACGCTAAGTACTCCAGCATTTAATTTTTTGACTCGTTCACCAATTTAGCCTATTTGGGCGACTGACAGTGATTATCTCGATGACGCACGTCATGATCGGTAGAGGCAGTGGCTGTGTTTTCGGGCTGAAAAGCTCAAAAGATCGCATGGAGAGTTCCCAAAAATCTTTGAATTTACCCCATTAAGATCTGCCGCGTCACAAAATATTAATATATAGAGGTAAGCTAAATAATAATACAACACCCTGTTCTGTATGAGGGAATACAATTATACAAAGGAAGAGTTCGAAAGAATGACCAAATTAGTCTTGCTTTTGCTCTGCTGGTTCAGAGGCTTTTGATACCTTGGTGCCAGAACTAGATGGTCCCCCTGTTGTATTCGTCGCGGCAGGTGTCGAAGTTGGAGGGGGAGCTGGTTGAGACATAGGGATGACACCTGTAGGATATACCTGTTGTACTGCTGCCTGTCCAATCTGAGAGTATGTACTAGAATAAACCGGGCGTGCCCCAGGCGGGTAACTCCCAGCTGTTCCAGGGGCTGCGGCATAAGGAGATCCATAATATGCATAATGCGAATGCCAAGCGGCATAATAATTCGGGGGAGGAGGTCGACCTGCTCCAGTGTATTGCGTAGGCATCACTGGCGTCGAGAAAGAGCTAGTTCCGGCAGTGGCAGGTTTGCGGGGTTTCTTAGCCTTGGGCTTAGCTGGCGCACGAGCAGCTGCAGGCGGTGGAGCACTTGGTGGAGCAACGGGGGTTGTGGATGGATCAGTAGTAGCAGAAGCAGTTGTCGTGGAAACAGCCGCTGACTGAGCTGTAGTTGTCGACGCCGTCTGTGTTATTGGTGTTGTGGGTGTCTGCGTCGTGGTGGATGGCGTTGGAGCTGTGACTTCTCCCGAAGCAACCTTTTTCGTGCAAGGAGGACAATAAGCTATTCCCAAGTCAGTCAGATATACGTAAAGAAATAAATATAGGCATACGGCTGTTAGGTGCCAAAACGACTGAGGCGCGTTTGCATATATCGCATGTCCCAGTCCTAGATTCGGGTTTCTTCGCAGGTGTTGGTCGCTTTCGCTTTGGCGGGGGGACTCCATCTTTCGTTGCATTTGCCCGACGCTTTGCTGCAGCAGTAGTAACGGGAGTTGGTTTTATTCCTTTCATTGGATATCTATCAGCTCCCGCCTAAGGAATAGAAATAATGTAAGTTATAATTATTCTGATCAAATGAATGGTCTATTACCGCTTGTATTTGAGTAATTAAAGCTGTATCGGAAACACGATGCTGAAGATATACTCTTTTGGCTACTTTATCCAGCTAAATAATATTATATTAGATCGCCTCAACATAAAACAAGAGAAGCTAAACCTTTGCATCCATAGCCGCTGAAACACGTTTTGTACGTTCAACATCAGCCGCTGCTGCAGCGAAAAGACTCCAGATGGTCTCCGGGACGTTAAAGAATCGTAACGTTATTGGGTGATACACTTCTTCTGGAGCCTTCGAGGTTCCTTGTCCTTCCACTGGTGGAGGAGCTGGACGCCTGCTTCCTTCAAATGGAAATAACGTCGAAAATATAACATCGGATAAAATATTGCTATGCTCCCATCGTTGCGACCTTTCGTACAATACCAGATCCTTAGGGAGCAGCCAACGATCTTGCTGATTCTCGAAGAATTCTATCACTACGTCAGGCTCTCGTTTGATTGTCTGCATTGTCGATGGAGGATACGATCCATAGGCAAATGTCCCGGAGCTGTACGGTTGAGGAGGTCGTAAAGCAAGAACTGATTGTTGAGTGGTGGAGGTGGAAGAAGTTGGACCAAAAGATGGAGGAGGAACAGAAGCAGGGGCTATCGCTACAGGTGTCTGAGCTGACGCCGTCGTCGTCGAGCTTGTACTTTGTGAATTCGTGCTTTTCGTCGCAGTGTCTGCTAAAGACTGTATTGTACGTCCAACAGCCTGTAGTTGTTCCGGTGTGGCATTGCCCATGGCAGCAACGCGCAACAGACTGGCAAGGTCTGGGTTAGAAACCGCCGCCGCATTGAGCTGGTTAATCAACTCGTTCGTGATGGGAAAGCTTCCATCCAAACCCTAAGTAACTGTGGTTTGGGGAATAGTGGTCCCGGCCGTGGTTGTACTCGTAGTCGAAGTAGTAGTACTAACAGGTGGATTCGAGGTTGCCGGAGTAATTTGTGAGGCGGCGGATTGGGCAGCAACACCAGAGGCGTTCTGGGCATATGAAGTAGATGCGAAAGCAGCTGGAGAAGGAATGGGTACTTGAGTATCCTGGTATATAACTTCGTATACTTGAGTGTGATAAAACACGTGCGGTCCAATCTCAAGGTCACATTTGCCCTTCAAACGGATGGTGTGTGCGGGTTGCCAGATTTCGGACCCTTTTCCTCGCGTCTTTGTGGAGAATTTAACAAAGGCAGAAGTAAGCCATGTTTGACGAGCTGAATAAAAGTAGATTATTTGTGCTATAGCCAAAAGTTAAACAGGGTTCGGACGTACATTGTCGGAGGGCTCGCAAAAGAACACCACTGTTCAACCGTAAGCAATGAGGATGGCCCGTGAAGAATATCTTCCACTCACCTTTCTGCTATTGACTTCAATGGTCCCTTTCCAGGCTCTTCGGACCCCTCTTCCTCTACTGGTGCGTCTTTAGTAGGTTGGGTGGGGAGTGGAATAAGGCGGAACATCGTCGTTCTTTAATTAACGGTTTGACTCAGAAACAAGTAGGCGTGTTTTCTAGCACAACATCAAGTTAGACGAAAGAGATAAGAAACGTCTCATTCCTTGGTATTTACGGTGGAGGGTTGAGAATAGGCGCCCTTTCTTATGTAAGCAGAAGAGAATTTCTTTGTGAATAGTCCTCCCAATGACGCTAATCAGTAAAACTCAAAGGAAAAATTGTAATAAGAAGGTATCAATTCAAGAAAATAGAGAGACCTAATAGTACATCGTATATCAAATATTTGGCATAGAGATTTACATGACGGTGAAGTGACTCATTCAACCCCAACCATAGCCCCACGTCCTCTCCTAACTCTCTCCGCGAGTCCACCTTCCATTCCACCGGCATAAACTCGCTTCCTTTCCGCATCCAAGAAACCACCAACACCACCTGTCTTTGCCCTTAACATCTTTTCCTTTTCTTCTCTCTCCTTCTCCTCCTTCTCCTTAACCAACAACTCTTCTAGGCGTTGCCTACGCTCGACGGTAAGTTCATTTGCAGAAGAACTCATTGCTGCTAGACGTGCCGCTCGATCGGCATCGTCTGCAGGACGGGAAGCGGGATATGAATCCCGGCGAGGAGGTGATCTTCTTGGAGGCCGAATGGATTCTTTGGGAGAGTCGCGTCTGTATGGACGATAGTCTGGAGAACGATCTCGCTGTGGCGCTCTGGCAGATCTTCTGTCAGGAGACCTAGAATGGTCTGATCCGTTGCTATATCTGCGGACGGAAGGAGAAGGCGAACGACGAATTCTTTGGGGAGAGCGGCTTCGACTGCGATATCGGGAGGGTCCAGCTCGACTATCTTCATCATATAGCCGTCTGGGACTGGGACTGGGAGGGTATCTCCGGAAGCCAGAGGGTTGTGGGGAAGGCGAACGGGAATAACGACGACGATAAGGAGATGCAGATCGCGAGCGCCCACAACTTCGATGAGGAGAACGATCACGCCCCTTTTCCAGAGCCTTCAGCCTCTTCTTCTCCTCCTTTCGAGCGTGCTTATCCTTCTTGTCCTTTTTGGATAACTTGATGCCTGTACGTTCTTGCAGCTCTTTCAGACGGAGAGGATTCGAGAGAAGAGCTTGATAAGCCGCCTGCTCCTGCTGCTTGATGGCAAAAAGAGGGTCCTCCCTCACTTTTGCAGCAACGTCACGAGCATTGTTAGCGTTTTGGACAGCGATAAAGCTCTTGTGCGCTGCTCCAACCTAAACAATGATCAGTATGACGTTCGGACTAATGCTCAGAAATCACATACCTTTGCATTCTCATCCGCAATCAAAATCTTGTCTACCCGCTTCTTTCCGAGTAAATAATCTTCCATATCATTCGCACTCGCCCCACTGCCTGCTGCCGGCGTCGTATACATCCACTCCAGTTTCTCGGATCTTTTCTTCCCCGTCTGCTCCTCCTGCATCCGCTGGAGTTCTTGAAGTTGTCGCTCCTCCTCAAGTTCCTTTCGGAGCTGGTCCAACTTCTTCTTCTCCTCCAACTACTCATCGTAATATTAGTAGGTGTTGGAGTTAGCAACGGAATGTTGTGCTTACCGCCTTCTTCTCCTCCAACCACACCCGCTCCTGGTTCTTCAACAGGAGCGGATGCCAGGACTTCTTCATATTAAGATCGCCACCACCCATTTTGAAAGTTTGTCGCTATTGAGCAGAGAAAGAGTTGTGAATGTGGTGGCTTGGAGTCAAGCAAGCACGGCTTACCTAAGGGGCACTTGCCTTAGCTGAACACAGAGACTCGTTGACGCCCGTACAAACCTTCGAGTTTGCCACCACTTGCTGCTGCACTTCCCTCCCATCCGTCGCTTGTATCGACTGGGAATTACTTCAGTATCTGTATTTCGCCCGTTATCCTTTGGTACGATATCTTGACGTCTCGACAAGCCAATTCATTCAATAGAAAACCGCACCCCGAATAGACGCGATATCTGCCAACTTCCAGCCTTATTTCTTCTGAGGCACCTCTGTAATTATGAGTCAAGGTACTGATAAATGTTGACAATTGTTCAATATCTTGTTAATTTTGTCTTTAGACAACGAGGACTATGGTTACGATGAGGGTGGTTATGAGGATGAGGATGAGTTTGAGGATATCACGCAGGAGGATTGCTGGACTGTTATAACATCATTCTTCCAAGAAAAGGGCCTTGTCAGGCAGCAGCTCGACTCCTTTGATGAGTTTGTTCAGAATACGATGCAGGAATTGGTGGATGAGAATAGGCATCTCATCCTGGACCAGGCTGACCAACACACTGGTCACGACAATGATACTACCGTGAGTGGCATAATGGACTAACACGTTGGATAGGCTTAACATCTGCAACGTCCGCAGCGTCGTTATGAAATCACATTCGGGCAAATCTACCTTTCACGTCCTACCGTCACCGAAGCCGATGGTAGTGTCGTGCCAATCTTCCCTCAAGAAGCTCGTCTGCGCAACTTGACATATTCTGCACCGCTTTATATCGAGATGTCCAAGCGAGTTATGATCGGACAAGAGGATCCAAATAAGCCATACGGAGAAATGGACTGGCATCCTGAGAGAGGTGGCGGAGACGATGGTATGACAAAAGTATGGATAGGCAAAGTGAGCATTTCCTACTATATCCTTCCGCATTATGTTAAACTTGAATCATAAAGGTTCCTATTATGCTACGATCCGGCTTCTGCATTCTTTCCGACCTCACTGATTCCGATTTGTATGACTTGAACGAATGCCCTTACGATCAAGGCGGATACTTCATTATCAATGGTTCAGAGAAGGTCCTCATTGCTCAAGAACGTATGGCTGGTAATCACGTTTATGTATTCGCCAAAGCACAACCATCGCCCATCAACTTCCTCGCTGAAATTCGTAGTGCACCGGAGAAGGGAGGGAAGACGGTTAGTACATTCCAGGTGAAGATGTTCCATCGTAGCCAGGAAAAATCCGTGAGTCGAGTACTTGATCTCCATGTCTATAACCTGCTGACGATCTTTCAGTCCGGCAATGTTATCAAGGCTACCATCCCTTATATCAGAACGGATATTCCCATCTGGGTTGTTTTCCGTGCTCTTGGTGTTATTTCCGATCGAGATATTCTCGAGCATATCTGTTACGACATGCAAGATGCTCAAATGTTGGAAATGCTCAAGCCCTGTATCGACGACGGTTTCGTTATTCAAGATCGGGATGTAAGTATATCGTCGACTGGATATTTCCCATTAACTTACATGACTAGGTTGCCCTCGATTTCATTGGTAATCGTGGAACAACTACTGGTCTATCGCGAGAGCGTCGATTGCGTTATGCCCAAGAAATTCTTCAAAAGGAAATGTTGCCTCACATTTCCATGGCGGAAGGCAACGAGTCAAGGAAAGCTTACTTCTTTGGCTACATGGTCCATCGACTATTACTTGCGGCCCTAGAGAGACGAGAATTGGACGATCGTGATCACTTTGGAAAGAAACGTCTTGATTTGGCTGGTCCTCTTCTCGCTAGCTTGTTCCGTATGTTGTTCCGAAAACTCACCAAAGATGTCTATCGATATCTGCAAAAGGTAAATATCATTCTCTCTGTTCCGTTCACTACCTAACCACATCCTGCTGTTTAGTGCGTCGAAACTCATAAGGAATTCAACCTCAATCTTGCCGTGAAACCTAACACGATCACCAATGGTTTGAAATACTCTCTCGCCACCGGTAACTGGGGAGACCAAAAGAAGTCAATGTCTACTAAGGCAGGAGTATCGCAAGTACTTAATCGATACACATTCGCATCGACTCTATCGCATCTTCGGCGCTGTAATACTCCTCTTGGCCGAGAAGGCAAAATCGCTAAGCCTCGTCAACTTCATAACACCCATTGGGGCATGGTTTGTCCCGCAGAAACTCCAGAAGGACAGGCTTGCGGTCTCGTGAAGAATCTTGCACTCATGTCTTGTATTTCTGTTGGTTCGGCGTCTCCTCCTGTCATCGAATTCTTGGAAGAATGGGGTTTGGAATCTCTAGAAGAAAATGCTCAT
>Ga0157379_10003344_pt1 | contig 13589 bp, 13 predicted proteins | sample S25metaG_FD_121802 | JGI IMG/M metagenome (GOLD analysis project Ga0157379, IMG submission 121802) | Switchgrass rhizosphere microbial communities from Kellogg Biological Station, Michigan, USA - S2-5 metaG | ecosystem: Host-associated > Plants > Roots > Rhizosphere > Soil | place: USA... | reverse complement strand
TCCGGCCTCGATCCACTCATGTCCGTCGACCTCCCTACTTCGGGCCGAAGCGCAGCGCGCCGTCGAGCCGGATGACCTCGCCGTTGAGGTAGTCGTTGTCGACGATGCTCGCGACGAGCTGCGCGTACTCCGAGGCCCGACCCATCCGCTTCGGGAAGGGCACCCCGGCACCCCAGCGCTCCTGCGCGTCCTCCTCGGACATCCGGAAGGCGGGGGTGTAGAAGGTGCCGGGCGCGATCGTCATGACCCGCACGCCGATCGGCGACAGGTCGCGCGCCGCCACCAGGCCCATGCCCACCACGCCGTTCTTCGCCGCGGCGTAGTCGAGCTGGGTGATCTGGCCCTCGAACGCCGCGATGCTCGCCGTGTTCACGACGACACCGCGCGCGCCGGACTCGTTCGGCGTGTTGTGCGCCATCTGTGCCGCGGAGAGGCGCATCACGTTGAAGGTGCCCGTCAGGTAGATGTCGAGGGTCCGCTTGAACGCGGCCAGCGGCAGGGTGCTGCCGTCTCGCCCGACGAGCCGGGTGCGCGAGGTGGGCCCGCCGTGCGCGCTCACCGCGACCTTCAGCTCCCCCAGCTCCGCCGCCGCGGCGACGGCCGCCGCGACGCTGTCCTCGTCCGTCACGTCGGTGACCACGGCGAGCGCGGCGTCGCCGAGCTCGGCGGCCAGCGCCTTCGCCTTGTCCTCGGCCAGGTCGGCGATGACGACCTTGGCCCCAGCGGCGGCCAGTCTGCGCACCGTGGCCTCGCCCAGGCCGCCCGCGCCCCCGGTCACCACCGCCACCGCACCCGCGATGTCCATACGCCCTCCTCGTCGAGTGAACGCCCTAACAGTAAACCCTTGCGAGCCCGCAGAGCCACGCTCAAGGACGTCGACCGTGACACGTGCGGCCGCCGGACCCCGAATCAGTGCACTGCTCGCGACGTCGCGGCGCGTTCCTCAGCTGAACGGGTGGACCGCGGTCATCACGCGGTCCAGCAGGCCCGCGACGGGAGCGCGACCCTCGGCGCCGATCCAGGCGTCCTCGGCGGCGTCGAGGCAGGCCAAGGCCGCGGCGGCGACCGCCCGGGCGGCGATCTCGTCGACCACTCCCCCGTCCGCGGCGGGCCTGCCGACGAGGTGCGGAGCCAGGACGGCCTGCCAGCGCGACTGCTTCTCCAGGTGCCGGGCCCGCAACGACGGGGTGTCGTGCAGCATCCGCAGCAGCGTCAGCGTGCGCTCCGGGTCGCCGTCGTGGTGTGCGACGATCAGGTCGAATCCCGCGCGCAGCGCGGGCCAGGCGGGCTCACCCACCGGCCGCGCGCGGACCCGCTCCGCGAGCGCCCGCCCCGTCTCCTCGAGGTTGCCGAGGACCACGTCCTCCTTGCTCGTGAAGTAGCGGAAGAAGCTGCGCTTGGACAACCCCACGGCGGCGGCGATCTCGTCGACCGTGGTGGCGTCGAAGCCACGGGAGGCGAAGAGGTCCATGGCGGCCGCGGCCAGCTCCGCGCGCACCGCGCGCCGTGTCCGCTCCCGCAGGTCGCCCGCCTCCGCCATGCCACCGAGCGTAGCCCGGATTCCGCGTTCACGACACCTCATGCCGTGTATGGCACGCGATGACGCGGCGGCGTAGGGTCGCTCCCGAACAGCCCACGACGGAAGAGAGCCCCATGAGCAAGACCTGGTTCATCACCGGTGCCGGCCGCGGTTTCGGCCGCGAGTTCACCGTCGCCGCCCTGGAGCGCGGGGACAAGGTCGCCGCCACCGCCCGGAACACCGAAGCGCTCAAGGACCTGGTGGAGTCCTACGGGGACGCGATCGTCCCGATCGCCCTCGACGTGACCGACGCGGACGCGGTGACCGCCGCCGTCGCCACCGCGCACGAGAAGCTCGGCCGGCTCGACGTGGTGGTCAACAACGCGGGCTACGGCCTGTTCGGCAACGTCGAGGAGATCACCGAGCAGCAGCTGCGGGACCAGCTGGAGGTCAACCTCTTCGGGGTCCTGCGCGTCACCCAGGCCGTGCTGCCGATCCTGCGCGCGCAGGGCTCCGGGCACATCGTGCAGATCTCGACCATCGGCGGGATCGCCGCGTTCCCCGGCCTCGGCGGCTACCACGCGTCGAAGTGGGCCCTGGAGGGCCTGTCCGAGTCGCTGGCCCAGGAGGTCGCAGGCTTCGGCATCAAGGTCACCCTGGTCGAGCCGGGCGGCTTCGCCACCGACTGGGCCGGGAACTCCGCCGTGCACGCCACCCCGAAGCCGGAGTACGACGACTTCCGGGCCCAGGTCGCCGAGAGCCGCAAGGCCGCAGGCGCACCGAACATCGGCGACCCGAAGGCGGCGGGCCCCGCGCTGCTCAAGGTGGTCGACGCGGACCAGCCGCCACTGCGCGTGCTGTTCGGGACCCAGCCGACCCAGATCGTCAAGTACCTCTACCAGACCCGCCTCGACACCTGGCAGGAGTGGGAGCAGGTCTCCATCGAGGCCAACGGGCACTGAGCGGGTACTGAGCGGGTACCGGGCGGGTACTGGGCTCCCCACCGGCGGGCCCGGTCACGGCATCGTCCGTGGCCGGGTCGTCCGCCGGGCGACCAGCAGGAACACCCCCAGCACCGCCACGACGGCGACCCCCATCCCGCCGATCGTCCAGCGCAGACCGATCCGGTCGGCCAGCAGCCCGAGCGGCAGCGACGCGATGCCGTACGCCCCGTAGTTGAGCAGCACCAGCCCCTGGATCCGGCCGTGGTAGGCGGGATCGGAGCGGGACAGCAGCATCCCCTGGTTCGCGGCCTGGAAGGCCAGCAGCGCCCCGCCGACCACGACGAGGAGCAGCACCTCGAGCGTGAGCCGGTCGGCGAGGGCGGCCGCGACGAGCGCGACTCCGAACAGCACCCCGGCCCCGGCGAAGAGCCTGCCGGCGACGGGTCTGCGCCGCCTGCCCAGCAGCAGCCCCGTCGCCACGGCGCCCACCGAGGCGGACGCGGCCAGCACGCCGTACCCGGTGGGGCCCGCGCCGAACAGGTCGTGCGCCACGGCGGGCAGGAAGGCCTGGTAGGGCATGCCGATCATGCCGACGAGCACCCCGCACCACAGCAGCGCGAACAGGTCGGGCCTGCTCCGGACGTAGGCGACACCGTCGAGAAGGTCCGCCACCGGCGCGCGGGGCGGCGGGGCCCCGTCGCGGCGCCCACTCGGGAGCGTGACCGACAGCACGAGGCCGGCCGCGGCCAGCGTCGCGCCGGCGAGGAACACCGCCTGGGTGCCCACGCTCACCACACCGACCACGAGCCCGGCGAGCGCCGGGCCGATGACCCGGTTGGCCTCGGCGTTGATCAGCAACAGGGACACCCCGCGGCCGACCGACTGCTCCGGCACCAGGTCCGCGATGAACGACATCCGGGCCGGGTTGAACAGCGCGAGCGCGACACCCTGCACGACGCTGGCCGCGGGCAGCATCCAGTACGCGACCACGCCGAACGTGACCGCCAGCCCGATCCACACCCCGGTCACCACGAGCAGGGACAACGAGATCCGGATGACCGTGCGTTTCGCCAGCCGGTCCGCCGCGACCCCGCCGAACGGCGTGCACACGAGCATCGTGCAACCGAAGGCCAGCAGCACACCGCCCAGGGCCGCGTTGGACCCGGTCAGGGTGTAGGCGAGCCAGCTGCGGGCGATCGTCTGCCCGAACACTCCGACGAGGACCACCGCGGCGATCAGGTAGAGGAACCCGAAGTGCCGCCGGCGGAGCAGCTGCAGCGCCCCGAGCGGGGCGGCCGGTGCCGCGACGCCGCTCGTGGTGTCCGTCATGGCCGCTCCCTCCGGGGCGTCCGGGGCTGGTAAGAGTCGGAGGACCCGCGCGCCGAGAGCCATCGTGCCGACGACCATCGCGCCGAGGTCCATCGTGCCGCTGGATACCGTCGTCTGGAGGACCCATGAACCCCGCACCCGGGACCGCCGAGCCGCTGCCCGCCGACGGGGCCGTCCTCGACGTGGAGGCCCTGCTGGCCCTGATCGACGTCGAGCGGTTGGACCGCGACCTCTTCCGCGGCCACAACGTCTCCGGGCTCGGTCGCGGCAGTGTCTTCGGCGGTCTGATCGCGGCCCAGGCGCTGCGCGCCGCACAGCGCACCACGCCGGTGGACCGCCCGGTCCACTCGCTGCACAGCTACTTCATCCGGCCCGGGCGCTGGAACACGCCGGTGGTCTACGACGTGTCGCGGCTGCGCGACGGCGGGTCCTTCACCACCCGCGAGGTCACGGCGCTGCAGGACGGCGAGGCGATCTACAGCGTGCTGATCTCGTTCCACGCCCCCGAGCCGGGTCCGGAGCAGTCCAGCCCGCCGACGGTGCCGGTCGAGCGGCCGGGGCCGGAGGTCCCGCGCCGGATCGGCAAACCCGCCTCCCGCCCCTTCGAGGTGGTGGAGCTGCACTCGCTGGCGGGGCCGTGGCGCAGCGGCGAGGCCGCGTTCCGGGCCCTGCTCAGGCCCCGCGGCTCGGCCCCCGACCAGACGATGAGCGCCTGCCTGGTCGCGTACGCCAGCGACATGAACACCGCGTTCTCGGTCTGTCGGGCCGCGGGGATCGACACCGACACCGCCATGATCGCCAGCCTGGACCACAGCATCTGGTTCCACCGCCCCCTGGTGTGGGACGACTGGCTGGTCATGGAGCTGCGGCCGATGGCCAACGCCGCCGCGCGCGGGCTGGTCGTCGGGACCCTGCACGACGCGGACGGCGCGCAGATCGCGAGCCTGGCCCAGGAGGCGCTCTACCGCGAGCGCCGGGCCTGAGCCGCGCCCGCGCCTGCGGCGACCGCGGGGTCCCGCGGTCACCCGCGGTCCGCGGCGGACCGCGGGTCCGGGCCGATCCCGCCGGCCTCGCGCAGTGCGGCGATCTCCGTGTCGTCGAACCCGAGCTCGGCCAGCACCGTGTCGGTGTCCCCGCCGAGTGCGGGCACGGCCCGCATCGGCGCCGTGTAGCCTGCGATCACCGGCGGTGGCAGGAACGCCCGCGTGGTCCCGCCGGGCACGTCGACCTCCTGCACGCGGCCGCGCTCGACCAGGTGTGGGTGCTCGACGACCTCGGTGGGCCTGTTCAGCCGCGAGTTGCCGATGTTCGCCTCGTCCGCCAGGGCCTGGATCTCGTCCAGGTCGTGCGCGGCGCACCACGCCCCGATCGCCGCGTCCAGCTCGCCGCGCGCCGCGGGCGCGCTGCGCCTCGCGTTCGTGGCGTAGCGGTCGTCCGCGGCCAGGTCCGGGCGCGCCAGCAGCTGCAGCGCCAACCGCTGCCACTCCCGGTCGTTGGTGGTGCCCAGCACCACATGGAACCCGTCGCGGGTCGCGTACGCCCCGTACGGCGCCACCGCGGGCGAGCCCATCCCGACCGGGTCGGTGTCCGCGCCGGTGTGCCGGGCGTGGGTCAACGCGTAGCCCATCACCTCGGTCATCGTGTCCAGCAGGCTCACCGACCCCGATCGCGCGCCCTCGCTCCGGCGGACCCCGCGGTCCCGGTCGCGGAGCATCGCCATGATCGTCAGCGCCGCGTAGAGCCCGCACGTGACGTCCGCGAGCGGCGGGCCCGGTTTGACCGGCACGCCGGGGAACCCGGTGATCGCGCACGCGCCGGACTCCGCCTGGATCAGCAGGTCGTAGGCGCGCTTGTGGGACAGCGGGCCACCGCGGCCGAACCCGTCGATCTCCAACGAGATCAGGTCGGGGACCCGCTCCGCCAGGTCCGCCGGCGCGAGCCCCAGCTTGGCCGTGACCCCCGGCGCCAGGTTGGACACCAGCACGTCCGCCCGCTCGAGCAGTCGGCGCAGCACCGCCATGCCCTCGGCGGACTTCAGGTTGAGCGTCACCGACTCCTTGCCCCGGTTCGCCCACGTGAAATGCGCCGAGGTGCCGTGCACGACGTCGTCGTAGGTCCGGGCGAAGTCCCCGCCGCGCGGGTTCTCGATCTTGATCACCCGGGCGCCGAGGTCGGCCAGCGTCCGGGTGCACATCGGAGCCGACACCGCCTGCTCCAACGCGACGATCACGACCCCGGAGAGGGGCCCGCCCTGCTCGTTCACCCGCGCCCCGCCCTCGCGCGCCTGCTCTCGGCGAACGCCCGGACCGCGTCCTGGTGCTCGGTGGAGTCCGCACAGGCCCGGTAGCGCCGGACCTCGGCGACCATCGCGGCGTCGAGGTCGAGGGCGGCCCCGTCCCGCAGGTTCTGCCGGATCGCGGCGACCGCGCCCCGCGGGGCGGCGGCCAGCACCGCCGCGAGCCGCTGCGCCTCCGCGCCCACCTGGTCGGCAGGCACGAAGAAGTCGATCAGACCCAGGGCGGCGGCCTGGTCGCCGTCGAGCCGCTCGCTGAGCAGCATCAGCCGCGCGGCGGTGCTCGGCCCGACGAGCCGGCGCAACAACCAGGAGACGCCGAAGTCCCCGGGCAGCCCCACCTTGACGAACGCCGAGGAGACCATCGTGGACGGCGACCCGACCCGCAGGTCGCAGGCCAGCGCCAGGGACAGGCCCGCCCCGGCGGTCGCCCCGGTGAGCGCGGCGATCGAGGGGGTGTCCGTCGCATGCAGCCGCCCGACGGTGGCCCGTTGCGTGGCGAGTCGACGCACGCACCAGTCCGCGGACGTCTCCGTTCCGACCGGGGTGTCACCACCCCGCTCGGCGAACCCGCTGACGTCTCCGCCGGAGCAGAACGCCCCGCCCGCCCCGGTCAGGACGATCGCTCCGACCTCGGGAGCCCGGTCGAAGCGTTCCAACACCTCACCGAGGACCGTCAGCATCTCGCCGGTGATGGCGTTGCGGCTGGCCGGGCGGTTGAGCACGACCGTGCCCACCCCCGCCTCGACCGAGGCCAGCAGGTCCGCGGTCCCCGTGTCGATCTCGGTCACGAGGTGATCAGCCGTTCGGACACGTAGAGGTCCAGCCGCAGGTCCTCCTCGCGCTCCGCCGTGCGGTACCGCGCGAAGTCGGTCACGCCCTCCTCGACCAGCACCGCGTCGTCGAGGAAGAAGTTCCCGGTGCACGAGCGCGAGTCCCGGGTCAGGATCGCGTGCGCCGCGTCCGCCATGATGTCGACGGTGCGGGCGCTCGCGCCGCGGTCCTCACCCATGATCGCGCGGTTCAGGATCGCCGCGGTCACGATCGGGGTCCGCGGCCACAGCGAGTTCACCGCGATCCCGGCCTCGGCCAGCTCCGCGGCCAGTCCGATCGTCGTGAGGCTCATGCCGTACTTCGCGATCGTGTAGCCCGTGTGCGGGCCCAGCCAGCGCGGGTCCAGGTCGATGGGCGGCGAGAGCGTGAGGATGTGCGGGTTCGTGCCCCGCTCCAGGTACGGGATGGCCGTCTTCGACAGCAGGAACGTGCCGCGGCAGTTGATGTCCTGCATCAGGTCGTAGCGCTTCATCGGCAGGTCGCGGGTGGGCAGCAGCTCGATCGCCGACGCGTTGTTGACCACGACGTCGATGCCGCCGAAGCGCGCGACGGCCTCGTCGACCGCCCGGCTCACGTCCGCGTCCTCGCGCACGTCCCCGACGACCGGCAACGCCTTGCCGCCCGCCTGCTCGATCTCCTCCGCGGCCGTGTGGATCGTGCCCGGCAGCTTCGGGTGCGGCTCGGCCGTCTTGGCCAACAGGACGACGTTCGCGCCGTCCCGGGCGGCCCGCAGCGCGATGGCGAGGCCGATGCCCTGGCTCCCGCCGGACATCAGCAGCGTGCGGCCGGACAGCGAGCGTTGGACGCTGGTCGAGGACGGGGCTTCGGGCACGGTGGGACTCTCCTCGCTGAGCGGTCGGAACGGCCACGACACCGGGCACCTCGGCGACGCACCGATATCGTGCCCGGCTAACCGTATACTTTTACGACGGCGAGTGGGGGAGAGCAAATGCCGCGCGGCCCCACACCCCAGGAGGCCCCCATGGCGGTGGCCGAGAGATGACGGTGGTCCAGCGATGACGGTGGTCGAGAGCCCTCCGGTGCTCCTGCAGGAGACCGAGGGATACGTCCGAACGCTCACCCTCAACCGGCCCGAGCGGCGCAACGCGCTCAACGCGGAGCTGCTCGCCGACCTCGCGACGGCGCTGGTCACCGCCGAGTCCGATCCGGACGTCCGGGCGATCGTGCTGACCGGGGCGGGCAGCGCGTTCTGCGCGGGCGGCGACCTCAAGGCCATGAACGACCGCGCGGCGGACGGCGCCCGCACCGTGCGGCCCCGGGTCGCCGTGCACCGGCCCGTGTTCGAGCTGCTGACCCAGCTGGAGACCCCCGTGGTCGCCGCGCTGAACGGGCCCGCGGTCGCGGGCGGCTTCGAGCTCGCCCTGGCCTGCGACCTGCGGGTCGCGTCGGAGCGGGTGCACTTCAACTTCCCCGAGGCCCGGCGCGGGATGGGCGCGGCGTTCGGCACCGTCGTGCTGCCGCGGCTGATCCCGCCGCCGCTCGCCCTCGAGCTGCTGTTCACCGGCCGCACGATGCACGTCGAGGAGGCCCGGTCGGTCCACCTGGTCAACCGGGTCGTCGAGCCGGACGAGGTGCTCGCCGCCGCGCGAGAGCTCGCCGGGACGATCGCCGCGAACGCGCCGCTGACCGTGCGGCGGATCCGCGCCAACGTCTACGGCACCACGGGCGTGCCGCTGCAGACCGCCCTGCAGCTCGACCTCGGACCCGATCCCTACGCCAGCGAGGACCGCGCCGAGGGCGTCCGGGCGTTCGTCGAGAAGAGGGAGCCGAAGTGGCGCAACCGCTGACCCCCCTCTACCACCCCCGGTCGGTCGTGCTGGTCGGGGCGGGCACGACACCCGGCAAGCTGGGCGCCCGGATCGTGGACAACCTGGTGGACAACGGGTTCACCGGCCGGGTGTTCCCGGTCAACCGGCGCGGCGGCGAGATCCGGGGGCACCGGGTCTACCCGGACCTCGCCTCCCTGCCCGAGCCGGCGGACGCCGCGTACGTGCTGGTCCCCGCCGACGCCGCCGTCGACGCCGCCCGCGAGCTCGGCCGCGCAGGCACCAAGGTCGCGATCATCGCCGCCGCCGGCTTCGCCGAGACCGGGACCGCCGAGGGTCGCGCCCGCGAGGACGCGCTCACCGCGATCGCCGCCGAGACCGGCATGCGGATCGTCGGGCCGAACTGCAACGGGATCTACAGCGCCACCCACGGCGTGTCGATCGGGTTCAACACCGCCCACGGCGTGCGGCACTCCGCAGGCGGGGTCGCGGTGCTCTCGCACAGCGGTGCGCTCTTCTCGACCATGATGTTGCGCGCCGAGGAGATCGGGATGGGCCTGTCCGGCTTCGTCTCGACCGGCAACGAGTGCGACCTCACGACGGTGGACCACATGGAGTACTTCGTCGAGGACCCGGCCACCACCGTCCTCGCGCTCCTGCTCGACTCGGTGACCGACGGGGAGCGGTTCGGCCGCGTCGTCGCCGCGGCCAAGGCCAGGGGCAAGACGGTCCTCGCGCTCAAGCTCGGCACCTCCGAGGTCGGGGCGTCCGCGGCCGTCGCGCACTCCAGCCGGATGGCCGGGAGCGCGGCCGCGTACGCGGCGTTCCTCGCCCACCACGGTGTCGGCACGGTCGACACCATCGAGCAGCTGATCACCGCGGCCCGGCTCGCCGAGTCCGACCTGCGCGCCCCCGCCCGCCCCCGGCTCGGCATCACCGCGATGTCCGGCGGCGCGGGCACCACCACCGCCGACGCGGCGAGCAGGTGGGGGCTCGCGGTGCCCCCGCTGTCCGCCGCCACGCGCCGCGCGATCGACGAGCGGGCGCCGGGCGCGCTGCTGGAGAACCCCGTCGACTTCGGCGGGGCACAGGGGAGGCTGAAGATCCGCGAGCTGATCGACCTCGTCGCCGGGGACCCCGGCGTCGACGTCCTGGTGCACTACCACCATCCCCAGCCGGGCAGCGCGGGCGTGGCCGCCGCCGAGGCCCTGGTCTCCGGCCGGAGCACCCACGGCAAGCCGGTGCTGGTGCTGGCGCCGGGCGGCGTCGGGCCCGAGGAGGAGCCCCGCTACGCGGCCGCCGGGATCCCGGTGGTCCGCGACACCGACGTGCTCATGGGGGCCGTCGCGGCGCTCGGCGCGGCCGCCGAGCCCGCCCCCGCGACGCCCGATCCCGTCGTGCCGCAGGACCTGGGTCCGGTCGACGAGGTCGAGGGCACCCGACTGCTCGCCGCCGCGGGCGTGCCGATGGCCGAGCTCGCAGTCGCCGACTCCGCCGACGAGGCCGTCGCGCACGCCGAGCGGATCGGCTGGCCGGTCGTGCTCAAGGGCGTCGTGGCCGGGGTCGCGCACAAGTCGGACCTCGGGCTCGTCGTGGTCGGGGTCGCCGACGCCCAGCGCGCCCGTGCCGAGGCGACCCGGCTGTTCGGCGTCGGCGCCTCGGCCGTCACGGTGCAGCCGGTGGTCCGCGGCGCCCTCGAGGCGCTGGCCGGGATCGTGACCGAGCCCGGGCTGGGCCGGTTCCTGGTCGTCGGGCTGGGCGGGGTGCACGCCGAGGCGCTCGCCGATTTGGCCATGGTGCAGGTCGAGGCCGGCCGCGCAGAGCTGCGCGAGGCCGTGCAGCGCACCCGGCTCGGCGCGGTGCTGTGCAGCCCGCGCTGGGGTGCGCCCGGCGCGGTCGACGCTCTGGTGGGCGTGCTCGACCGGCTCGCCGCGTTCGCCCGGGCCCATGGCCCCGCCCTGGAGGCCGTGGACATCAACCCCCTGCTGCTCGACGGGGAGGCGGTCGTCGGCGTCGACGCCCTCGTCGTCCGGGCGGCACCCGCTGCGGAGGTACTCGCGTGAAGGCCGTCCTGCTGGAGACCGTCGACCGCCCCGTCGTCGTCGAGGACCTGGAGCTGCTCCCGCTGGGGCGCAACGAGGTTCGGGTGCAGGTGGGCGCGAGCGGCGTCTGCCACAGCGACCTGTCCCTGCGGCGCGGCCAGTACGGCCTGCCGACGCCGCTGGTCATGGGGCACGAGGGCGCCGGGACCGTCGTCGAGGTCGGCCCCGACGTGACGATGACCCGCCCCGGCGACCGCGTGGTGGCGAGCTTCACGGCGGCCTGCGGCACGTGCTGGCAGTGCGCGCGGAGCCGGTCGCACCTGTGCGAGCGCAACGGGGAGTTCCGCACGGCCGCCGCCGGGCTGCGCGGCGGGCGCGAGGTCCGCGCGTTCGGTGGGCTCGGCACGATGGCCGAGATCCTGAGCGTGGACGAGCACCTGGTGATCCCGGTCGAGACCACGCTGCCCTTCGAGCAGCTGGCCCTGGTCGGCTGCGCGGTGACCACCGGCGCCGGGTCGGCGCTGTTCGCGGCGGGCGTGCAGCCCGGGGCGACGGTCGCCGTGATCGGCTGCGGCGGTGTCGGGATGTCGGCGATCCAGGGGGCCCGCGCCGCGGGTGCCGCGCAGATCGTCGCCGTGGACCCGCTGGAGTCCAAGCGCAGGCTGGCGAAGGGCTTCGGCGCCACCGACTCCGTCGACCCGACCGCCCCCGACGCCCTGGAGCGGCTGCGGGCGCTGACCGACGGCCGCGGCGTCGAGGTCGCCATCGAGGTCGCGGGCCGGGTCGACGCCATGCGCTTCGCCTACGACGCGACGTGCCGCGGCGGGACCGCGGTGTTCGTCGGCGCGCTCGACCGGTCGGTGGAGCTCCCGCTGCCCGCCAACGACATCCACGCCACGGCCAAACGGGTCGTGGGCACCCTGTACGGCGGCGCCCAGGTGCGTCGGGACATCCCCCGCCTCGTCGCGATGGCCGAGGGCGGGCGCCTCGACCTCGCCGGGCTGGTGACCCGTCGGGTACCACTGGACGAGGCGGACGCCGCGCTCGACGCCATCGAGGGCGGCGAGGTCATCCGATCGGTCCTGATCATGGAGGAGCCGTGAGCGACACCCCTGAGCTCGGCCGGACCGGGCACTGGATCGACGGTCGCGAGGCCGCGCCCGCGGCCGGGCGGTACCGGCCCGTCACCAGTCCCGCCGATCGGCGCACGGTCGCCGAGATCGCCGACGGGGACGCCGCCGACGTGCACGCCGTCGTCACGGCGGCCTCCGCGGCCCGACGGACCTGGGCCCGCACGTCCGCCGCGGAGCGCTCGGCGGTGCTGCACGCGGTCGCCGCGGCGATGCGGGCGAACGTCGACGGGCTGGCGGCGCGCGAGGCCGCCGAGTGCGGCAAGCTCGGCGCGCCGCGCGAGGTCCTGGCCGGCGCCGAGTACTTCGACTACTACGCCGCGGTGGTGCGCACCCTCCACGGCGAGACCATCGACCAGGGCCCGGGGACGCACACCTACACCCGGCACGAGCCCTACGGCGTGGTCGCGATCGTGACCCCGTGGAACGCGCCGCTCAACCAGGCCTGCCGCGGCGTCGCGCCCGCCCTCGCCGCCGGCAACACGGTGGTGGTCAAGCCTTCCGAGTACACGTCGTCGTCGACCCTGCTGCTCGGCAGGGTGGCGAGCGAGGCCGGGCTGCCGCCCGGTGTGCTGAACGTCGTGACCGGGACCGGCGAGGCCGTGGGCGCACCGCTGGTCTCGCATCCCGACGTGCGCAAGGTCGCCTTCACGGGCTCCCCCGCCACCGGCCGGGCCATCGGCCGGATCGCGGGCGACCGGATCATCCCGACCACCCTGGAGCTCGGCGGCAAGTCACCGATGATCGTGTTCGCCGATGCCGACCTCGACGCCGCGGCGGCGGCGGCCGCGCGCGCGGCCCTTGCCAACTCCGGCCAGGTCTGCTCGGCGACCACCCGGCTGCTGGTGGAGCGGCCCGCCCAGGCGGAGTTCGTTCAGAAGGTCGGCGCGATCCTCGCCGCCAAGCAGCCGACGACCGACTTCGGCCCGATCATCACCGAGCCGCAGTTCCACAAGGTCCTCGGCTTCCTGGACTCCGCCAAGGACGAGGGCGCCACGCTGGTGACCGGCGGCGCGCCCTACACCGCCGGGCCCGGCGCGGCGGGGTTCTACGTGGCGCCGACGCTCTACTCCGACGTCACGCCCGAGATGCGGATCGCCCGCGAGGAGATCTTCGGCCCGGTGCTGGCCGCGATCGCCTTCGACACCGCCGACGAGGCCGTGGAACTGGCCAACGCCAGCGAGTACGGGCTCGCCGCGAGCGTCTGGGCCGGGGACGGGGCCCGCGGGCTCGCGGTCGCGGAGCGCCTCGAGGCGGGCCAGGTCGCCGTGAACGGCGGGGTCATGGGGAACGAGACCCCGTTCGGCGGCTACAAGAACAGCGGCCACGGCCGGGAGAAGGGCGTCACGGCCCTCTACGAGTACGCCCAGCTCAAGACGATCAGCCTGGGCCTGCCCACCTGAGGGGAGAGCTGCGGCCGGGCAGGACGTCCTCGGAGATCTCCAGGACCCGACGCAGCACGGGATCGTCGTCCCCCTGCCGCCACACCACGTACACGGTGACCGGCGGCAGGGGGTCGGCGATCTCGGCGACCCGGACGCCCTCGAGCGGCAGGTGCGAGACCGCGCTGACGGTGGTGAAGTGCAGGCCCACCCCGGCGGCGACCAGCGCCATCGACGTCCAGGAGTCCGGTGCGGTCTGGACGAACCGCGGGCTGAACCCGAGGGCCTGGCAGCGTGCCACCAGCATGGCCCGCACCTCCGACCCGAAC
>Ga0157379_10003343_pt1 | contig 13591 bp, 11 predicted proteins | sample S25metaG_FD_121802 | JGI IMG/M metagenome (GOLD analysis project Ga0157379, IMG submission 121802) | Switchgrass rhizosphere microbial communities from Kellogg Biological Station, Michigan, USA - S2-5 metaG | ecosystem: Host-associated > Plants > Roots > Rhizosphere > Soil | place: USA... | reverse complement strand
GAACTCCAACATCAGCCCGGACGGGAGGACCATGGCGTTCATGGTCGGCCTGCAGTCCGACGAGGCCGGCTACGGCCGCGGCATCGGGCTGTTCGACCTGGAGGCCTGGGAGCAGACTCCCGAGGCGCAGGAGTGGGAGACCCCTGCGAGCCGCGCCGAGCTCTCCGACCGGGTGCTGCCCCGCGGCTGCGCGTTCTGATGTCCGGCCCCCGCCTCCTCGTGACCGGTCGGGAGCTCGCTCCCGGACAGCGCGAGGAGATCCTGCAGGTCGCCCCCGGTGCCGAGGTGGCCGTCGTGCCCGTGCTCGACCTCGACGACCCGATGCACCGGGAGCTGCTGTCCGCCGCGGAGGTCGTGGCGGGCGAGCTGACGGACGAGCAGGCGAAGCTCGCCGAGCGGCTGCGCTGGCTGCACCTGTGGACCGCGGGGGCCGACACCCTGCCCCCGGCCCTGCTCGGGTCGGGGGCGGCGATCACGTCGTCGTCGGGGAACGGGGCCGTCCCGCTCGCCGAGCACGCGATGATGCTGATGATGATGCTGGACCGGGACGTGCCCCGGGCGTTCCGCGCGCAGCAGCGCAGCGAGTGGGACCGCTTCCGGCACGGCGAGCTCGCGGGCGCGACGCTCGGCATCGTGGGGCTCGGCCGGATCGGGGCCGAGCTCGCGGTTCGGGCGCGGGCCTTCGGGATGCGCGTGCTCGGCGTCCGGAACCGGCCGGACCGGCCGGTGGAGGGCGTCGAGCACGTGTACGGGCCCGCGGAGCTGCGCACGATGCTGCCCGAGTGCGACTTCGTGGTGGTCACCGCCCCGCTCACCCCCGCGACCCGGGGGATGCTGGGCGAGGCCGAGTTCCGCGCGATGAAGCCGACCGCCCGCTACCTCTGCGTGTCCCGCGGCGCGCTCGCGGACACCGCGGCGCTGCTGCGCGCCCTGCGGGAGGGCTGGATCGCCGGCGCCGGGCTCGACGCGCACGAGGTCGAGCCGCTGCCCGCGGACAGTCCGTTCTGGACGCTGCCGAACGTCGTCGTGACCCCGCACCACGGCGCCACCACCCCCGGCACCCCGCGCCGGGGGTTCGAGATCCTCCTCGCCGGCCTCGGTGCGTACCTGGCCGGCGAGGAGCTCCCCAACCTCGTCGATCCCGCCGTCGGCTACTGACCCGATCCACCGGAGAGAAGCGACCATGAGTTTCCCGTTCGGCGCCGTCTACTACCGCAGGTCGAACCCGCCCGCCACGGACTGGGAGCGCGACTACGCGACCGCGGCGGAGGACGGGATGACCACCTTCCGGCACTGGTTCATGTGGTCGGTGATCGAGCCCGCCCCGGGCCGCTTCGAGTGGGCCGAGTTCGACGAGCAGTTCGCGCTCGCGGAGCGCAACGGCATGAAGACCGTCATCGCCGAGCTGACGAAGACCGCCCCGGAGTGGCTGTTCCGGCAGCTGCCGCACGCGCGCTACGAGCGCCGCGACGGCAGCCCGGTGCGCTCGGACATGTTCGACAGCAGCGCGATCGGCGGCCGACCCGGCGTCTGCCTCGACAACGACGACGCCCGCGAGCTGGCCGGCCGGTTCCTGCGCGAGCTCGCGGGCCGCTACCGCGACCATCCGGCGATGGGCGGCTACGACGTCTGGAACGAGTGCAACTACGAGGAGGACGTCTGCTACTGCCCGGCCAGCGCGCAGCGCTTCCGGGAGTGGCTGGAGAAGAAGTACGGCGACATCACCGCGCTCGTCGGGGCGTGGGGCCGGGCCTACTCGGACTGGGCGGACGTGGAGCCCCCGCGCGGCAAGGACGCCTACGGCGACCGGCTGGACTGGATCGAGTACCGCCGCGACGCCGCCTACGACCTCATGCGCTGGCGGATCGAGGTGATCAAGAGCGTCGACCCCGTCAACCCGATCATCGCGCACGGTGTCGGGGCCACCCTCGGGCACGCCGCGGGCCGCGGCGCCGACGACTGGCGGGCCGCCGCCGAGGTCGACGTCTACGGCCTCACCTTCATCCCCGCCCGGCACGGCGACGAGTCGTGGCGGCTGCCGCTGTGCTTCGACCTGGTGCGCTCCGCCTCGCGCGGCAAGCCGTACTGGTACGCCGAATCGCAGGGCGGTCCACTGTGGATGCAGCCGCAGGTGCTGGGTCGCCCGCGCGAGGACGCCCGGATCGTCAAGCCGGAGGACGTGCGCTACTGGGCGATGGCAGGCTTCGCCACCGGCGCCCGCGGGCACTTCTACCTGCGCTGGCGCCCGCTGCTAAACGGTCCGCTGTTCGGCGCGTTCGGCCCCTACGGCATGGACGGCTCCCGCACCGACCGCTCCGCGGCGATGGCCGAGGTCGCGCACTGGGTGAACGCGCCCGAGCAGGAGGGGCTGTGGGCGGCGGCGCCGAGCCCCGCCGACGTCGGGATCGTGTTCGCGCCGGAGTCGCAGGACTACTCCTACGCCGCCGGCCTGAATACCATGACCCCCGAGGCCGCGCCGAACATGTGGACCAGCGCCGGCACCTACTACCAGGCCGCGACCGGCGCCTACCGGGGCTTCTTCGACAATGGCGTGGCCACCGACTTCGTGCACGTCGACGACCTGGCCACCACCGACCGCGAGGTCCTCTACCTGCCGTTCCCGGCCATGCTCAAGGACTCCACGGTCGACGCCCTGGTCGAGTGGGTGCGGGCGGGCGGCACCCTCATCTCGGAGGGCACCCCCGGCTACTTCCGGGACAACGGGTGGGCCGCGCCCGTCCAGCCCCGGGCCGGCCTGGCGGACCTGTTCGGCGTGCGGGAGGTCGACGTCGAGTTCACCCCCGACCTCACCGTGCACGACGTCGTCGTGACCAGCGGCGAGCACCGCGTGCGCGGGGGCGGGTTCAAGCAGGTCTACGAGGCCACCACGGCCACCGTCGTCGGCGAGTACTCCGACGGCACCCCCGCCATGACCGACAACCGGTTCGGGGCGGGCCGCGCGATCCTCGTGGGCACGCACCCGGGCGTCGGCTACAGCGTGCACGCCGACGCGGAGTCCCGGGCCTGGTACGGGGACCTGCTGGAGCGGGTCGGCCGGCAGCCGCGGTACCGCACATCCGAGCCGGCCGTGATCGTGCGCGAGCACGCCGGGGCGTCCGGCCGGTACCTGTGGGTGCTCAACCCCACCCGCGAGGAGCTGGTCACCGAGATCACCGCGGCCCACGATCCCGGCGCGCTCACCGTCCACCGCGGCACCGATGCTCTGTCCGATGTGGACGGACGTACGTTCCGGGTGCGGGTCCCCGCGCGCGACGCCGTGGTGCTGACCCTCGGGGGCGCCTCATGACCTGGTGGCGCAGCCCCTTCCGGATGGTGCAGACCAACCTCCGCCTGGTCGACGCCGACCTCGACGCCGACAAGGTGGCGTCCTTCGTCGCCGGCCACGGCGCGAACGCCTGGCTGGTCAACACCGGCGGCATCTACGCCAACCACCCGAGCGCGCTGGACTGCCAGACGCCCAACCCGGAGCTCGCCGCCCGCCCCGGCGGCGACCTGGTGGCCGACGCGGTGGCCGCGGCGCGGGCCCACGGCCTGCACTACCTGGCGCGCATGGACTTCTCGAAGGTCCTGCCGGAGCACGCCGAGGCGCACCCGGAGTGGCTGTACCTCAGCGCGGCGGGAGAGCGGCAGGTCTTCAACGGCCTGACCACCACCTGCCCGAGCGCGGGGTACTTCCAGGAGGCCCTGTTCGACGTGCTGGGCGAGGTCCTCGACACCTACCCGGTCGAGGGCTTCTTCCTGAACTGGTTCATGTACTCCGAGCAGGACTACGCCCACCGCTACCACGGGCCCTGCCACTGTGCGGCGTGCGCGGAGCGGTTCCCGGCGGACACCGGGCTGGCCCTCCCCGCCACCCGCGAGGACCCGGCCTACCCCGCCTGGACGCGGTGGAGCCGCGGGATGCTGCTGGAGCTCGGCACCCGAATCCAGGAGTTCGTGGAGGCCCGCAAGCCGGGCACGCCGCTGATCCTGCACGACACCGCGCACATCCGGTACGTCGAGGCGAACAACGCGATCGGCCGCGAGCCATGGCACCACCAGACCGCGGAGAGCGTGAGCGCCGCGCTGACCGCGCTGCCGGACTCCCCGGTCGTCGTCAACTGCGCGGAGTTCCTGGACTTCCCGTACCGGGTGGCGGGGGAGGAGCCCGAGCGGTATGCGCAGTACCTGGTCCAGGCCTTCTCGCGCGGCGCCGCGTTCTCGACGTACATGATGGGCTACCCGGGGCGGATCCCCTATCCCGCGACGGAGGTCGCGGGCGAGCTGACCCGCTTCCACCGCGACCACGCGGAGCTGTACGAGGGCCTGCGGCAGGAGTCCGCGGTGCTGCTCGCCAGCTCCAGCGCGGACCTCACCCCGCACTCGCAGGGCGCCACCCACCCGGAGTTCCGCGGGATGTACTCGGCGCTGCTGGAGAGCCACGTCCCGTTCGACGTCGTCCTGGCCCGCCAGCTCACCCGGCTCGGCGACCGGTTGCACCGCTACCGGGCGCTGGTCCTGCCCGGGGTCGGCGCACTCGACGCGGAGACCGCGGCCCTCGTCGACCGGTTCGTCGAGCGCGGTGGCGTCCTGCTGGCCACCGGCGGCTCCGGGTTCGACGGCGACACCGTGCAGTTGGCGAGCCTCGGGCTCGCCTCCGCCGGTGCCGTGCGCAGCGGGTCGGAGCTGCTGTCGGTGCACGTGCAGGTCGACGAGCAGACGGTCCTGCCGGTGCTCGGCACCCTGCGCGCCCCGGTGCCCACGGAGGGCACCGAGGTGCCGTGGCCGGTGCTGGCCCAGGGCCGCTTCGGACCGCCCGAGTACTGCTACGGCCAGGACCCCACCGACGAGCCGGGCCTGCTCGTGTCCCGGTACGGCGCGGGGGTGGCGGCGACCGTGCCCTGGGACATCGGCGCGGGCTACCGGCAGCTGGGCGCCCGGGTGTTCCGCACCGCGCTCGGCGGGCTGCTCGAGCAGCTCGCCCCCGGGACCGCGCTGGCGACCGACCTCCCCCCGCAGGTCGAGATCGTGCTCGGTCGCGGCGCGGCCGGTCGGCTCGTGCACCTGGTCAGCCACGTCCACAGCACTCCGACCGGGTACGCCGAGCCGGTCGGGGTGCGCGGGCGGGTGCTGCGGGTGCCGGGCGCCGCGGGGGCCACCGTGCGGGCGCTCGTCGCGGGCACCGAGCCCGCGACCCGGACGGAGGGCGACGACCTCGTCGTCGAGCTCCCCGAGATCCACCGGTTCGAGGTGCTGGCCGTCGGTGCCCAGCCCGACCACGAATGACGACCGACAGGAAGTGAACGCAGGTGTCTCCCCGTTACCTGGTCAACTGCTCGATCATCTTCACCGAGCTCCCGGTGCTGGAGCGGCCCGCCGCCGCCAAGGCGGCCGGGTTCGACGCCGTCGAGTTCTGGTGGCCCTTCGCCACCGCCGTGCCCGAGGACACCGAGGTCGCCGCGTTCGTCGCCGCCGTCCGTGACGCCGGCGTCCAGCTGGTGGGCCTGAACTTCTTCGCGGGCGACGTGCCCGCGGGGGAGCGCGGCGTGGTGTCCGACCCGGGTCGCGTCCGGGAGTTCCAGGACAGCGTCGAGGTCGCGGTCGGCATCGGCGAGGCGCTCCGCGTCTCCGGGTTCAACGCCCTCTACGGCAACCGGTCGGCGGAGTACAGCCCCGCGGCGCAGGACGAGCTCGCCCTGGCCAACCTGGCCCACGCGGCCGGGCGGGCCGCGTCGATCGGCGCGGGGGTGTTCCTCGAGCCGGTCAGCGGGGCGGACCGCTACCCGCTGCGCACCGCGTCCGACGTGATGGCCGTGCTCGACCAGCTCGACGGGGCCGGGGTGACCGGCGTCGGCATGCTGGCGGACCTCTACCACCTCGCCGTGAACGGCGACGACGTGCCGTCCGTGCTGGCCAAGCACCTGGAGCGGGTCACCCACGTGCAGATCGCCGACGCGCCGGGCCGCGGCGAGCCGGGCACCGGCGGGCTGCCGCTGGACCGGTGGGTCGCCTCGGCGTACCGCGCGGGCTACGAGGGCTGGGTCGGGCTGGAGTACAAGCCCGCCACCGACGACCCGTTCGGCTGGCTGCCCCGCGAGCTGCGCGGCTCGGCCGGAGTGTCCTGAGTGGAGGACCGGCTGCGGGTCGTGCCGGCGAGCCCCCGAGGAGCTCTGCCGCGAGATGGCGGAGCGCGAGCCGCGGATGGAGCTGGTGCGCGAGCACGACCTGCTGCCGCCCAAGCGGTTCCCCGGTGACCACCGGGGCGACCCGGGCTTCCGGCGGGACGCCGCGGCCGAGGCGCGCTTCCACGCCCTACTCGACTCGGCCGAGGCGCTGTTCGGCATCCCGGACCTCGACCCGGCGGCGCTGCGCCGCACGGTGCGGGCCAACCCGCGGCTGCGCTGGGTGCACACCATGGCCGCGGGTGGCGGATCGGCGGTGCGCGCCGCCACACTGACCCGCGACGAGCTGGACCGGGTCGCGTTCACCACCTCGGCGGGCGTGCACGCCCGCCCGCTGGCGGAGTTCTCCCTGCTCGGGCTGCTGGCCGGGGCGAAGAACCTGCCGCGGTTGCAGGCCGCGCAGGCCCGCGCGGAGTGGGAGGGCCGCTGGTTCATGGGCCAGCTCGCCCACCTGTCCGTCCTGGTCGTGGGGCTGGGCGGGGTCGGCCGCGAGGTGGCCCGGCTGCTGGCGGCCTTCGGCTGCCGGGTGGTCGGGACCTCGCGCAGGCCGGGCGTCCGGGTCGAGGGGTCGACGAGACCGTCTCACCCACCGACCTGGGCGCCGCGGCCGCGCGGGTCGACGGGATCGTCGTCGCGCTGCCCGGCACGCTTGCGACAGAGGGCCTGGTCGGGGCAGAGGTGCTGGCCGGGGTCCGGCCCGGGACCACGCTGGTCAACGTGGGCCGGGGCACCGTCGTCGACGAGCCCGCCCTGGTCGCGGCGCTGCGGGACGGGCGGATCGGCTACGCCGCCCTCGAGGTGACCGCCCGCGAGCCGCTGCCCGCGGACAGTCCGTTGTGGACGATGCCGAACGTGCTCCTCAGCCCGCACACCGCCGCGCTCGACACGGAGGAGGACCGGCGAATCGCCCGGCTCTTCGCCGAGAACGCGGGCCTGCTCGTCGAGGGCCGCCCGTTGCGCAACCGGGTGGACACCGTGGAGTTCTACTGATGGTGGCCGGGGTCGTCCTCCTCCGGGAGGACGGCGTGGTCGTCGCCGTTCGGCGGACGGCGACGCCCCGTTACCCCCGGAGCGGACGGCGCCCGGATGTCCGGCCTGCTCGCGGACATGGTCGCCGACCCGCGGGCGACCGTGCCTGGGGGGCGCGGTCTGCGGGGTCGGGGTCGGCGCGGCAGGTCTGGCTCACGCTGCGACTGCTGGGGCCCGGGGACGAGGTCGAGCACAGCGGCGAGGACCTCGGGGAGATCCGGAACCGGCCCGCGCCGGACGCCGTCGGGCACCGGGTTGAGCACGGCGGCACGCGGTTCACCGATCCCGTGCTGATCGACGCGGCCCTCCGAGCCGAGCTGGAGGAGCTCACCGCCCTCGCCGAGGTGGGCGGTGACGATCCGCCGCGACCTGGTCCGCTCCGCGACCTGCCTCGCGCACCAGGCGTGGGGCAGGCCGTGAAGCCGTAGCGGCGAATCGCGTAGCGCTCCCGCCACTCCGCTGGTTTCACCCCGCCGGAGGGGGGACTGGTCATGGCCACCCGGTCCGGCAGCGTGGACCCCGGTTTGGTGCTGTGGCTGGAGGAGCGCGAGGGGCTCAGCCCGCACGAGGTCGCCGAGGCCTTGGAGCAGCGCTCGGGACCGCGACGACGCACGACGGACGGGGAGATCACCGCTCCTCGCACCCGGGTCCGCACCTTCGTGATCCCGGGCCCGCGAGGACCTGGAGATCCCCGCGGCACACGCCGCGACGATCGCAGCGTTGCCCCCGCACCCTGTTCAGGGGCGCCTCCGGCGCCGGCCGCGCGGGGCTGCGGCCTCCGGCCGGTCCCCCGCGACACGCGCGGCTCGCAGCCCTGTCAGGCGGTCGTACCTGCTTCAGCCGGCTCAGCGGGCTGCGCGATGAACTTGGTCGCGACGGGACCGCAGTTTCCGGTCTGCACGTACTGGTGCACCTCGTAGATGAGTGCGCCGAGTGCGCCGAGCTGCTCGGCAATGTCAGTGGGGGCCGCTTCCTTGTCTGCGAGAATGCTCAGTACGACATGTTCCGCCCCGGTATAGTCGTGCCCGAAACTGTCTGCGAACTCATCGGCCCGCTCCAGTGCTCGGACCATTCGCGGAGTAAGCCGTGAGGTGTCATACTTCATCATTCTGGAGCCCTCCGGGTACCCCGTCTCCCGGTCACCAGGCACGATGACCTCGGTGTGGACGCCTGACGCTGGTGCAGCCTGCTGCTGGACACCTACGGAGGGTACGGCTGCGGGAGCGGTGGCGGCGAACGCTGTGCTGGCTGCGCCGCCGAGGAGCGCTATCGAGATCGTGCTCAAAGCATGGCCTTGGCGATGCGCCTAGTCATTGTCTTCCCCCCGGGGCAAGATAGATGATCTGTCCAATCCTCGGCGGAGTGGACACCCGGAGCAATTCATCATTCGGGTCGTGAGGCGCATCGCGCACCGTCACAGGCTAGTCCGGATGAGCGCGATTACTCGTGTCATTCTTGTCGCTTCGCGCTGCAAATATCGACCGGACGTGATCATCGCGCGGTGTGTGACTGGATAGCGGTGTCACTGGGTAAGGCCATCCACACCCTCCGCCACGTCGGCCGGGCCCGCCGAGGTGAGCTGAGTACTGGCGCCGATCGTGGCCGAGGTCGGCTACCTCCTCCATCCAAGGGCAGCCCGCGGGCCGAGTCCACGTTCCTGCGGTCCCTCGCCGCCGGGGACTTCCGAACGGTCGAGCTCACCTCAAGGTGCTTGCCCATCCGCACATAAGTCGCGTAGCGTCGGTCGTCGTGTGTCGAGGGATTCGCTGATGGCCCACCAGACGGGGCCGCTGGGCGGGGTTCGGGTCGTCGAGCTGGCGGGCCTCGGGCCGGGCCCGTTCGCCTGCATGCTGCTGGCGGACATGGGAGCCGCGGTGATCCGCGTCGACCGGCCCGGTGGGGTGATCCGCGGCGCCGACGCGCACGGCCGCGGGCGCCGCTCGATCGTGCTGAACCTGAAGGAGCCGGCAGCCGTCGAGGTCCTGCTGGCGTTGGTCGACACGGCGGACGTCCTGGTCGAGGGGTTCCGGCCGGGGGTGGCGGAACGCCTGGGTGTCGGCCCGCTGGTCTGTCACGCGCGCAACCCCAGGCTGGTCTACGGCCGGATGACCGGCTGGGGCCAGGACGGGCCGCTGGCGCACGAGGTCGGGCACGACATCACCTACCTCGCGCTCAGCGGAGCCCTGCACGCGATCGGACCCGAGGGCGGTGAGCCGGCCGTGCCGCTGAACCTGGTCGCGGACTACGGCGGCGGCGGGGCCTTCCTCGCACTCGGGGTCACCGCCGCGCTGGCCGCCGTGCGCGGTGGCGCGCCCGGGCAGGTCGTCGACGCCGCCATGGTCGACGGGGTGGCCGCGATGATGGCGCCCTTCCACGCGATGGTCGCGTCGGGCCGCTGGTCCGCCGAGCGCGGCACGAACCTGCTGGACTCGGGCGCGCCGTTCTACCGGACCTACCGCACGGTGGACGACCGGTGGATCGCGGTCGGCGCGATCGAGGCCCCCTTCTACCGGGCCTTCGTGGCCGGGCTCGGTCTGGACCCGGCCGAGCTGCCGCCGCAACAGGACCCCTCGAGCTGGCCCGAGCTGCGCGCACGGTTCGCCCGGATCGTCGCGTCCCGCAGCCGTGACGAGTGGGTCGAGCGGTTCACCGGCACCGACGCCTGCGTCGCGCCGGTGCTGACCCCGGCGGAGGCCGTCCGGCATCCCCACGCCGTGGCTCGGGGGATGTTCCACGAGGTGGACGGCGTGGTCCACCCGGCGCCCGCGCCGCGGTTCGGCACTGGTCCCGCGGTGGCGTCCCGGCCGACGCACACGAACGGAACAGACACCGATGCGCTGCTGACCGAGCTCGGGTTCGACGCCGGGGCGGTCGAGAAGCTGCGGGCGGCGGGCGCGGTCGGATGACGAGGCGGGGCGGCGGTCCCGCACCGACCTGATTGCCGGGCTCACCGCCGTCGAGCCCTCCCCGAGCGCGGGCCGACGGTCGGTCGTCGCGGACGAGCCGGACGTGCGCGCCCTCGCCGTGAGCTCGGTTCCTGGATGGCCTCACCAGCTAGCGCCCGAGATCACTAGCGCCGGCGGCCAGGTACTGCGCGCCCGGCCCGTCGAGCTGCGGCAACGCGGTGGTGGCCCGGCCCGTGAGCAGCAACAGCAGGGCGCGGACCGGCCCGCGCACCTCGGCACCCTCCCCGGCCCGCCAGTCGGCGTCCGTTGCCACCAGCCGCAGCCCCCGCAATCGGCGGCGGGCCCAGAAGGGCCACCCCATCCGCCACACCCGTTCGGCACCCTCGCGGGCGGCGTCGACCGGCATGGCGACGGTGCGCCCGAGCGGGACGGCTACGTCCTGAATGTGCACCAGCGTGTCGAACACCAGGTTGTCCAGGGTGGTGATAGCCGGCTTGCGCCTGCTGTCCGCGAGCTCGCGGAGCTCCCCGACCAGGTCGACACCAGGCCGCCGGGCATGCGCGATCGCCAGGTCCCGGTTGACGGCGTCGAAGTCACCATGGGCTCGCGCACCCGCCGCCAGGATCCGGAACAGCCCCGGTGACTGCGGGGTGAGCGCGAGATGCGCCGCGACGTCCCGCACCCGCCACTGCCCGCACAGCGAGGGCCGCTCCCACTCCTCCTCGTCGAGCTCGGCGAGCAGACCGGCCAGGACCCGGCGCTGGTCGGCGATCACCCCCCACTTCTCCTCGCGATCCATCACGAACCCCCATCGGTCAGAGAGACTGACTAATTGGTCAGAGTCTCTTACGAACCTCTACGATCGTCAAGGTGGACGAACCGAACGTCGGCGTGCTGCTGTTCCTGCCCTACCGGGCCATGGAGGGCCGCGTGTTCGACGCACTGGCCGCCGCAGGCTTCGACGACTTCACCCCGGCCCAGGCCCGGGTCCTGCAACGGATCGGGCCGGACGGCAGCCGGCTCACCGACCTCGCCGCCCAGGCCGGCGTCACGAAGCAGAGCGCAGGCTTCCTCGTGGACCAGCTCGAACGCACCGGCTACGTCGAGCGCATCCCGGACCCCACGGACGGCCGCGCCCGGCTCGTCCGGATCGCCGAGCGAGGAGCCAGAGCCGTGGAGACCTCCCGCCACGTCGTGGCCGAGGTCGAGGCGGAATGGACCGCACACCTCGGCGAGGACGCCATGACCCGGCTCCGGAAGATCCTCGCCGACCTCCGTGTGATCACCGATCCGTGGCGGTGACCGCCGGTCCGGCCGCCGCCAACGCCGACACCAGGCCCGGGACTGCCACTACCGCCACCGCGGGGAACGACCACCCGACTCCTGAACCGCCGTTGCAGTACCAGCGCAATTCGTCCCGCCGATGGTGCCAGAGGCGTCGGTGGCGGTCGTTGCCGGGCGGTCGGCCGTCGCGCAGGCTCGGTGCGCCCCCGGTGCACCTCTCCCGAACGGACCCGCCCGTGGACCAGACCCTCGTTCCCTCACCGTCGGACGTCGCGGCGGCCGTCGCCGCATCGCTGGACGTCGCCCACCGCCACGATCCCTATCCGGCCTACTCCGTGCTGCGCGACGCCCCGGGCTTCCCCCCGGGGCCGCTGGGGACGCACGTGCTGTCCCGCTACGCCGACTGCGAGGCGGTGCTCGCGGATCCGGCGTGGAGCCACGCCGAGGAGTCCCGGCTCCTGCACCCCGACAGCGACGTCCACCTGCCCGGCTCGTTCCTCTGGATGGACCCGCCCGACCACACCCGGCTGCGCGGTCTCGTCGCGCAGGCGTTCACGCCGCGCCGGATCCTCTCGATGCGGGAGGACGCCAGGACGATCGTCGACGGCCTGCTCGACGTCGCCGTCGAGCAGGGCACCGTCGACCTCGTCGAGGCCCTGGCCTATCCGTTGCCCCTGCGGATGATCTGCCGGTTGATGGGGGTGCCGCCCGAGGCCGAGGACGAGGTGCGCCGGATGTCCGCCGGCATCGCGCGGGGCCTCGACCCCGACGTGCTGCTTCGGCCCGAGGAGCTCGCCACGCGGACGACCGCGGTGCACGACTTCACCGCCTTCTTCGGCGAGCTGGCGGCACGTCGGCGGGCCGAGCCGCACGACGACCTGGTCACGGCGCTCGTCCGAGCCGAACAGGACGGGGATCGCCTCGGCCCGGTGGAGCTGCTGGGCACGCTGCTGATCCTCGTCGTCGCCGGCCACGAGACCACGGTCAACCTCGTCGCCAACGGTGTGCGCGCGCTCGCCGCGGACCCTACCCAGCTGGCCGCGCTGCGGGCGGACCCGGAGCTGGCGGGCCCGGCCGTCGAGGAGATCCTCCGGTTCGACCCGCCGGTCCACCTGACCACCCGGACGGCCCGCACCGCCCTGACCGTCGGCGACCGGAGGTTCGAGGAGGGCGAGAGCCTGCTGCTCCTGCTCGGCGCCGCCAACCGCGATGCGGCCGCGTTCGCGGCGGCCGACGCCCTGGACGTCACCCGCTACGCCGCGCGGGGTACGCGCCGACACCTCGCCTTCGGCCTGGGCCTGCACCACTGCCTCGGCGCCGCGTTGGCCCGCCTGGAGCTCGAGACCGTGCTGCGCGCCCTCGTCGCCCGCCGGGTCGAGGTCGAGCTGCTCACCGACCGGCCGCGTTACCGGCCGAACCTCGTCGTGCGCGGGATGGCGGAGCTGCCCGTGCGGATCACGGAGGCCTCCCGATGACCGGCCCGACCACGTCGGGCGCGCTGTTCGCCGCGTTCGACCCGGCGCTTCAGCACGACCCGTACCCCGCCTACCGCGCGGCCCGCGACGCGGGCCCGCTGCTGCCGTACCTCCTCGACGACGTCCCCGTCCACCTGGTCACGCGCTACGCCGAGTGCGCCGAGATCCTGACCAGCCCCGTGTGGGGGCACGGCTACGCCGAGGGCATCAGCCCGTTCCGCGATCCCGGCGCGCGCATCCCCGGCTCCTTCGTGCGCATGGACCCGCCGGAGCACGGGCGCTTCCGCGGTCTCCTGACCAAGCAGTTCCTCCCGCGGGCGGTCGCGGAGCTCCGGCCCACCGCCGCCACGATCGTCGAGGAGCTGATGGACACGGCAGTCGCCGACGGCGGGCTGGACGCCATCGCCGGCCTCTCGGAACCGCTGGCCGCGGCCATGATCCAGGGGCGGCTGCTCGGGGTCCCCGAGGCGGACCGCCCGATGCTGCGGGCCTGGGAGCTGGCCATCGCCCGTGGCACCGATCCGGACGACCTCCTCACCGAGGCGGACATGACCGCCCGTGTCGAGGCGGCCCAGGGCTGCGCGGCGTATTTCGGTGAGCTCGTCGCGCGCCGATGCCGCGAACCCGGGGACGACCTGCTCTCCGGCCTGGCGGCCGGCATCGCCGAGGGTGTGCTGACGCTGGCCGAGGTGGTCGGCATCGCCCTCTTGCTGCT
>Ga0157379_10003342_pt1 | contig 13592 bp, 14 predicted proteins | sample S25metaG_FD_121802 | JGI IMG/M metagenome (GOLD analysis project Ga0157379, IMG submission 121802) | Switchgrass rhizosphere microbial communities from Kellogg Biological Station, Michigan, USA - S2-5 metaG | ecosystem: Host-associated > Plants > Roots > Rhizosphere > Soil | place: USA... | reverse complement strand
GTTCGCTGATCGCTCCTCTGTGGAATCATATTCCCCACGGATATTCTTTGAAGATTTTTTTTTTTTGCCCGTATCCTTTCCATTCAAGTGATTCACGTCGGCGATCTATTCTTCCAAGTCGATGAGATGGTGGTTTCTGGTCCTCCTTTTGAACATTAGCCCACACCAAAGAGGTATTATCCATTTTATTTAACCCTTAACAAGTAGAATTCCTTTTTTTTCCACGGAAGCAGGGGCGGTACGCCAGGTGTACTCCTGTATGGCATGCAAAACCTTAAGTTTTAGGGCTCGCAATATCATTAATAAGGAGGCCTATTGAACAGGATCGACTGAAAGACGCTTTATCTATCGAATGTCTTATGATTTTCATGCTTTTGGTCAAACGGTAAGGGCACTAACATCTTGTCGCATAATCCTTTATCATATGCCACACACGACAAGAGGGCAACCGTAGAGAAAGAATCAGCAGATGACAAGTATGAAAATGAAGGCATGTCAGCAAATAATCCGTAGGGTTGGTGACATATCTTGAGAAATATCAATATAAGCTAATTTTGGCGTATAAAGATATAGATATTATTTTTGAAAATGCCTCCAAAATTGAGCCCCGGAAAATGAATTACAATGTGTGAAGAAATCCGACGAATATCACGACTAGTTTGATATCTTCCAGGTAAGGAGTCGACCGTGTCTCAATTGACCACTGATGTTTACTTTCGCTCCTCTCTTGGTATATACTCTCAAGCCGACTAGGAGGTTATCGTGATCAGAGTCTTTGTTCTGCAGGGCGGCAATCGTGGTCAGAATATAAAACATACACGTAATTCATTTGAACTTACGGTGTCTTTGAGATCTGCAGCATCGTCAGAAGTTTCTAATCTCAGCATCTTGTGTTCCGCGGGATGCGCTCCAGAGAAATAACAAGCGTTGCAAAGGTCGAAATCGGAGCAAACGAGACACTTCCAACGAATACCAGTCACGGGCGATGCCTTGCAGCCATCACAAATAATACCCTCGTGAACGTTTTTAATTTCTAAAGATGTTTAGATTATGTATCAGTTATGAAAAGAGAAAATATGCTTACGATCCCTTGTTTCGAGCCTCATAACATTGTGAGTAGTTGCATGGCCGTCCGTGGATTTCCCAGCGTCGTGACACTTATCGCAGAGATCGTAATCAGCACAAACCAAACACTTCCACCTCACTCCATCAATGGGAGTCGCCTTGCAGCCATTGCATGCAACGCCATTATGAATCTCTAGGCGGGAAGTATCGATCAGCTTCTTCGATTCGTCTTCAGAACTTGATGATTCGTCACTGCTGTCGTCATCGGAATCATCGGAATCATCCTTCTTTTCGTCTTTCTCATCGTCCTTCTTCTCGCCCTCTTTCTTCTCGCCTTCCTTCTTCTTTTCCTTCCCTTTCTCCTTCTCCTCTTCTTTCTGTCCCTTTTTTTTCTTTTCTTTTTTCTTCTTTTTCTCTCCATCCTCCTCCTCCTTCTTAACCTTTGTCCCTTCCCTGGCATTCTTCTCACCATCCTCCGCCCTGTCCTCCAAGCCCTCCTTACTTTCACTCTTCGCCGCCTTCTCGCCATTCTCCTTCACTTCCACTCCTTCCACCTTCTTCTCAACTTCATCCAACCCTGTTTGGACAATTACTTCGATCGTGGTGCCATCCTTGGCGTCGTTCTCTGCTAGAACAGTGATGCTACCGGGTTCGCCATCCTTCTTCTCCGCCAGAACGACATTTTCGAGGATCTTCTCGGGTTCGGTTTTGGTTTCTGGTGTGTCGACTTTTGCGTCATCTTCTGTGTTCACTATTACTTTAGTAGGAGGGAAGAAGCTGGCTTTGAGGGTTTTCCTGGCGGCAGTGCTGGCTTCGAAACTTTCGAGCTCCAATTGCAACAAGTCCTTTCCGTAGAAGACTTGAGCAGGGACAATGGTTTCGTCACGCCATTTTCTGAGGTACCTTTAGAAATCGAAAATAGTAATATTGCATGCGGAGCTTACTTGTGATCATAATTGGCAGCTAAAGACTTGCTCCGCGCCAATTCCGCACGGACACGAGATATTTTGCGGTCATCCCAAGAAGCCTGATTCGAGCTCACGAAGTCCTAGAACTATAAATTAACTTGGTCCCATATACCTCAACAGTCCGACCTACCTTAGCGCGGATAAGGCTACGGTCCAATCGTACCTGTTATTCAGACGATTAATCAAACCTCCAGCAGCTTTCCATAAAATATTTAACTCACATGCAAAACGTAATCGCCAGCTTCCAAATCCGCTTCTAGAGTTACGCTTCGACTCCATTCGATGGAGTAATCGGAGCGATCGATAAGTTCGTTTACACTTTTCTTGAACAGTAGGAAATCAAGACTCCACATGGAATATCCAGAATACTCCTCCCAAAACCGAGTATCGGCTTTGGATAAAATGATGATCGATGGGGAGTTCTCCGTTACGGTAAATGTAACTTAAAAAACGTTTAAATGTCATGTGCGGAGGAAAGTCTGAAGTGTCGTACAAGAAACGTCACCATACTGCCAGGGGCAAGGGAAGGGCCTGGCCGTAACATCCAACCAGTGAGACGACTGAATCCAGCTGTCGTCGAAGAGCTGAGTGATCTCAATTCCAACCCAAACGCGGAGGAAATCTTCATATTCCATAATGAAAGACCCGTCGTCTCCGAACTGGTGTTCAAGGGCTTTGAGCGCAGGGAGCCATTCCATGGTCCATTCCTTGCTGCCATCGCTCCAGCGGCCAGTCCACTCGCTCTGTCCCCAGGGATTGCGTACTTTGACAAAGCGTTTTCCGTTATATTCAACGGCCATCAGCACACTATATGCATGCTGGCTAACAAGACCTAAATAAAACATCCTAAGAGTTAAAGTCGGAGCTTTACCAAACTACAACCAAGTACCTTGAGTAGTAATCCAGCCACCAATGCCACCACTGGCCATGGAATGCATATAACAGCCGAAAAGCCTATCCTTTCCAGCTCTGGTGAGATTACTGCGCCAGAATTCATCTTTATCGAGGATGTCCTAAGAACGGTCAGATGCGGGAATAGTAGGGGAATAACCGACATACACTTGTATACATGACATGCGAGACACCTCTGCAGCAAATCGGAGTAAGGAATCACAATTTCTCTAGGAGTTGGTTTTCTCTCACCCGGTTAAATCTTCCAAAGCTTCCGCTGCCTCGCCGCCACTTAAGGAGGCATAGTCGCCGTGGAATTTAGCATAGGCTTTCTCAAGGAGGGGACTGAAGCCTGTGATTCAGCATGTGGCCGAAGTACGGTCAGTGGACGACCGAGTTTCGCTTACACCCAAGTTTCGTTTTCCTGACTAGAACTTGCAAAGTATAAAGTCTTGCTTCCTTTGCGGGCGAGTTTCTCATACATGTCCTTGTCGTTGTGATACGCAGTTTGAGTCTGGCAGTTTGGTAAGAAATAGATCAAATGGTGGAAAACGGAAGGGTATTTACCTCACTTCCGACTGTCTCCCATTTGGGAACACAGGTGTATAATTGGCTAATGAATCCATGGGTATGGACGCAATGATAAAGCAAAAACATATAACATACTCGTCGATGATCACCTCCACCCATTCACCGTCTCGATGGAAAATGAATCCGTAAACGCCAACCTTGACTTTGATAAAAGCCAATTAATAGGAATAATTGCACCGTCTTACCTGTTCATCTCTCTGGAAAGTATTTTAGTGTTTGGCTCCTTTACAGACACGTTTACTTACTGCCACACAAATCTTTTCGATCAGGCCAGGAATAGCAGACAAGGTTGCGACAGCGCAGAGGAACCAACAGTCACCAAGTCTGCCTTGTACAATATCACCAGATTGAATCCCATCAATAATAAACTGAGGATTATCGAAGATTTGATGAACCCTCAAGGTATCATCCGGAAATCCAGCCTCGCTGGTTCTGGTGAAAGAGGCCCATTGTTAAAGATCAGGAGGGATAAAAGGCGCGTGTAAATCAACCTTGAAAGTGAATTAAGGCAGAGATCTCTGTCTCTTCCCAAATCAAATTCCATATCCCTAAGAGAATTATTAGATATTAGTTCACATTGTAACGATACGGAAGGAGTTTGAGACGCACCTGAACCTGCGATTTCTCCTGCGACATTCCTTTGAAATCTGCTCCACTTGTACCTTGCATCTTTCGACGGCCTTTTCAAGTTCTTCGGTCACTAAGATGCTTGCTCTGAAGGGTTCTTGATTGTACACGTGTGCTTCATGGAGGTCTGTTGCGGCGGCTGTGGCGCGTCTCTTCTTATTCTTCTTCTTGGTCTTCGCACCGCCGTTGGTAGCGGATTTATTATGCAGTTCAAGTGGAAGAGGCATTGCGTACGATGCGCGTTGCTGCCCGACCCTGAATGCACACTGGTTTTTATAAACGCAGCATTCACAAGGCTATGCTTCACCCTGGCTAACCCCGAGGGGAAAGCAGTCGCTAATAGTCGCTAATCGAGTCAAATCTTTGATCGAGTTAGACTCATCCTGGCCAACAAGAGTCGATCAACCCCGGTCAACTCGCGCTCGAACCCAGGTACTTGTTCGCGAATTTATGAGTAGAATTCCAATAACTGAACATATAGGTAAATTCATGTAAGTAACTTGTTGAAAAGAGCGAAATAAGCAATTACCTCGTTACCTTGCCTGTGCCAAATCACCGCCCAAGATCCTCAATATCAGTGACTATCATTGAAGGATATCCTGATCAGCTGTCATATTACTCATTTTGAGACCCATGCCACTTGTCAGCCGTATGAAGCCGTTCAAACTCATTGGATGACTTCCGACATCAAGGATCAGAGGAACTTCTTGATTTTTGGGCTCATAACCTCCCCTACGCGCTTAGGCCGAGTATTTGTTTTTCGAGGTCAGCTCGATGCAATCCTTATGCAATTCACTCCAACCTAGGTCTGAAGAGAGTCAAGGAAACTGAGAAAATATCTGCATACCCGACATTTTCCGTACCTTTAAAATGAAATCCGGACCCTTCTTTGTGTGGCCAACTTGTCTAGTTTGCCACAGTACCCTGACAACAAACAACAAACGATCTTCCCAATTGTCCTTCATGCTCATCTGCCCAATTCGGCAAGCATGCCGAACCAATAAAAGCCTGTCTCTCGACTCATTCCACCTACTCGTGCGCATTGGGATCATCGAGAAGAGTGATATTATACAAATTCCCATATATGCAGGGGACACAATAAAAATATCAGACCATATTCACTACTACCTAACGAAATATATCCAAATATATATTAGAAATAAGAGATCCTATCGTCTTCTTTATCTCGGTTTCCTCCAAGAAATAAGTCTGCCATGTCGTAGCTGACCACTGATGTTAACCTTAGCACCCTTCTTCGTGTAAACACGCAAGCCCATTAGAAGAGTATCATCATCAGTTGGAATAATCTGTATGTAGACTATAAATAAAACTACGTTTAGGATTGTTTAAAGAAGAGACGCACAGGTAAGTGAAGATCTTCAGCATCAGCTGGTGTTTCAATTTTCAGCATTTGATGGTCGGCAGGATGGGCGCCTGAAGAATGACATGCATGGCAAAGGTCGTAATCGTCACAGACGAGGCATTTCCATCTCGGACCAATAACAGGACTAGTCTTGCATCCGTCGCAGGTAACGCCTTCATGGACGGCCAAAACCTCTGAGACGAATGTCAATTAAAAAAAGGTCATGAAACAATGAATTCACCCACCATCTCTGGTCTCGATCCGGAGCACCCTATGTTGGTTATTATGTCTCTCGGTTGCCCTGCCAGACCCGTGACAATCGTCGCAAAGGTCGTAATTCTCGCAAACCAAGCACTTCCATCTGATACCAACGATAACAGGCTTCCCGCACCCATCGCAGCTGAACCCGATATGGACATCAAGACGCGAAGCATCAATGACCACAGGTCTAGGTTGTCCTTGAGCTAAAGGATTCTCCGGCTGAGGCTGAGGGATTGTAAGGCCTCCACCGGACAGGAGCGCTTGAAGAGTTTCGCTGCTGGGAATGACACCCCCCGGAGAGATGGGAGATGCGATATCGTCCCCTTCACCAGTGCCATCTTTCTTCTCGCTACCAGCAGAAAGTGCTGGAGTAGAATCAGTATGTTCAGTAGAGTCTTCTTCATCTTTCTTCTCAACTACAACAGCCACGGTAGTCCCGTCGTTTCCATCATTCTCTGCTAGAACGAGAACGCCAGATGAATCAGATGCTTCTGTGTTGGCCACAGTAGGGGCAACTGCTTCTGAACCGGCGGTAGGAGCAGCCTGTTCATCTTGTGGTCCAGTGCTAATTGTGACTTTGGAGGCACTGGGGAAGAATTTGGCTTTGAGGGATTTGCGCGTTGAGGTGCTCTCCTCGAAACCTTCTATTTCGAGTTGCAAGAGGTCTTTTCCGGCAAAGGTTTCTGGTGGGACAACCATTGAATTACGCCATTCACTGAAGTTTTGATAATGAGCACACAAACTCCATTGATGCAAACAGACATACTCATGGTTATAATTCGCCGCCATGGACATGCAACGAGCTGCCTCTGACCAGACACGAGCGAGCTTGCGGTTATCCCACTGGGAGAGGTTGGTCTGGACATAGTTCTAGAATGAAAAATTAGCGAAGAGATGATACTGTGGAGATAGATGATTAACCTTTTGCCTGTGATAATTACGATCAAGGCGAACCTGTGAAGAAAAGGTCTAAGTATAGTCTAGCAAAATATTGGCAAGTGCACGCACGTGTAAGACGTAATCGCCAGCCTCGAGGTCTTTCGTAAGTGTGACACTACGAGGCCACTGGATCGAGTATTCGGAACGCCCGATGACCTTGTCACTTCCTTTTTTGTATAGAATAAAATCGAATGTCCAGAGCGAGTAACCGGAAAGCTCGGTCCAGTAGCGTGAATCAGCTTGCGAAAGAACAAGGACCGCTGAAGATGCCTCAGAGAGGGTGAATGTGACTGAGATCGGGGAAACTTATTAGAGTATAACTCAAGATCAGAGTAGAAGAACTCACAAGAGACGTCACCGAACTGCCACGGGCACGGGAAGGTCCTCGACGTAACATTCAACCAATGCGATGACTGAATCCAGCTCTCATCGAATAACTGGGTCCGCTCGACAGCGTACCATGTCCTCAAAAAGTCTTCATACTCCATGATGAATGAACCATCGTCACCGAACTGGTGATTCAGGAGATCAAGAGCAGGAAGCCATTCCTTGGTCCATTCTTTACTGCCGTCGCTCCATCGACCGTTCCATTCACCTCGTCCCCATGGGTTACGAATTTTGAGGAAACGTTTGCCGTTGTATTCGAGAGCTTGGAGGATGCTATATGCATGCGAGCTAATTAAACCTATCGGAGTTTGGTCGTCAGGATTTGAATGGAGAAACCGTACTATATAACTCACCATTAGTTGTAGTATCATCCGTAGCAAATCCTTTCCCGGCCAATGAATCAAGATAACACCCGAAAAGCCTGTCATTAGCAGTACGCATTAATTCGTTGTCCCAGAATTCCTCTTTGTCATAAATATCCTGTAATTTTGAAGAATAAGCATTCAAAAAAAAAACTGCAGATATTTATTGATAACGCACTCCCACGTAGACAATCTGGGAAACACCACTAGATAGTATGGTCAGCAAGGCGGTCAGGCCAAAATATAGTAACGAGATATACCCAGTCAAATCTTCCAGAGCCTGGAACGCATAACCGCCGTTTAAGGCTGCATAATCTCCATGAAGTTTAGCGAATGCCTTTTCGATGAGTGGTCTGTTATTACAAGTCATTAAATGATGACACCCGCGGTGTGGAGAAAATCATACACCCATGTTTCGTTTTCTTGGCTAGAGCTGGCGAAGAAGAGCGTCTTGGTGCCTCTCCTTCCCACATTTTCGTACAGATCTTTATCTTTATGATACAAGTTCTGGCTCTGTAAACATATTCAATCAAGACGCCGATTGAGATATCAGATTAGTACTTACAAGAGGTTGTAGAGTTTCCCATTTAGGAACACAGGTGTAGAGTTGACTACGGAATGATGAGCCGAATGATTAATGAGCATATAAAGAGAAGCTTACTCGTCGATAATGACATCAACCCATTCTCCATCACGACAGAAAATAAACCCGTAAATTCCAACCTTTTCATCTTTCTATATGACGGTCAGATAAGTCTAGGGAATAAATGGAGCTTGGTCTTACAGCCACACAAATCTTATCAATCAAACCGGGCATGGAAGACACTGTGGCCACGGCACATAGAAACCAACAGTCTCCGAGTCGGCCTTGAACAATATCGCTGGATTGAGCCCCATCAATAACAAACTGAGGCTTCTCGAATATTTGAGAGACACGGAGGCAGTCTGATGGTTTGAATTTCTCCGCCTCTGGGCTGTAGGCAAGATCAACGAAGTGCTTTCAAACACTTGTTCAAGACTCACGTAGATAAAGAATGAAGGCATTGATCTTCATCCTTTCCAAGGTCAAACTCGATGTCCCTATAGGGACAAATTAGTGAGTGGCTCAAACTTCTCCAGGCAAAACGGTTCATACCTGAATCTTCTGTTCCTGCTACGACATTCCTCCGCAAGCTCTGCAACCTTCGCTTTACACCTGGCGATGGCCTTATCAAGTTCGTCCGTTACAAGCAACCCTGCTCGGAACGCCTCTTGTTGATACACGTGAGCTTCATGGTAAGCAGGCATATCTGGCGGATCTGTCGCCCTCCTCGATGCAGGTGCCTTCGATGTAGGCGTCGACGATGGTACAGAGACTCCGCGAAGTTTATTCGCAATTTCAGAGAATAAGGTGGACATGGAAGGAAGTAAGAACGCTCAGGTTGAAGAAAATAGTATGTGACCTTATAATAAGCCAGGAGCCAGGGTACCAATCACAATTCTATTCCATGGGGATAAGCGCGATGATTCGCATAGCATCGTGCCGACATTTTGAGAACGAATTGTTGATCAACTATCATCGCCGCTCACGATCGCCTCCGTTGTGCCGACCTGACTGAAGCTAGATTAGGATGTGATCGTAGTTAGGAAGTATTTTCGCACGGCTTGAGTTTATCCCCTCTTTGAGAATGATTTACTAATCCAGATCGAACGAAACCTCCAGTTATGTGAGTAATACAAGTCTTTGAAACCTTTTTCTTTGTAATAAGGAACCATATCTACAGAAGCTATATAATGGGAGAACCAGCGGACAAATATCTCCATTGTAGTTAAAAGGACAACCTGGCGGCTGAACTTCAAACGCATCCCATAGATCATCGCTCAAATCACAACAAGACATGAAGGCAATCGCCATTTCTGCCACAGGTGATGTTGACGTTCTTCAACATGCAACTGTCGAGTTTCCACCCGTCGGTCCAAATGATATTCTTGTCAAAATCCAGGCCGTATCTCTAAACCCTGTTGAACTCAAGATTCGAAAAGGTATATGGGCAGGTGGGAGTGTTCCCGTAAGTTTTTCTTTCTTTGGGCTGTAAGGACTTAAAGTAGGCGATCCCGCTGACTTTGCCCTTAACAACATACTAGCCAGGGACCATCAGTGGCTTTGACTTCGCAGGAATAGTCGCGACTGTAGGCTCCGGCGTTCCAACCACCGAATATGAAGAAGGGGACCAAGTGTATGGCCTAGGATCCACTGTCCCAACTCGCTCGAATGCGGAATATGCCGCTGTCGACTGGCGTGCTCTGGCCAGAAAACCTATCGATGCAAGCTTCGAAGAGGCAGCTGCATGGCCACTAGTTGGTTTGACAGCTTGGGAGATGGTTGTTGAGGAGCTCGAGCTTAAAAGTGGGAGTGGAGCGCTACTTGTCATCAACGGTAAAATAATAAAACTGTCATCAAAATGCATCATTAGGCGAGAAGCTGATTACCTTGTTTTTCTTCTCGCTAAATTTAGGTGCTGGAGGAGTTGGATCGACCTTAATCCAAATTGCCAAACACTATGTTGGAGTGAAAACAATTATTGCCACTGCATCCAGACCAGAAACGTACACCCGTTTTATTTTTATATACTGGCCCCAAAGTTTGAATACAATCCTTGCATCTCTAGGATCGAACATGTTCTCAACATGGGTGCCACACACACTATTTCTCATAGAGAGCCACTCGTTCCGCAAATCAATGTATTAGGCTTGAGCGAACCTGTTAAGTATATCGCGGTGCTTACCAGCATAACATCGGATCTGCTTGCCCAGGTAATTCAATCCGATCTTCATCTTTGACGCAATTTTTTTAAATACCATGCTTGTATCCTCAGATAATTGAAGTCGCGGCTCCGTTTGCCAGAGTCGGACTTGCGGTGCAAGGACCTCCAGATGCCTTCTCAGGATTTGGGAAGGCTCAAATGAAGTCCCTTTCATTCCATTGGGGTAAGGGTGTACCCTTTCTATACCGATATGACTAACCCACCATGCTTCCTCAGCCTTTGTCTTCACCAAGTAAACTTTCTTTTCCTATTGATGGTTTCTGTGCCTTACAAGTGGCCAAGGTTGCTACACCAAAGAGAGAAACTTGACCTCCAAGCGAAAGCTCTTGAAGAAATCGCTAGATTATACGACAACGGTCTGTTCAAATCAATAGTTACTCGACGGTTTGATTTGACAGTCGATGGTCTCCGCAAGGCTCATGAAGGTGAGAAAGCACCTCTTATCTTTCTTCATGAGTCGACTAAAACGTTCGAATAGTCCTTGAAGAAGGTAAAGTCTATGGTAAGGTTGTGCTTGGCGTACCCAGCACTGGGGGATTTGAATGATGCACGTGAGAAAGACTACGAATCAATTCTTTTAGTTTGACCATCTTCTCGGAAATGTTGTTCTAGTCCTTTAAATTAAACATTTTTATTGAAGCGCGCCCTACTAGGATCGATGAGATAAGATTCCCAGGCGAGTCCAGTGCATACTCAGGACCTGGCTGCGCAGAGCTGCACATACCCTTTCCCTACACCCTCCCGTTCACCATCATTTATTTAATCTTATTGCATCAGGAAGTCATTCCAGTCCTCTCAGGATGTCAAATGGACAACAAACTTGTCCCACCAAAAGGGCTCGGACCGGGGATCATCAACACCGGACTCTTATATCGCTCACTGGCAACACCGGTGTTATTCCTTACGAGTCCTACCCATTTTGACAGTTGTAGTAAACTCCTTGTTACCACTTCATATCTTTACCACCTACTTATAGCTTTTGCCAACATGATGAACGGAGAAGATGCCCGGAAACGGATGGGGGAGATCATTGCTGAGTACGGGGCCGCACCGTTACCCCCGAAGTTCGATACGAAGGAAGAAGAGAGAGAGTCGTTTAAAGATCGGTTGGCGAAGGCGTGTAGGATACTTGAGTTTAAAGGATATAACGAGAATCTGTTAGGGATCATGACCTTTCGAGTAGGTCTTTCAATAGCTTATATCTCTTCTTCATCATCTGATCAATGCATCACTAGGATCCTGTGAATGAGGACACTTTCTGGGTAAGGGAAACATTGATAATATATAGCCTCAGTCGACTCACATATATGCAGACAACTCCCCGTAATACAAACTGGGGACTTATCCAGACTCAAGATCTCTTACATGTAGACTCGCAAGCCAATAACTTAGAGGAAGAGCGAGATTTTGATAAAGAGCGACTCTTAATTCATCTTGCTATTTACTCAGCTCGTCCAGAGATAAAGGCGATTGGTTATTCACAACCCCCTCATGGATTGGCCTTCTCGCACCAAGGAGCACTATTGAAACCTCTTACTCAAGACAGCTGCGCTTTCTATAAAGTAAATCGGCTATTATGCCTTGTGTCTTTGACCTGAAATCCTCCCGCTTATACTAGGATAACGCAGTCTATGATGGGCCTTTGGAAGGCGAGGAAGCATATCAAGGCATTGCAGCCGCTCTAGGAAGATGCAAGGTATACTCTCCAGAATATTTCTTCCGATAGTAAATCTAATCAATCCCTATACGCTTCCATTAAGCTTCTATTCATGAAGAACAACGGGTTCCTCCTAGTCGCTGAATCAATAGAAGCAGTCGTCTCGTTTTCCATATCCGCCGAGAAATGCTGCCAAGTCCAAGTCCTCGCGGAAATGGCAGCGAAGGGGAGAGAATTTGGACCCCCTCATCCTATTGGCGACGTGGAGGCTGCAGATACATATAAGAGCGTTGGGACGGAGATAGCTGGTGCCTTTAGGTTTATTTCCTTATTTATTTCGTTGTTGAATCAACTAATATTGACGGTGATCATAGTGCGTGGCCTGAGTATCAAGCCCTGAAAGTTCGCGAAGCGGCCCACTGATAAATAGGAAGGCGCCGATTTATAAGTAATATTTCTGGACAAGCAGGGAAGCTTGAGGAAGGGCCGAATGCGCACATGTATTATTATCATTTACCAGTAGCACATCAGATTTTGGGTCCACACCACATGGTGTGGTTTTGAAATTAGTTGCGAACCCTTCAGCTGACCGAATATTAGACAATAATTGTTTAGAGGGGGCTTTTGTGACGTGGTTTGTGGACCTTGCTGTTGCCAGGAACGTGTATGCACGACCTAATAATGCACACTGTCCTGAGGACTGGGGTTCGTAAGCGCGATTTGCTTCCTTGCAATTTGTCGATATATCAGATATTCAGTTCGATATCAAACGAATTGAATCGAAAACATTCTTAGCTGCAGACCAAATGCTCAATCGTTAAGACGTCTATAAATAGTCTTTATTGTAGCACGAGATTTTTGCCTTTCGATCCTCATTACTTACATTTCTAGATTAGCAAGGAAGGAAAGACGTTCGTTATTTAGTTCTGTCCAGCAGTGGAGAGAAGGAAAGAGGAAAAGAAAAGAAACGCGAAGCGATAAACAACAATCCTCAACATTCACAACTCGAAAGGAACATATAGCCCTCCATCTAATAAAACAATTCATCGCTTGCGTTTCCCTCCTCTTCTAGAAGGACGTCATCCTCCGACCGGTTCTGGACGAAGGGAGTCCTAAGTCAATGTTATCATACGAATTTCAAAAAAGGATGAACACGCACAATTTCTCGCCAGCCACGACCACGGGCGCTGCCTCGTATCCGTCCGTTTTTCCTATTGCACCCAGTACCATTCCGGTTACCAGTATTGGTGGTGGGGGTAGCGGTAGTCGCAGTCAGGGCGACAGAAATTGTCGCAGGAGTACCATTACCGCTGTTAGTGACAGTGAACTGAATGAAATAGCGATGTGAAATTGTCTGAATATGACTGAAGAAACAAGAATACGCACATAGATCATGTCATCTAGCGGTCCATGTTGTGCTACAGGGGCCAGGGCGGGCTGATGATTGCGGTATTGATACTTGCAACACGGTAAACACCAGCAGGAAGGCCAGCGGCGACAGTAGCAGTCAGTCTGCCGCCGGACGCAGCGGCATTCAGACCCTTGAAGAAAGCGAAATTTTGCGGATTCGTGACAGTCGTGTCGTCCAGACTTGCCACTTGCTCGATGACAACATGTGAATGACCAATGATGACGTTGTTACTGTAAAGTTGTTGAGGGGCTGCGAAGTTGTTTGAT
>Ga0157379_10003341_pt1 | contig 13593 bp, 12 predicted proteins | sample S25metaG_FD_121802 | JGI IMG/M metagenome (GOLD analysis project Ga0157379, IMG submission 121802) | Switchgrass rhizosphere microbial communities from Kellogg Biological Station, Michigan, USA - S2-5 metaG | ecosystem: Host-associated > Plants > Roots > Rhizosphere > Soil | place: USA... | reverse complement strand
CGAATCCGCCGTGAACACGGTGAATGCCCTTCACGTAGCATCCGCCCACGGAATCCGTGTCGATCAGATTCAACTCGACCGGCGCGACGGGTTCGCCGAGCACCTCGAGGTTCGAGCGGAGACCGACACGGCGGAGACGCGCGTCGCCGGGGCCCTGCTAGGCGATGCGCACCCGCGCCTCGTACGCATCGATGACTTCCGCGTCGACATGGCGCCACAGGGTACCCTCCTCATCCTCCGGAACCAGGACGTCCCCGGGGTGATCGGCCGGGTGGGATCGCTCCTGGGCGATGCGGGCATCAATATCGCCGGGTACCATCAGTCGCGACTCGACGCCGGCGGTGACGCGCTCGCGGTAGTCAAGGTCGATGCCCGCATCGACCCGTCGATCGTCGACGCGTTAGGCAAGCTGCCCGAGGTGCACAGCGTCCGGCAAGTTCGCTTGGATCGCAGCTAGCCGGCACGCGGCCGGCATGCGTCAGCGGCGGTCGTCGGCTGTAACCTATCGCCTTGCGGTCGACGACGATCGCGCAGCGATGCGCGCGCTCGTCGAGCACGATCTGGCCGGAACACCGTACGCCACCGTGGCTGAATATTTTCTTCGCCTCGCGAGCGACGGCGCCGAGAACGAGTCGCGTGCTATTGTCGCTGAGCACGCGGGTGAGGTAGTGGGGTTCGTCCTCTTTGGCGAGGTGGCCGGCGCGATCGGCACCGGTCGCGTGCATTTCGTGAGCGTGACCGCCAGCGCGCGGCTGCATGCGATTGGCCTCGGTCTGTGCGAGGCGGCCGTTGCCGATCTCGCATCGAAAGGCACACGTGTCCTCGTCGCTGAAATCCCCGACGAGCCATTGCTCTCACCGGGCCGCGCATTGCTTGCTCGCTGCGGTTTCGCGGAGACCGCACGGGTGGCCGATTACTTTCGGGATAGAACGGATCTCGTTGTACTGCTCCGGCGTATCGACCGCGAGACGTAGAAAAACGCCGGCGGGGCAGTCGCGCCGCCGGCGTTCACATCGTCCGTCACGTGACCATCACCCGCGGCGGCACGCCCAGAGATGGCGTTGATCCGGCGTGAGCACATTGAGAATGGCCGCCTGCAGCGCTCGCTCGGCGTCCGCGACTCGGCGCTGAGGCTCGAGCGCCTGGGCGAGAATCGCGGCAACCTCATCGCGCGATTTGCCTGCTTGCCTGGCCTGCCTCGCGTCTTCGACGATCGATCGAATGAGGTCCAGATCCGGCTTGACGGCCGCGTAAAACCGTTGCTCGAGATCGCGGATCGCCGTGACCTGATCCTCTGTCAACTGGAGCGATCCGCGTCTGCAATCGCGCAGGCGATGGGCTTCGATCCACGCTCGCTGCTCCGGCGTGTATATGGCCCAGATGTCGGCCTGGAGTTTCCTGAACGCTGCGTTCAGCCTCGTCACGATCGGTGCGCCGGTGGCGAGAATCGCCCGCACCTCGTTGCGCGACTTGCCTGCACGAATCGCCGCTTTCGCTTCCTGCTCGATCGCACGCAGCGCGGCGATATCAGCTGCGTTGGCGGCCATGAACGCTTCGTGCAGCGCAGTGATTGCCGCCTTCTGTTCGGGGGTCAGCTTCAGCGCGTCCGGCAAAAGCGATCCGCCGATCCCCGCGGCGTCGATCGACGCGGCGGGACTCACCGCATAGTCGGGAATCAGGTCGACAACATCATCGGTCGTGGTTGCTGGCGAGACCGGCGTCGTCGATTTGTCGCACGCGGCCAGAACCGCGATCGCTCCAAGCACCACGAAACGAGCTTGCATAACGACTCCCTTCGGATGGCGTTGTCGTGCGGACACGATGCACGATGGGGTCGAGCACCGGGCCGTTCAAGCAAGGGGTGCTTCAACCGCTATCACACGAGGCTCGCCGAGTCAGACGTCGAAGGGCTTGCGGGTGTTAACAAGACAAAAAGGCCGATCCGATGACGGACCGGCCTTCTTTTGGGCTTGGAGGCGCGTCGATATCAGCGGAGTCGCATGCTGTTACCGATGGCGGCGCCGAGGGCGACCAGGCCGGCAGCCGCGGCGAGGGCCACGACCGGCGAAACCTGAATCGACTTCTTCCACCACGGCAGCGCGATCTGCGGAGCATCCGCAGGAAGCGCGGCCATGATCTGCGCCTTCACGTGCGCCGGCGTCACCATGTGACGGCGTCGCTCGGACTCCTCTTCGATACGCCGCCACAGGTCGACCTGGCGGGCAGATTCTGCACTGACTGCGACCGGCTCCGGCGCTTCGCCGTCGAGCCAGCGGTTGATCATCTCGGACGTCGCCGTTCCGCCAAGCGGAACTTCCCTATCGCTGAGCGGCTGCGCTTGCTCCGAGGCTCGGCGAGGGCGCTCGCGGCCAGCGTCGCCGCTGCCGTCGCGTGCGTTCAGGTTGTCAAGCATTATGCGTATTTCTCCTCTAGAAGAGCCTGGAGCGCCTCACGAGCGCGGTGAACGCGCATCTTCAGGGCCCCAACGGTGGTACCTAACAAATCGGCCATCTCCTCGTACGACCGCCCTTCGACGTGCTTCATCACGAATGCTTCTCGCAATGACGGCGCGAGAGTCATCAGTGCCTTGTCGAGATCCGAGCGGAGCTCGGTCCGGTCCAACTCCTCATCGGGAGTCGAATACCCGGAAGGCTGATCGTCTTCATCGTAGCTCAGGTGCGTGCGCCGAATGTTCTTCAGCCAGTCCTTGCACCCATTCGCTACGATCCGGAACACCCAGGCGTCGAAGCGTCCGCGCACCTCAGCGAGGTGTTGGTACGCCTTGATGAAAGACATCTGGAGGATGTCTTCGGCAACATCCGGGCTGCCGGTCATGCCCAACGCGTGGCGATACAGTGGGTCGCTGTATCGATTGATCAGAACCGAAAAGGCATCCCGGTTGCCCGCGAGGACTCGCGAGATGATGTCCTGATCTACTTCCAGTTGGTCGGTCGGAGAGGCCGGCACCGTCGTCTTCACGGTGCTAGTGTAATCCGATTCTCGCGCGGTCGATAGTGCAGCTGAGGCACGCCTCGCCGCCGGCCTGGCAGTTGTGTTGTTGGTCACATGTGTCTGACGAACGAGTTAGGCCGTGGTAACAACACACCCGCGATTCGCCTCATTTTGGCCCCTCGCCGCCACGCCGGAGGCGGGCGTAGTAGAGCAGTTCTCGCACCTCGTCGCCCTTGTAGCGTCGCCCTTCGCGGTCGCTGTCGGCACGATAGCGCTTGTAGCGCCGCGTGAACCGCTTCACCCGACCGTCGATCGCGGCGTCGGCAAGGATCGCTCGCAACTCCTTGTCGCCGATGACGCCTTCGCTGTTGTAGCTGACCAGCACGTGGCGAGCTCCCGTCGCAGAGAGGAGGCTGCGGAGTGCATTCGGAGCCTCCCGTCGTGAGCACCAGGCACTCCGCTGTTCCTTGTCGGCGATCAGGCCGGTCTTCCCTCGTAGCGTTACCTCATCTTCGAACCACCCTCGCGCGATGAGCTCGGGCACGTGATAGTAGCCAGCGTACTGCCGGGTGTTATAGGGAGGATCGACGTACAGGAGGTCGATCGAGCCGAGCGTCTCCGCCACCTGTGTTGCATCTGCCTGATGGGCAATGCAACGGGCATGAGTTCGGATCGGAGGCTCGGCAACGACCGTAAGAGCTCGGAGCGCGTTCGGCTGCCACTGCTTGATGTACGCGGCGTACACCCCGGCGGTATTCGCAACGCGATCCGCGCCTTCTATGACGGCGGCGAGCAGGACGTAGAACGTATCGTCGGCGAGAAGTCCGCGACGACGCCAGTCGTGGAGCGTCGCGCGGGCTGCATCTATCCGCCGAGCGTTTTCGTCGGTGAAATACATTCTCCCGCCGGCCGGACTGAAGTTCTGCGCAAAAAACCCCTCGCTCGGAGCCACGCCGTTTGCCAGATGATCGGCGACCGCGCTCAACCGCCTGGCAACGACCTCGGTGGAATCCAAACCAATACCTCGCTCCGCGCCGACGACTCTCTGCGTGGCGGCCAGGCCGCGCGCGACGAACAAACCGCCAACAGGTGCGTCGGCCTTCGCCAGCTCGTCGAAGGAATCGATCGTCGATGCGACGACGTACGCCCGCTGCATTACGTAGGAGTACGTCATGAGGTCGCTGGAGTGAACGACCCACCCGGCGGATTTGAGCGCTCGTCCCACCGCTGCGGTCCCCGCGAATGCGTCGTGGGCAACCCCAGGTGCGATGCCGAGTCTCGCCATCGCAGATCCGAGGAACGGCAGCAGCTTCGTCTTGTTGCCGATGTATCGCATTGACAGCGATGGTGCTCCGAATCCCGAGGTGTGCTGGTTTGAACGGTGTGCGCTGGACGGTGTTCGTGCATGATTGTAACGTGCACGCTCACTCGTTGCGGGCGGGCGCGCTTGGGCGACGTCGTCGGATCGGCACTACAGGAAATCGTCGCCCTGTTCAAGGATGCGGTGTCGCACGCGCCGTGGGCCGCGATCGCGATCCTCGTTCTGCTCGTCGTCGCCGCCGTCGCGCTGCGGAACAGGTGGTCGTCCTGGATTTGGCTGCCAGCCCTGGTCGGCGGCGTGTGGTATACAATCTGGCGACTGCGACTTCACTAGCACCAGCTCCTCCGAAGCTTCGGACGGCGTCGCGCGCCCGGGGTCATGTCGTGCTACGCCGGTCTTGACGTTAGGCGCTCGAACGCACCCCAGCCGTACTGTCGCACGAGCGCGCCGTGCTCGTCGAGCCTCGGCGGCGGGAGTCGGACCGTACCTGGCGCGTTAGGCGCGACGCCTGTGAGTGGGGAGGCGTCTACATCAGCGAGGGCCTCGGGAACCGTACGGACAGTGCCAGCTGGCACCCCGACCCGCGCCAGCGCGGTGAGCCAGTGCGAGGCCGGACGAGATGCGACGCGCTCTGCGATCGCCGTGACGACCGTTTCGCGATTGGCGATCCGGCCGACATTGGTGGCCAGCCGCTCATCGGCGGCGAGGGTCTCGAGCCCGAGCGCCCGGGCGCAGCTTTTCCATTGACTGTCGCTGCCCACGGCGATCACGATCGGCCGGTCGGCGGTGTGAAACAACTCGTAGGGAACCAGGTTCGCGTGCGCATTGCCCCAGCGCGCCGCATTCTGGCCCGAGACGAGCGAATTCTGGGCGACGTTCACCAACGCGGCGACGGCGCTGGCCGCTAACGAGACGAACGTTCGTCGCTCAGCCGGTGTGCGCCCGCGGCCTCGACTCGCAAGCCCGGCGAGCATCGAGATGGCGGCGTCTTTGCCGGCCAGCACGTCCGCCAACGCAACTCCGACTTTCATGGGGCTACCCCCGGGCTCGCCTGTAATCGCCATCCAGCCGCTCTCGGCCTGGACGACGAAGTCGTATCCCGGCCGAGCGCTTGTTGGGCCAAAGCCGGTGATCGTGCACCACAGAAGCTCGCTCTGCTCGGCCATCAACGCGGCGACGTTCAAGCCCCGGCGTTCGAGCGTACCCGGGCGGAAGTTATCGACCACGACATCGGCGGTACGGATGAGCGAATCGAGGATGCGGATATCGGTGGGTGCGTCGATATCCAGTGCAATGCTGAGCTTGTTTCGGTTGACGCTGAGATAGTACGCGCTCTCGCCATCGGCATCGAACGGCGGGCCCCAACCCCGCGTCTCATCGCCGGTGACGGGCCGTTCAATTTTGATGACATCGGCGCCAAGGTCGCCAAGCGTCATGGCTGCGAGTGGCCCGGCCAGCACTCTGGAGAGATCGACCAATCTAAATCCGGCGAGCGGTAAAGTCACTATTCTGGCGCTATACTGGTGTCTTGAACCATATGCGATTCATATGATTCCGCTTCTTGCAGCCTATTGCCTACCGCTGAGTCACTTGCATAGCTCGCGAAAAATCATATACTTACCGCCGTCCCGCGGTTAGAATTCGACGTCCGCTCGCAAACGGTATCACTCGGCCGGTTTCTCCTCAATCATCACGACGGCCGCTCCCCGAGAGAGCGCGGCCCCTATCCCTATGTCGGAAAAAGCGCCCCTCCCCGAGTCGAAGCCTGCCGCGGCTGAACCGCCCGCGACAACCACTCCTCCGCGACGAAGCCCCGGACACCGCGGCCAGGACGTCCGCGACACCGTCGCGGAGATGGCTGCGCGCGCGCATGAGATCAGCCTCGAAGCCGGCAGCAAGATGGCAGCAGCGATGAAAGACGTCATCAACGCCGCTGCCGGTCTCACCGGATTCGCAGTCGAAAGCGCCCGGGACCTCGTTCAGTACATGGTCCGCCGTGGCCAGATGACCCAGGACGAAGCCGACAAGCTCATTCGCGAAGCCGAGGAGGCGCACGGCAAGCGCAATCCGGGCGCAGCGGCGCACAAACCGCCAACAGCGCCAGCGGAACGTGCAGCAAGCCGGCCTACGGTCAAAGCCGTCGACAAGCCACCGACGATCCTTCCAATGAAGCCGGCGCCAACACCGCCCGCGCCGAAGGCCGCCGCCGCGCCGCCCTCCAAGCCGGCGGCGCCCAAGGCTGCCGCCAGCGCCAAGAAACCGGCCCACGCCGCGAAGAAAGCTGCGCCAACAAAAGGTGCCGTGAAGCGGCCGGCAGTCGCGAAGGCAAGCGCGAAACCGAGCAAGAAGAAATAGTCGCTGCGCCCTCCCAATCCGAAGCGCCGTCGGACCCGGTTTACGAACGGGCCTGACGGCGCTTCAACGTTTCCAGCACGTGCGCGCAGTTGATCAGTGCGATGTGCGTGAACGCTTGCGGATGGTTACCGAGAAACTCGCCGGTCGCCGGGTTCAGCTCCTCGCTGTAGAGACCCACGTGATTGGCATGTTTCAGCATCCGCTGGAAAATTCGCTCGCCTCGCTCGACCTCGCCGCATAACGCGAGCGCTTCCGCGAGCCAGAACGTGCAAATCGAGAACACGCCCTCCTCTCCAGGCAGCCCATCATCGTTTCGGTAACGGTAGACCAGTTCCCTGTCCTCGCTGGTGAGCTCACGCAGCGTCGCCATCACGGTACCGCGAACGCGAGGGTGATCGGCCGGAAGAAAGTGGACCATCGGGATGACGAGGTTAGACGCGTCCAGCGCTTCGGTACCGTAGTACTGAACGAAGCTTTGCTTGTGCTCGCTCCATCCCTTCTCCATCACCTCGGCATGAACAGCCGCGCGTTCCGCGTGCCACCGCGTTAGGTCCGCGGGAAGACGGAACCGGCGCGCCAACCGTATCCCACGATCGAGGGCGACCCAGCACATGACTTTACTGAACACGTAGTGTTGGAGCCCCGCGCGAACCTCCCAGATGCCGCTGTCGGGTCGCCGCCAGTTGTCCGCGACCCAATCCACCAGGCGCTGGAGGGTGAGCCACGTACCTTCCGTTACCTCGTGGCGTCGGCTCCAGAGGTAAGCCGTCTCCAAAACCTCGCCGTACACATCCAACTGCAGCTGATCGAAGGCACCGTTCCCAACACGCACTGGCCGTGAACCCCGGTAGCCCTCGAGGTGACCCAGCGTTCGCTCCGCGAGATCACGCGCGCCATCGATGCCATACATGATCTGCAAATGCGTGTCATCGGTCTTGCGACACACCCGCTTGAGGAAGCGCATGAAGCGGTCGGCTTCCTCGAAGTGGCCAAGAATGTTGAGCGAGTAGAGCACGAAGGCCGAATCACGCAGCCAGGAGAAGCGGTAGTCCCAGTTGCGAATTCCGCCGACTTGCTCCGGGAGCGACGTCGTCGGGGCCGCAATGATGGCGCCCGTCGGCTGAAAGCACATCAGCTTGAGCGCGAGCGCCGATCGCTCGACCACCTCCCGGTACATTCCGGTGTATTGAATGCGCGCGGTCCACGTGTCCCAGAACGCGGTCGTCTCCTTGAGCTTCGTCTCCGACTGATAGTGTTCGATCGGGCGTACTTCGTCGTCGTCATAACGCGCGACGAACCACGCCTGCTCGCCCTCCCGTAGCTTGATCGCCGCAACGGCAACGCCACCGTCGAATCGCCACCAGATGTCACGTGGGCCCGACAGCGTCAGCACGTCGTCCTGCGCGTCGGTCGCCAACACGCCATTCCATCTGGGCTGCAATCGAATCATCGGCTCGCCGTAGTCGAAGCGCGGCGCGAATCGTACGACGATCTCGGCTTCGCCGCGTTTGCAGCGCACGCGGCGGTGAATCTCGGGAAAGTCGCCGCGATGGCCGGAGGCAGTCACCGGCATGAAGTCGGTGAGCTCGACCACTCCGCCTGCATCGAGACTGAACGTCGTGATGAGCACGTTGGTCGACGGCGAATAGCGCTGTTCCGACGTGTGCGCCACCGCGGGAGCGATCACGAAGCTTCCACCACGCGTGGCGTCGAGAATTGCGGCGAACACCGACGCCGAATCGAAGTGAGGAAAACAACACCAATCGATTGATCCGTTCAGTCCGACGAGCGCCGCGGTGTGCAGATCGCCGATCAGAGCGTACGAGGAAATCGGGCGATAGTCGCGATGCTCGCTCAGCCGCCACGGCTGCGGCGTCTCGTGCCATACTCGCGTCGTCATTGGCGTTCCACCGCCGCACGCGCAACGCGTTCGAGCAACGCGCGCAGCCGGTCGGTGTCGCCGAATGTGAATTCCGCTGCCGTGTCAGGTCGGTCGCCGATGCAAATCGTCACGGCGGCCGGGTGGTACTCGCGAAGAAATCGAAATGCGTCTTCGTCGGTGATGTCGTCGCCCGCAAACAAAACGGACGCGCCGTGGCCGAACCCTCCAAGGTCGCCAACGAGTCGCGAAATTGCCGTGCCCTTGTTGACGCCGACAGGCGGTCGAATTTCGAACACCATCTTTCCCTCTGTCACGATGAGCCCGTGCTGTGCCGCCGCGCCCTCGACAATCTCGCGCAGTCGTGGAACGACGCGCTCATCCGCCGCCCGATAGTGAACGCTGAGCGTCCAGGTTTTGTTCTCGAGAAGGACGCCGCGGATTGCCCCAATCAGGGGCTCGAGTGTCTGCGCCGTTCCTGCCATCGCCTCTGCATAACGCGAAACGGCTGGATCGACGCTGATGTCGCCATTCGGGTCGATCACTTCGGCACCATGATTACCCACGGTCCAGACGCGCTCGACGTCCACCATACGCTTGGCGTCGCCCGCCGCTCGACCCGAGACGAGAAGTACCATGACTCCCGGCCGGGTCACCAACGTCGCAATGGTGCGACGCGTCGCTTCCGGAACTTGCGCGAGCGCCGGATGCGCGGCGATCGGGGCGAGCGTTCCATCCACGTCGAACGAGAGCACCAGGGGACGACCCGTGAGTCGTTCCGCAATCAACCCGTCCAATTTGCTTTCGAAAGACCCGTCGGTGACGGGCGCCCGCGTCATTGCCGCAGTTCTCCCCAGGGCGCGGTGTCAGGTGGCTTTTCGGTTTCACCATCGCGGCCGTTGGCGGACGGCTCGGTGATGATGTCGCGCCGCCGCTCTCGATCCGGCGGAATGACTCCGCAGTCCATCAACTCTGCACAGCGCGCGAGAATCGCTTCGAGCCAGTCGAATATCGTCGATTGGTGCAACTGCGTACGCATGGCGCGCATGCGACGCCGGCGCTCGCCCGGCTCCATCTCCAAAGCCTCGCGGATGCCGTCGGCGAAACCGCCAACGTTGAAGGGGTTGATCAGTACCGCCTCCGCAATCTCCTCGGCAGCCCCGGTGAATCGACTCAACACCAACACGCCGTTTTCATCAACCTGGCACGCGACGAATTCCTTTGCGACGAGGTTCATGCCGTCCTGCAACGACGAGATGAGGCACAAGTCTGCCGCCCGGTAAATCGCCGCGAGCAGCTCGGCGTGGATGTTCTCGTGGATGAGAACAATTGGGTCCCAGTCGACCGAGCCGTATCGCTCGTTGATCTCGCGTACGGCTGCAAGCACCTCCGTCTGGAGATTCTGGTACGCGGTGAGCTCGGTTCGCGACGGCGTCGCAACGACAAGCATCGTGAAGCGACCGCGAAGCTCCGGCGATTCCTGCCACAGGCGGTCGAGCGCACGGAGCCGCTCGGGAATTCCTTTCGTGTAATCGACGCGGTCGACGCTGATGCCGAGCGCGCGATCGCCTCGCGCGTACCGTTGTCGCAGGGCACTCGCCCGCGCATCGCTCTCTTCCGTCAACGCGAGACGTTCGTACGCCGCTACGTCGATGCTGATTGGAAAGACGCCGAGGGCAATGTGTCGGCCTTCAAAGCCAACGTACCCCGTCTCGCCACGCACCTGTGCTTCGGGAACGAACGCGCGAACACAGTTCAGAAAATTGTGCGCGTACCGCTCCGTGTGAAATTCTATCAGGTCATTGCCGAGCAATCCGCGCAGCAGTGCCTCGGGCACGCCCGTTGGCAGGAGGCGAAAGATGTCCGGAGGCGGAAACGGAATGTGCCAGAAGTGATGGATGAAGATGTTCGGGGCGCGCCGCCGAAGGTCCGAGGGCACCAGCGCAAAGTGATAATCCTGCACCCACACCTGCGGCGTACCCGACGTATGCAATGACTCCTCGTACACAGCATTCGCGAATCGGGCGTTGATGGTCTGGTAACACTCCCAGTGCTCTCGATGAAACTCGAAATGCTGAATGAGGAGATGACAGAGCGGCCAGAGCACCGTGTTCGCGAAGCCAAGGTAGTAGCCTTCGATATCGGACTCATCGAGCCAAACACGGCGTAGCGTGTACGCTGGCTCGAACGGCGGAACTCCGAGGCGGCCGACTTCGTCTGCGGTAGCCTTATCCGCGGAACCTGAGCCCCAGGCGACCCACGTGCCGCCGGTGCGGCGCATCGTAGGATCGAGTGCGGAGACAAGCCCGCCGGGCGGTTGGCGCACGTGTACTCCTGAGTCGCCCGCGAGGTGCTCGTACGGCTCGCGGTTCGACAGGAGAATCAGTGTGCGGCCGTCGAGGTATGGAGTGACGTCCGTCATCGCGATTCTCTCCGGCAACACGCGTGCGAGCGACGCCGCCGTTTGCGACCCCTGACGCGTGACGAATCCGTGACGACGATCACGGACCGATTTTCGAGCTGGGCTTGAGGCTCAGCTCGCCTGCCCGTCCCTATTCCCAACTACGGCGCAGGGCGGATCTGATCGAAGGTCTGGTTGCCGATCGGGTACAGACGCCAGTCCTGGTAGTCGAAATGCCACCACTCGGCATCGTAGACTCGAAAGCCCTCGGCTTCCATCGCACGACGTAGAAGCTCCCGATCGTACCGCTGACGCGAAGTGCCGCCGGGGTATTCGGGAAACGCGCGATTCGAGAACTCGTCGTAGCCGCTCACCATTTCTATCTCCCGACCGGTGTGGCGGTCGTACACCGTCAGGTCCACGGCCGCGCCGCGGTTGTGACGCGACCCCTGTGACGGATCGGCCACGAAGATCTTGCCGCTTTCTGGAGTCGCATCCCAGAACATCTTCGTGACATACCAAGGCCGATACGCATCGTGGATCAGAAGCCCAAGGCCCTGCTTGGCCAGCGCCCGGTGCGCGCGCAAGAGCGCCTCGGCGGCAGGACGCTGGAGAAACGCCCGCGCCTGCGAGTACATCGGCGTGCTGATGAAATTGTTCGTTGTGGCGTAGCGAATGTCGAACCTGATCGTGGAATCGAGCGTAGAGAGTTCCACCAGATCCGACGGGCGATGCGTTCCCGTTTCGACCGGCGGCTTTGCCGCCAACGCCTCGGCGCGTAGCTCGGCGACTGGGCGCATCGGCGTCAGTCGGAAGGTCTTTCCATCCTCGCCCTCGATCGGTCTTCGTGGGAACACGACACCGCCGACGCGCGCTTCGGTCGCGTAGCCATCGGCGCGGCGCTGGAACGTGAGCCGCTCCCCGTCATAGAGCCCGGACGCAGGGAACTTGAACTCCGCTGCGCTGATCTCCGTGAGCGGATAATCGAAGAACCACTCAATCAGTGCGTGAAGGTGTCCATCGCGCTCGAGGATGTAGAGCGTGTTGTAGTCCCATCCGTATTCCCCAATGAGCCCGCGCCATCGCTCGGGCGGGCTTGCTGGCCGTGTTCGACGCGTGCGCGCGAGCGTATCCCGGTCGACGATCAGGCGGTTGCCGAGAAGGCGGACGCGCGGCCCGAACGACAACTCGTCATCGACGAGCAGTGTGTCGCCTGCGAGCACGCGCAATCGGCTGCGAGCCATCCCCGCGGCCGGCGTTAGGTATACCGTCGAGTCACGCGCGATAAGATCGACGTGTCGGCCAGCCTCGCCGTAGCTTCCCTCGAGCTTCCGCGCCAGCGCGAGGCTGATGGGCGACGTAACCTGTGGCTCGGGCAGCGTGGCCTGCTTCGCCGCCGCGAGCATGAGACGAAGCGCTGCCGTCGCAATGCGCGACGCCACGGCATTGGTACCGTCTTTCGTGATGGCGACAACGACTCCCAGGCTGTCGTCAGGGAGCGCCGCGAGCTCGGTTGCGAAGCCGTAAATCGCCCCACCGTGCCGGACAACCCGGTGCCCGTCCACCGAAGCAATATCGAATCCGAGGCCGAAGCCCGACCGCGCGCCTGGCCGTGCGAACTGGGGAGTCCACATCTGATCGAGCGACTTCGTGCTCAGCACGCGTCCGTTCGAAGCGCTCCCGCGAGCGAAGAGCACGCTCATGAAGCGGCCGAGGTCCAGCACGGTCGAGTACATGCTGCCGGCGGGTGCCATACCGAGCGCGAACGTCGGTGCGACGAAGCTTCGATTGTCGAGCGTCCACATCGTCGCTTTCGCGATGCGCGGGGAGATCGAGGACTTCGGCTCGAACGCACTGTCGTCGAGGCCCATCGGACCCAGGACCGCGTCGGCGAGGTACTCGGGGAATGGCCGTTGCGCGGCGCTCGCGAGCACGAATCCCGCCACCGCGACGCCCGCGTTGGAGTACTTCGTTTTGTCGCCAGGGCGGTAGACGAGTCGTGTGTCGTTCAGGCTCAGGACAGTCGCCTCGAGCGATGGCGACGAATCGTCGAAATAGTGTCCAACGGGCGGCTCGCGAACGAGCCCCGCTCGATGGGACATGAGTTGTCGGAGGTTGATGGCCGAGGCACCGGTCCCACCCGGCCGAAAGTCGTGCACGTAGCGACTGACCGGCGCGTCGAGATCCAACGTTCCGCGCTCCACGAGCTGCATGACGCCGATATCGGTGAACAACTTCGACACGGAACCGACACGGTAGACCGTCCTCGCGGTCGCCGGCGAGCTATCTGCCGGATTCGCGATTCCGAACCCGCGGGCCCAGACGACGTTTTGGCCATCGACGAGCGCAATCGAAAGGGCCGGGAGCGTCTTGTCCGCCATCTCGTGGCGGATGAAGCGGTCGAGAATGCGCGCTGGCGCCGCGTATCGTGCCGTGGGCCCCACGGAGTCGGGGGCCGCCTGCGCGCTAAGGGTGGGCGCCGCGACCGCGAGGACGGCGATCGACCACCTAACGATCCGGAGATGTCTCATCGCGTGCGTTCCGTATTCAGATATTCGTTGAGGTCGTCGAGCGTGTCGACGTCGCGCGGTGCGGGCCACGGCATCGGTTCCTCGACAACGACCCCTGCGTGTCGGGCAATGATGCTTCGTGCGCCGACATCGCCCCGTAGCGCCAGGAGCTCAT